>Ga0206872_10271_pt1 | contig 13913 bp, 18 predicted proteins | sample Alteio_BWOrgCont_34_FD_152906 | JGI IMG/M metagenome (GOLD analysis project Ga0206872, IMG submission 152906) | Enriched cells from forest soil in Barre Woods Harvard Forest LTER site, Petersham, Massachusetts, United States -... | ecosystem: Environmental > Terrestrial > Soil > Temperate forest >... | reverse complement strand
TGAAATCGGCAAGTTGTGCCATGAGAAGGGCGTAATCTTCCACACCGACGCGGTGCAGATTATCGGCAAGGTTCCGTTCAACGTGATTGCAGATAACGTGGACGTGGCCTCGATTTCCGGCCACAAAGTTTACGGGCCAAAAGGTGTGGGCGCTCTATATGTACGACGCCGCAACCCACGCGTGCAGATTGCGGCGCAGATCGACGGCGGCGGACACGAGCGCGGCATGCGTTCTGGCACACTCAATGTTCCCGGCATCGTAGGCCTCGGCAAGGCCTGTGAGATCGCGCGCGAAGAGATGGATTCAGAGGCAGCTTATCTACGCGGGCTGCGCGACCGGCTTAAAGCCAAGCTCGAATCTGAACTGGACTACGTTCAAGTGAACGGGTCATGGGAGCACCGGCTACCCGGCAACCTGAACATGAGCTTTGTGTATGTTGAGGGCGAGAGCCTGCTGATGGGCATTAACGACGTGGCCGTTTCAAGCGGCTCGGCGTGCACCTCGGCAACGCTCGAACCCAGCTACGTATTGAAGGCTCTGGGCCTGGGTGACGATGTAGCTCATAGCAGCATTCGCTTTGGACTGGGCCGTTTTAACACCCAGGCTGAAGTGGACTACGTAGCTGCAAAGGTGATTGATATTGTGAAGAAGCTGCGCGAGCTTTCGCCGCTGTACGAGATGGTGAAAGAAGGCATTGATTTGACGAAGATTCAATGGGCAGCGCACTAAGGAAGACAGCTACGAGCTTCTAGCTTCTAGCTCCTAGCCGCAAGCTCGTGCATCAAATACACGGGCGTAGAGGCTGGAGCGACGAGAAACCGGTTTTTAAGCTAGAGGCTAGAAGCTAGCAGCTAGCGGCTCATAACAAGGTACACGCGGCTTCCCCGCGAGAGGAGTTCGGCAAATGGCATACAGCGATAAGGTAGTTGACCACTATAACAATCCGCGCAACGTGGGCACGCTCGACAAAAGCTCGACCGAAGTGGGCACGGGCCTGGTGGGCGCGCCGGAATGCGGCGACGTTATGCGTCTGCAGATCCGCGTGAATCCCGAGACGCAGGTAATTGAGGAAGCCAAGTTCAAGACGTTTGGCTGCGGCTCGGCCATTGCGAGTTCGTCACTGGCCACCGAGTGGATTAAAGGCCGCACGGTTGAGGACGCGCTGGGCATCAAGAACACTGACATTGTGAAGGAGCTTTCGCTTCCTCCGGTCAAGATTCACTGCTCGGTGCTGGCAGAAGATGCCATTCGCGCGGCGATCGGCGACTGGAAGAAGAAGAACGGCGTGGCCGAGACCGTTGATACAGCAGTTGCGGCCCACTAAGCTAATTCGTCCCACCAAGATGGGTGCCCCTGGTCTCGCTTTTGAGACCCGGGACACGAAGTGTGAGCGCCTCGTAGGCGCAACGGAAGTTAGCCCCGCGCTTCAGCGTGGGGTGGCAGTCGATTGATGATTTAGCCCCGTAGGGGCGATGCAGTTTTGAAAGGGCACGACTTTAGTCGTGCCGAGAGACCAAAGAAAAGAATTGGGGCTCTAGCCCTGTGTATCAAAACTGAAAGTATAAACATGGCAAACTTCGTAACCATTGGATCAAACACGGAACAGCAGGCGCCACCGCCGTCAACGGCGCAGAAGGCACCCGCTCAGAGCCTGCAGGTGACTGAACGCGCGGTCAAGCGCATTCGCGCTGCCATGGCGAAAGAAGGCATTTCGCCAACCGAGGGCGGACTGCGCCTGGGCGTAATGGGCGGTGGATGCTCCGGGCTCTCGTATTCCATCAAGTTCGACACGCAGCCGCGTGAGCGCGACCGCGTCTACGAGTTCGACGGGGTTCGCGTCTTCGTCGATCCCAAGTCGTTCCTCTATCTGCACGGCATGACGCTGGACTACGAGGAGAGCCTGATGCGGCAGGGGTTTAACTTCATCAATCCGAACTCTTCACGCTCCTGCGGCTGCGGTACTTCGTTTTCGTCGTAGGCTTTTTCGCTCGCCGGCTTATGCGCGCGCAGGATTTGGATGATGATGAAAGTTCTCGATTCCGCAATTCCCATCGCATGCTGGTCTTGTTCCGTGGGTCACAACGAGTCCACGCTCTTTTGCCCGCACTGCGCTAAAATTCAGCCGCCGCCAAGCGGCGATTACTTCACCGTCTTCAGTCTCGAACCCAAACTGAACATCGATTTGGGCGCGTTGGAGACGAAGTTTCATCGCTTGAGCAGGAAGCTACACCCTGACAGATTTGCGCGCGCAGGTGAGCAGGAGCGCGAGTGGAGCCTGGCCGACACGGCGCTGCTGAATGACGCGTATCGCACTTTGAAAGAGCCGCTGCGGCGAACTGAATATCTGCTGAAGCGGAGCGGCGCTGAAATCGGCGAAGAACACAGTGGAAAAGATCGGCGTGATCCATCGCGGGCGCCGGCTGATCTGCTTGAAGAAGTTTTCGATTTGAATATGCAGCTTGAAGAGATGCGCATGGCACGCGCCGCCGGCGAGACTGATGCCGAGCTTGAAAAGAGCCTGGCAGAAGCAAAGAAGAAGTTTGACGGACTGCTTGAGGATGTGGATCGCGATTTGCGAGCGCAGTGGAATGCGTGGGACGAGGGCGATGAGGCCAAGCGTAAAGCGGCGCAGAACACGATGGTGGCGCTGCTCGATCGGCGTCGGTATTTGAGCAATCTTGTCCGCGACGTAACTGAAACACTTGGAGCCTAGATCGAAGGCAACATGCGTGAGGGCACGACCGAAAAGAGTTTCGTATCAGGGCGCGAGTTTACTCGCGCCGTAAAGACCGGAAAATAATTTGGGCTTTAGCCCCTGAGGGATTCAAACCGGATTATGGCGGATGCAAAAGTAGTTGGGATCGACCTGGGGACAACGAACTCGCTGGTCGCATATATGCAGGGCGACAAGCCGGTGGTGATTCCCGGCGTTGACGGTTCGAATCTTGTGCCTTCAGTCGTTGCCCTAGATCCAGTTCCTGAAGGAGGCACCGGCCGGCCGACGGTGACGGTGGGCAACAGCGCGCGCAAGTCGCTGATTGAGACGCCGGAGCGCGTGATCTATTCCGTGAAGCGATTGATGGGGCGCGACCTCGAAGAAGTGAGGAGCGAACTCAAGCTGTTTCCGTTCCGGCTTGCCGACGATGTTGAATCGGGCGAGGTGCCTCGAATTCAACTGGGCGAGCTTCGCTTTACCGCGCCTGAGATTTCAGCGTACGTTCTGCGGCAGTTGAAGCGTAATGCGGAGCGTTTTTTTGGCGCGCCGGTTACGCAGGCCGTAATTACGGTGCCTGCCTATTTTAACGATGCGCAGCGCCAGGCCACAAAAGATGCGGGACGGATGGCGGGGCTTGATGTTCTGAGGTTGGTGAATGAGCCGACCGCAGCCGCGCTGGCCTACGGACTCGATCGCGCCAACGTGGGCACAATTGCCGTGTACGACCTGGGCGGCGGCACGTTTGATATTTCGATTTTGAAGTTGCGCGACGGCATTTTCGAAGTGCAATCGACCAATGGCGACACGCATCTTGGCGGCGACGACATTGACAATCTGCTTTTGGCGATTGCGCTCGATGAAATTCACTCAGAGCACGGCGTTGACCTGAGGTCGCATCCGGGAGCGGTGCAAGCGCTGCGCAAGAACGCGATCGACGCCAAGATCCGGCTCTCGGCTGAATCGTCGGCGAGCTTCGATATCGAATTGCCAAACGGCGACCGGTATCAGCGCGAGATTCCGCGCGAAGTGTTTGAGATGTTGATTGAGCCGGTGCTGGGGCGCACGGTTGCGCCTTGTAAGCAGGCGATGACCGACGCGGGCATTACCCCCGAGCAGATTGACGAAGTGGTACTGGTGGGCGGATCGACGCGGATTCCCGCGGTGCGCAAGCTGGTGGATGATCTTTTCAAACTGAGCGCGCGGGGAAAGAAGGCCCACACTGAGTTGAATCCCGACGAGGTGGTTGCGCTGGGCGCGGCGGTGCAGGCCGACATTCTTGCGGGCGCTTCAAAATCGACAGAAGAATTGTTGCTGCTCGACGTGACGCCGCTGTCGCTTGGCATTGAGGCGCTGGGCGGAGTTGTTGCAAAGATTATCACGCGCAACTCCACGATTCCCGCGTCGGCGACGGAGCATTTTACGACTGGCGTCGATGGGCAGACCAACGTGGCCATTCATGTGGTGCAGGGCGAGCGGGAATTGGCCGCGGACTGTCGCTCGCTGGCGCGATTCGATCTGAGAGGGATTCCGCCGATGATGGCCGGGCTGCCGCGCATCGAAGTGAAATTCCTGATCGATGCTGATGGAATTCTGCAGGTGTCGGCGCGTGAGCAGCGTAGCGGCAAGCAGGCTGAGATTGAAGTGAAGCCAACTTATGGACTGACGGACGAGCAGGTTGAGGGCATGATTCTGGATTCGTTCGATCATGCAGAAGAGGATTTTGCGAAGCGGCTGCTGATTGAGGCGCGGGTTGAGGCTGAGTCGGATTTGGCTAAAGTATACCAGGCGAAAACGAATCCTGCGTGGCAGCATTTATCCGGAGAAGAGCAGGCCGCGGTGAAAGCTGCGGAAGACCGGCTTATGGATGCAAAGGCCGGCGAGGATGCGGCGGCGATTCGCGATGCACGCGTGGCCCTCGATCACGCGACGCGGCGGCTTGCCGAACTGATGATGGATGCTGCGGTGACGGACGCAATTCGCGGCAAAACCATGAACGAAGCGGGTGACGAGCTAGGCGACAGTATCAAGGCGCCGCATCCAATGGCGGCGGCGGAGTTCAAGTAAAAGCGAGTCGGCAAGTTAGCGAGTCAGCCCGCGGAAAGATTGATTATGAGTGACACAGAGAAAAAAGAGATTCCGCCGGAGAAGTTGGTACGGGTGACGTTCATGCCCGAAGGCAAAACAGTCGAATTTGAATTCGGCACCATGCCCTACGATCACCACGGCAAGCCGATGAGTTTTCTGGATGTGGCGGAGAACTTCGGCATCTTTCTCGACCACGCATGCGGTGGAGTATGCGCGTGCACTACCTGCCATCTGTGGATCAAAGACCAGGCGGGAATCACCGAGGCGGACGACGACGAGATTGACCGCATGGATATGGCGGCCGACCAGCAGTTGTATTCGCGGCTGGGTTGCCAGGCGGTGATCACCAAGCCCGGCAACTACGTAGTTGAGATTCCCAAGTGGAACCGGAATTACACCTCAGAGGGCAAGCCGCTGGCTTTGGCGGAGGGGAAGTAAGATGGCGCGCGAGATTTTATGGACCGACGCCGAGGAGATCGGCATTCAACTGCAGGAGAAGTTTCCTGATGTGGACCCACTGACCGTGCGGTTCACCGATCTGCATCGCTACGTTACTGAGCTTGAAGGTTTCGCCGACGATCCGACAAAGTCGAATGAGTCGCGGCTCGAGGCCATCCAGATGGCGTGGCACGAGGAATTCGAAGACGCCAAGGGCTAGGTATCTGGGACTCGCTCATGCGGTGTGTTGCGAAATCGACAACACGTTTCCATCAGGATCTTTGAACCACGCTACTTTGTCGCCATTGGGAAATGTGCAGATGCCGCGCTCATCCTGACCCATGTTGGGATAGTGAGTGAACACGACGCCTTTCGCCGCAAGCTCGTCGACAGTGGCCGCAATATTATCCGATTCCCATCCAAGAACCGTGTGCTGCGCCGGAGTGAACTCCGGCACCTTAGCGATGCGTAGCGCGACGCCATTTGTTTCGAACACCAGCGCAAATCCGTCGTCGCGGACGAATTTCAAACCAAGCATATCGCGATAAAAGCTGATCGCGGCATCGGCGTTGGTAGCAATCAGGAATGTTACAACTCGGTTCATGGCGTCTCCTCAGGAATTCAATCCCAATCGTGCCGATTCTCGTTCCAGCCGAATGCATTTTCAAAATGCGTGATTTCAGGCTTGGTGCCTGGCAGCAAATAAACACTGATCACGTCGAATCTCAATTGAGGCATTACAGGTTGTGAGCCGCTGGTCTGGGGCAACTGGAGCATATAGCGACGAGCCAGCCGGCGAAGAATGGTGCGCTTGTGGTTGTCGACCGCGACCTCAGCGGGAGTTATGTCGTGGGCAGTGCGCGTTTTGACTTCAATGATGCAAAGCAGAGAATCTTTCCACGCAACGATGTCGATGTCGCCGGGCAGGTTTCCTGCCGACCAGCGCGTTGCCACTACCAGATAGCCCTCACGCAGCAGATAGAAATAGGCTTCCTTTTCACCTTCGAGACCGGTGACGAGATGAGCTGGAAGCTGAGGAGCCCGTCCGCCCAGACGCGAAACGCGATCGAGCGAATCGATTGCGAGCCGGATTGCGCCCACACGCAGTTCTCTAAGGGATTGCATGGCAACTCATTTTCAACCTTTAAGGCGATGCGGCGCAAATGACTTCAATGGAAAGGGCCGGCAGATGAGTGCCGGCCCTGTTTGTTTGTGCGGATCGAGGACGCCTCAGGCGGTTGCTACTTCGGCTGCGGCGTGCTCGTGATCTTTCTCGACAACGGTCAGTGATTCTTCCAGGATGTCGAGAGCCACCGTCGCCTCTTCTTCAGTGAGGATGAGAGGCGGGGCCAGCCGCAGCGACGATTCGCCGCAGCCCAGAATCATAAGGCCGCGCTCGAAGGCCAGGGTCTCAATGCGGGTGCGTTCGGCAGCGGCGGGTTCGCGCGTGGCCTTGTCTTTCACCAGCTCGATGCCGATCATCAGGCCGCGGCCGCGAACTTCGCCAACCATCGGATGCGTCTTGACCCAGCCGCGTAAGCGATCAAGCATGAACTCACCCACGCGCGCTGCGTTTGCAATGCCTTCGCGCTCAAGTATGTCCATGGTGGCCAGCGCCGCCGCGATCGACACGGGATTACCGCCGAACGTCGACGCATGCGAGCCAGGCACCCAGTCCATCACTTCGGCGCGAGTCATGCAGACGCCGAGCGGCATGCCGCTGGCAATTCCCTTGGCCATGCAAACCATGTCAGGCTCAACGCCGGAGTGCTCAATGGCCCACCACTTGCCGGTGCGGCCTGCGCCGCTCTGTACCTCGTCCACCACTAGCAGAATGCCGTGACGCGTACAAATCTCGCGCAGTTCGCGCAGAAAGTTGGTGGGCGCAACAACGTATCCGCCCTCGCCCTGGATGGGCTCAATAAAGATTGCCGCCACTTCTTCGGGAGGAAGAATGGTCTTGAAAAGCTTCTCCTCGATAAAGCGCGCGCAGCCCATGCTGAATTCTTCCTGCTCCTGCGGTCCGCCGGTGCATCCGCGATAGGTGTAGGGATAGCGCACGTGGGTTACGCCGGGAACCAGCGGCGCAAAGCGGCGCTTCTGCTGGGGCTTTGAGCCGGTCAGCGAGAGCGCGCCCATGGTGCGGCCGTGGAAGGCTCCAAAGAACGAAATCACCTGCTGGCGGCCGGTGTGATAGCGGGCCAGCTTCAGCGCGCACTCAATCGCCTCGGCGCCGCTGTTGCCGTAGAAAAAGCGATGCGGCCCGGGCATGGGCGCAACCGCTGAAAGCCGCTCGGCAAGGTCGGTCAGGTGTTCGTTGTAAAAGTCTGTGCCTGAAATGTGGATCAGTTCTGCCGCCTGCTTTTGAATGGCGCTTACAACTTCAGGATGGCAGTGGCCGGTAGAAACCACGGCGATTCCGGCGGCGAAATCGAGAAACTCGTTGCCGTCAACGTCTTCAACGCGAATGCCGCGCCCGCGTATGGCGACCAGCGGATAAGAGCGCGTGTAGCTGGGCGATATGAGCCTATTGTCTGCGGCAACGGCGGCCCTGGCCTTGGGGCCGGGCAAATCGCAAACCAGTTTGGGTCCGAATTTTGCGTGCAATTCCTGCTTGTTCATAGAGCCTTCTCCTCGGGCATTAGCCATGCGGGCAGCGCCGCTTTCCTGTCCATTGCCAGTGAATGGTGCGCTGCCGCTGATCCCGTTCAAGCGGGACCGTCCTTGATGCGTTGACCCGGCGACGGGTCGAAGGGTGTGCGAGGGTCTCCGGCGGATTTGTTGCTTAGTCGCCGCCGAAGAGGCTAGGTCGCGTGCGGGTCGGCAGCACGCGCAGATGGCGGCGCGGGCAAATGATGCGCGCACGGGCCCGCGACCAGCGTTTTGTGGCTGGAATCAATCGCGTTCCGCTGCTGTGGCACGTATGCATTTCAAGATCTTCCGCTGAGCTGAGGATAGCATGGGCGAAAGTGGCTTAGCGAGTCAGCGAGTCAGCCATTCAACAAGTCACCGATTGTCAACGGTCTGCTTTCTTCCTCCAGGCTTTCTGCTTTTTCGGCTGCGGCTTCGGGGGTGGGCTGGAAGTAGCGTTTGATGAGCGGGTCAGAGCCGTATCGTTTGACGAGCTCGACTTCATTCTTCGGAATCAGATCGGCTGGGTCGAGGCGTACGCGGCCGGTGCGGTAGTTCGATGCGCTGCCAGCATCTGTGTGGGTTTCTTCGGGTTGCGTATCGCTTTCGAGGATGCGATCGCAGTGGTCGTGGTTTGGGCAACTGCCGCAGTCGGTGTGCGAAACGCCTTTTTCGTCGATGCAGAGCTCGGGGGCAAGGTCTTCGCCTTCAACGGACTGGGTGGCGGAGCGGATTGTGGCCGAGACAGGTTCGGATTTGCGTTTGCGCTTGAGGACGGAGGAGGCGACACCGAGCGAATAGAGTATGAGGCCGGCCTGTTTGGTGGTGATGCGGTGGGCCAACATGGCCTGGATGGTTTGCGAGAGGGCGATCTGGATGGCCGCTGGGTCTTCGGCGACAGGGAGGTAGACATTGTCCATGCTGCCGATGCGTGATGCGGAGTGAGATTTTGAGTGGTAGTAGCAGAATGCGTTGCCTCGCAGGGCCGGAGACCCGCAACGGAGACCGTTGGATTTGATGTGCCGACAGACGAGATACATAATACCCCCTATATACCCCAATTTGGGGTTAAGTGGTTTTGTTTTGTGGCATTTGAACTTTTACCTTTTTGCGTATCCCGATGAAGGCAAAAGGGTTGCAGATCAAAGTCGTCAAAACAAATGAGTTAGCTGTGGTAATTTGCACCGTTGCAGGTGCAAACGATAGTATGGCGGGCGAAAAGCGCCCTCAGACACAACGACGGCCCGGAATCGCTGGCTGGTATGAGCCAGCGATTCCGGGCCGCCGTTTATGCAAGAAAGGTCTGCCCTGATTTGAGAGTAGCGCGAATGGGGTTAATTGCACGCAAATCACAGCGAACAATTTTCAGGGGTCGGGGGACAGGGAACAGGGATCAGAAAGGCGTTACTGCTGACGGGGGACGCTGGTTGCGGCTGAATATCCTGCCTGATCGGCGCCAGCCAGTTCCTCGGACTTCGCCTGTCGTTGTAGCACCTATTAACCCGTAATGACATTCGGTGGAACTCGTAGTGTTATTACGGCAAACTCGCGAGTGTGCGTGGTTTGAAGGAAGCATCGCAGCTTCGGGAGAAATTTGGTCAGAGAGTCCGCTGGCTGCGCGGTGAGCACGGCCTCACTCAGGAACAGCTTGCGGAACGGGCCGGAATATCCGTTGACTTCCTCAGTCTGATCGAGCGGGGGAAGAGTTCTCCATCCTTTGAAAACTTAGACGAATTGGCGGACGCACTTGAAGTGTCCGTTGCCGAGTTATTCAACTTCGAAGGTGGCCGAAGTGAAACTGAATAACACATTCATTTTGTTCGATGCTGGCGGCGTTTCTAAGTCAGAAGAATGGATGAAGGCTCACGAGGCAATTGAGAATGCCGTGAATGGGATGTCGTGGCCAGCCGATTCGAAGAGGGGATTGGTGATTCCCCAAATCGTAAGCATCAAGAAGGGCCAGACCTATACCGACAAAAACGGGAAGACCATGGTCTGGAAGGGGCCGAAGGATCACATCTTAAGAAATGGTGTGGTGCCGCTGAAACTCCTTTTTCGGAAGCATCTGAAGGATGCGGGTTGGAATTCAGAGGAACCATTAAGCCTCGGGCCCTATTTCGAAAAAATCCGGACCGACAAAACATTGGCGCAAGTTTTCCGATATCCGGTGCGGCCTGCTGAGGTCATCCGAGACCCGTTGCACGAAGGTGTGGGAGACTTTGATTTCTGGCTACGCAGTACCGGGGGTTTTCGGACGGTCATCGAATGGGAAACGGGAAATATTTCCTCATCTCATCGATCACTCAACAAGATTTGTCTGGCACTCATGGGTGAGTTAATAGATGCCGCAGTCGTCATCGTGCCCTCTAATAGACTCAATGTCCACTTGACTGACCGAGTCGGCAATATCAGAGAATTGCAGCCCTATTTTTATTTTTGGGGCGCGTTCGGTCGATCTCTTAAAAAGGGCCTGTTGGCTGTCATTGAGGTCGAACAGGATGACCTCGTCAAGAGCGTAGACGAGCGAGATTTCATCCCGAGAGGCGACGACGGAAATGCATTCAGACTTGCGAATCGGAAAACAAAGACCCCGCGGGCTCGCAAACGTGCGAAGCCGAATGCATGATGCGCTTGGTCGATGACCGCCAGCTTGGATCGGTACCATTTGCCACTTCGAGCAGCCGTGACCGGGCAGGCTCGGTGTCGTTCAATTCTGCTGTAGTCCACCGCCGCCCGAGCTTCTCAGCAACATAGGCAGTCGTGCCTGCGCCTGCAAAGGGATCACAAACCAAATCTCCGGGATTAGTCGTTAGCAAAATGACGCGCTCAAGAATCACAGGGGCGAGTTGGTTTGCTTGGCGGCTTTTATATCGCTTGTGCCTCACCGGCGGAATGTCATCCCAAACATCGCTGAGATTAAGTCCCTTGGGATTTAGAAATTTCTTGTGCCCGCCATAGTCCTTCACATCGCGCCCGCAGTGTCTGCACACCTGAACTGGGATTCTTACGTCGTCGCGGTTAAATACGCGTGGCTTGTCACCTTTGATGAAATACAACATGCCGTAGTGGCTAGTTGAGAGGCGGTTCGGGATGGGTAGACTATGGGCTTTGTCGACCGCGATCCAATGCTTGAAGGTCATGCCCTCGATAGAGCCCAGAAATGTACCAAGAGGCATTAGCCATTTCGGAAGGTTGTAGAGGAACAGCGCTCCGCCGGGAGCAAGCACCCTGACTCCTTCCGACAGCCAACTCTCACACCATTTCAAATATTGATCATCCGGGATGTTGTCCGAACCCTTCGATCCATAGTTCTTCTTCAAATTGAATGGAGGGTCTGCAAAGAAAGTTGCCACGCTCTGATCTGGAATCGTGGCGAGGAACTCCAGGCAGTCAGCCCAATAAAGATGTCCTAGCGCAGTTTGGTATTCGATTCTCATTTCCGTAATAAGATTACGGATATTTAGACGCGAGATCAAGAGGAATTGAGATTGAGAAATGGGCGATTGCTCAATCCGGGAATGTGCAAAATCGGTCCATTAGGTGACCTGCGAATTTGCACTGAGGCTCCGTAGATTCGCTCTCGAAAAAACACCGTTGGCTTGACCTAGCGTAAAAGCGGCTCCGCAAAGCCACCAGTTCTCGTCTCTCGCACACGATGTGATCTATGCAAAGTAGCGCCCGATCGGCAGCGGGGCCCACTCTGACCGCCGTACTATTGAATAAGTCCTCATGGCCGGCACAGCACCCTCAACTGAATTGTTCCAGCGCAAGGCTGCCACGCGGCTTACCATCGTTTTGGCCTTCGCGAGCGTCTACTTTTTCTGGGGGTCGACCTACACCGCGATTCGGGTTGCGACGGCCTATATGCCGTCGTTTTTGCTGGCGGGAATCCGGTTCACCATTGCCGGGGCGATTCTGCTGGGCTGGTGCCGCTGGCGCGGCCTGCGGCTGCTGTGGCCCGGGAAAACCATGTTCATTTTCGGCGTGGTGGGACTGCTGCTGCTGGGCGGTGGCAACGTGAGCCTGATTTATGCGGAGAAGACGGTGCCCAGCGGTCTGGCATCGCTGATCTACGCGGCTACTCCTCTGAATGTGGCGCTGATTGAGATTTTTCTGCCCAAAGGGGAGCCCTTGCCGCGGCGCGGATGGCTGGGCATGCTGCTTGGCTTTGTGGGGCTGGCTGTTCTGGTGTGGCCTTCAATGCAAATTGTTCTGGCGGGCAGTCGCAATCTTCTGTGGACCTATGCCGCCATGCTGGGCGGCACGCTGTCGTGGGCTGTAGGGAGCCTGGTGGCGCGGCATGCGCGGGTTGAAGCTAACAGCTTTGTGGCCGCGTCGTGGCAGATGCTGATTGCAGGAGTGGTTTGCACACTGCTGGGAACCGCGCTGGGCGAGTGGCCGAGCGTCCACATGAACCGGCCTGCGACAATTTCGATGGCTTACCTGGTGGTTGGCGGATCGCTGCTGGGATACACCGGATTCATCTACCTGCTGGAGCATGTGCCGGCGGCCGTTGTGCTTTCGTACAACTACGTGAACCCGGTGATTGCAGTGCTGCTGGGGATTATGTTGCTGGGCGAGCGGCCCGCGCCGACCGAGTTTGGCGGCATGGCGGCGATTGTGCTGGCCGTGTTTTTGATTACCACCGCAAAGGTGGGCGCGAAGCAGGCAGGCGGCAAGACTCAGGAAAGATGAAACTGTGCCCCATTCATCGAGCGCTTTTGTTCGATAAGTGGGAAGCGCACCGGTTATTGCTTGAAGGTCCCTGCGGGAACCAGCGGCGCGGGGGAATCGTCTTCGAGGGTAACGGCTCCGTTTTCGAAGACCGCGAGCGAAGGCGCGTCCGCAGCCATCGTCATCCAGCAGACGGCAGCCTTGCCAAGCAGCGCGCAGCTTATCTCAATGGTGTAATGCTTGTCCGGCTGGCCGCCGGGGGTGCCTTGCGCGCGCTCAGCCCACAAGTGATGAGTGCCCAGCGTGTACGTGGCCACCCGCGGATCGCCGAATACAAAGTTGTGCTTGATGCCTTCTTGAGCGCCGGCGCCAAAACCGGGAAGGTCGTCCTGGGTCAGATGCCGGCCAAAGCAATCAAACGGCAATGCGACCTGAACGATCACGGAGCCTGGATCACCATGGCGCGCGGTCAGACCCAACTGCGAACACGCCGCGCCCTTCTTTTCGTTCTGGCTGGAGGGGCTGAGAGTTGCTTTTTCCCTGGTCTCGGGCAGCGTCGGCTTGGAGTCCACTACTTGCCAATCTGTGGGGATGGCATAGCTGAACCCCAGCGGATCAGAGTAAGTGTGGCTGGCTGGCGCATCCGCGATGGACGGGGGAGCCTGCGCCGAAAGCGTCGTGCAAGCGAGAGTGAAAAGAAAGGTGGCGAGGATTTCTCGCATGGGTGAGTCTTTCAAGCGCTTCACATCGGGGCTCTTAATTGCGCTACTTGACTAGGATGGTCGACAGCACCGACAGGATGCCGCCTATGGCAAACACAAAGCCGAGGTACCAGTAGATTCGGCTGCGGGTAAGCAGCGTGACAGAGGTGATCACCAGGGCGATTTCAAGCATGGCCTCAGCCAGATCGAAACGATTGGCTTTATGCTCGGCGACTTCCACCTGCTCCTCGAAGCCCTTGGCTTTTTCCTGCGCCTCCTTCAGATCTTTATCAGATTTGGCGAGGCTGTCTGCCCATTTCTGCTGGAGCTTGGCCGCCGCAGCCTTGTCGGCTACGGGCTGAACGGAGAGCAGGCCGGAGGCGAGTTCGGTATCGTGTTCGCGAATGTGGCGCGCCTGGTATTCGTTCCAAAGGTCGCTGGCCTTGCTTTGAGAAAGGATGGCCTCAGTGTGGGTGCGATGGCCGAGCACCGTGGTGACGGCTACCAGTACTGCCAGCACGCTCATGGTGAAAGCCACCGGGCGCATGGCCTGATTTTCAGAACCCTTTTCCGCGTTTTCTTTAAGCTCGCCTACTTCGTCGCCTTCCATAGCACCTCGCTAGCCAGTAGCCAATAGTCTATAGCCAGTAGTTAGTAGCCAAAGGCT
>Ga0206872_10284_pt1 | contig 13922 bp, 21 predicted proteins | sample Alteio_BWOrgCont_34_FD_152906 | JGI IMG/M metagenome (GOLD analysis project Ga0206872, IMG submission 152906) | Enriched cells from forest soil in Barre Woods Harvard Forest LTER site, Petersham, Massachusetts, United States -... | ecosystem: Environmental > Terrestrial > Soil > Temperate forest >... | reverse complement strand
AACGTGGGGCTGAGTGAGAACCTAGGCACGGTCGGACCGCAACATTGCATTTGAATCTGACACTGCCATTTGGGGCTTTGGTTTGCAAACAGTGCGTGGACAGTGTAGAAATGGCCTGCCATGTCGTGCGGGCGAGAGAATGACCGAACCGACAGGATTTGACTATGAAATCAAATGCGTGGCGACTGCGGCAGGCGGCGGTGTTGTTGGCCGTAGCCTGCCTGGGTCTGGTGCTGCCGCCGGTCTGGGCACAGGAAACTAAACAGCGGGACCTCAAGGGGCACACGGACATGGTGAGGTCCATTATCTACAGCCCAGACGGCAAAACGCTGGCTTCGGGAAGTCTGGACCACACGATCAAGCTTTGGGATGTGGCGACAGGAAAGGACCGGGCCACCCTCAAGGGGCACACGGACGAAGTGGAGTCCTTGGCGTACAGCCCAGACGGCAAGAGACTGGCTTCTGGAAGCAATGACGAAACAATCAAGCTCTGGGACGTGGCGACGGGCAAGGAGGTAGCCACCCTGAAGGGACACATCGGCTGCGTGCTCTCTGTGGCCTACAGTCCCGATAGCAAATTGCTAGCTTCGGGGTGCGATGATCACACGATTAAGTTGTGGGATGTGGCGACGGGCAAGGAGCAGGCCACCCTCAAAGGGCACATGAACTGGGTGGCGTCGGTGACTTTCAGTCCCGATGGCAAGACTCTGGCTTCGGGGAGCCATGACCACACCATCAAGCTTTGGGACGTAGCAACATGCAAAGAGCAAATCACCCTAAAAGGCCACACGGACATGGTGTGGTCCGTTGCTTTCAACCCAGACGGCAAATCGCTGGCCTCGGGGAGCCTTGACCATTCGATCAAGCTGTGGGACGTGGCGACGGGCAAGGAACAGACCACCCTCAAGGGGCACACGGACAAGGTTTGGTCCGTAGCCTACAGCCCCGACGGCAAGATGCTGGCCTCGGGCGGCGATGACTTAATGATCAAGGTATGGGGCGTGGCAACAGGCAAGGAGCAGGTCACCCTCAAGGGACACACGGGAGTGGTGAGGTCCTTGGCATACAGCCCGGACAGCAAGACGTTAGCATCGGGAGGCGGAGCCTTTGGCACGCCAAGCGAGATCAAGCTGTGGGACGTGGCGACTGATAGGCAGGCTGACAAGTAAGCGAGCGGCGACACGGCACTCTCATCCGAAAACGTCAACAAAAGAGCGACGATTTTTCCTTCAGCAGTCGGGGGTAATGGTATGGCCACGTCAAAGCCCAGCGAGCATGGCGTTATCGTCCAACAAGTGTCTGCGCCAAAGCATAGATTGCGAAAGTGGCGCAACCGGCTTCTCTGGGTGTTGCCAATCGTTCTTGGCCTTTACGTCATCATAAAGCTGGCTGATTTTGTCTGGTTTCGGACCCACATTCCAGCAAGCTTCGTCAGTAATGCAAATTGGTCAGGCAAGTGGGAGACGCAAGAGTACTGGGGACTTTCTGGCAACCTCCTCGTGCATCTGCCTGATCCGCTCCCTGAAAACCAGGATTTCGAGGCCGAGGCATTGGTCTATTATCCGATTTACAGTGCCTGGAGAACGGGGCAATTCGTTAAAATGGATTTCCAAGGGCATTTCAGTCCCGATTCGCCTGCTTCTGCTGGCCGCTCAACGAATACCATTCCAAGTGGAGGAGGCAAGCTGAAATTCAAAGGGACTGTCGGCAATCAAGTCGTCGAGTACGTTGCCATCATTGATGAAAGCCGCACACGCATCGTGGGAGGCTATCTTTCAACTTCGCCTTATGATGTTGGCTATTTTCACATCACCAACCCGTAATTCATTGGCGTCATGGTGGACCGTTGTCCTCGACGGAAGGGACGCCGCAGTATCCTACGAGGTTTGACGTGTCGTTTTCTGGTCATGAGATTGCACTTCCCGGTGGGAGGGCTGATGGCGTGAACCCCTCGTTGCGAGTTGTCATGCAGATTCCCATGAGCGAACTGTGGGACTCCGAAGGCAACCTGACGGCAGCAAGGCAACGCAGGTTGGGCGGCAGCGCTGTGGGTGCGCTTCTGCGGCTAGGACTGGTCCGGTTTGTCGTTGCAGAGTGCGGCGACCCACTCAGATGGATTCCGCCCTCCCATTGCTATGATTTCTGGACAACGGAACTAAAACTTCGGATTGTCGAGACGGAGACGTTCGACCAAGCAGACTTCCCAGGTGCTTACTGCTATGTCGCCTCGGAGTGGGCTGACGATCATTCTTCACCACTTGTGCTACTAGAGATGTATCACTGAACCCGCCTGGGGAACGAGTTCCACGGGAGGGCATTAACCTTATACTCTGTCATTTGACGAGGCGTTTTCGGCTGCTGACTTTCAGAACCCCGCTCGCAACACGGAGAAAGGCGAATGACGGAAGCACAAGCGTTGGATAGAGCCTGGGCGGTGGTTCGAGAAAACGACCTTGAGCGGGAGATAATTGGGGTCAAGTCGATTCGCCTCTGCCTCGCATCAGAAGTAGGTGATGACCCGAAAGTTCTTGAGGCTTTGGGTCTTCCAGAGCCTGCTGACATCTGGCATGTAAAGTTCGTGCGAAAACCAAAGAAAGAGTTAGCCTGTGAATACCCCAATGACATTCTGATAACCATTGAGGATCGTACTGGCGAGCCGACTCTACACCGACCGTGGATCGAGCCAGTAGAGTCCCATCGACCAGGGGTGTGTCCGGAGTGCAGCACTCCTATTACCGATGAGCCGACCTGCACTGGCATGTGGAGCGGATGTAAAATTGGCGGTTCGATTGCCGGTGGTGGAGTTTTGAAGGCAGTATGTGCGAAGTGTGATTCTGCTTTGACAGCCTACGAAGATGTCTACGATGACCAGGGAGAGGTTATGGCAAACTACGAACTTGATCTGACGAAACTGTCCTGGTCTGTCGATAAACCCGAATCAGGCATGTAGCACTGGTCTTTGACCTCGACGGAAGGAAAACCCCAATTCAGATCGTCGTCGAAACAATGGGAATAGGGAATGGCACATTGTATCGCTGCACAGGAGACCAACAGCCATGCGCATCCCCATTACTGCCCTCATCGTCATTTCCACCGCTTCCCCGCTGCTCGCTGCCGAGCAGAAAGTCCAACGTGATGTTGCTTACGCCGACACCAAAAACGAACGGCAAACCCTCGACGTTTACGCTCCCACCGAGGGTAAGGATCGTCCAGTCGTCGTGTGGATTCATGGCGGTGGCTGGCAAACGGGCGACAAGACCGAAGTGCAGAAAAAGCCGCAGGCATTCGTCGAAAAGGGCTTCGTCTTCGTTTCGGTCAACTACCGTCTTCTTCCCGATGTGACCATCAAGCAGATGGCCGAGGACGTGGCAAAAGCGGTTAAGTGGACCCACACTCACGCCAAGGACTACGGTGGCGACCCAAACACGCTTTTCATCATGGGTCATTCAGCTGGGGCGCAACTGGCTGCCCTGGTTTGCACCGACGACCGCTGTCTCAAGGCCGAAGGCTTGTCCTTGGCGCTCATCAAGGGTTGTGTGCCCGTAGATGGCGACACCTACGACGTGCCCATGCAGATTCAGGCCGTGGAGAAGAAGCGAGCGGACAGGTTCAAGGAGAAGTTCGGGGATGCGGACAGCCAAAAGGACTTGTCGCCAGTTACCCACGTCGCCAAAGGCAAGAAGATTCCACCCTTTCTGATCCTCCATATAGACGACCCGGCGCACCAGGAAACCAAGATACAATCGCAACGACTGGTCAAGCCATTGCAGGAAGCGGGTGTGTCTGCAAAAGCCTATGCTGCCGAGGGAAAGACGCACGACTCGATCAATGCCGACCTGGGACTGCCTGACGACAAGCCGACCAAGGCATTGTTCGAGTTCGTGGATGAGGCGTTGAAGAAGTGACAAGGAGTAACAATGCTGGCAAATCAACCGGCTCACCAAACTGGAATGTCAGATCGCATTCGGGCTGCGGTGGAGAAGGATCCCCGAAAAATGACCCTGCAACTGGCCCGTGATCTTGGTGTGCCAGAAGTCGAGGTCATCCGAGCATTTCCTGCTGATCGAGTCACCGAGCTTGATGTTGGTCGGTGGGAGGAGTTGCTTCGGAGCCTTGAGCCATTTGGTGCAGTGCGGGTGTTAGTGTCAAACGGCGCAGCGACGATTGAGGTAGACGGACAGTTCGGCGGCTTGAGCACGACAGGCGAGTTCTTCAACGTCCAAACCGACTCACTCGACATGCACATCCGTTGGCGAGAATTGGGTGCTGTATTCGCCGTCGAGAAGCCAGGTCACATGGACGGAATGGCGACTCGCAGCATTCAGTTCTTCGATCAAACGGGTGCCGCCGCCTTCAAGGTCTTCCTGAACTTTGGCGGGCCGATTGCGCCTGACAGGGAGACACGTTTCGTCGAATTGCGGGCCAAGTTCAAGAGGTAGCGGTGTGTTCGGTGCCACGGCTTTTCGGAGGTTGTTTTTCGGAGACAAACAAAGGCCAAAAATGCAAGTAATATGACGACACCAAGCGCAACACACGCCTGATCGCCTTTCGTGGGAAGGAGGGAATCGTGGGGATGTCTCACGAGGCATTTGCCTTCGACTGGCATGGATTTGAACAAGATGAATTACACGACCTTCTAGCCCAAGCGTTGGCAACCAATGACACTGCGGCGTTGAAGGTTTACATCGATGCTAACCGGCAATTTCTCAAAGACCCTAACGAGGGCGAACCACTTGAGAATGACTGGCTGACCAAGTTGGAGAACCGAGATGTTCATGAGTTTGGAGATTATGCCCTCACTCGGTTCTATGATCCCGCTGATAACTTTGGCATCTGGGATCATTGGAAGGATGTCGATAGCGGCCTTCCCGACTTTGCGAAGGCTGCAACTCTGGGGGTTTCCTTCAATCGGAACAGCAATCACTTCAACCCTGGCCGACTTGGCTCCTACTTTCAGACACCAAACCAAGTGCGGGATACGCTGGCTTTGTTGGCTCAATTTGAATTGCCCCTCGAAGACGGCCAACAGAAATCATTTGCAAGGTTCAAAGATGGATTGAAAGGTTGCGTTTCAAGTAATCTGGGTCTTTACGTTACATTTTGAGTCGGGCTGTCGCTGGGGGAAGACGCACGAAACAATTCATCCCGACCTGGGGCAGCCTGACCACGAGCCAACCAAGGAGCAGGTCGAGTTCGTGGACTGCCTGTCGGAAAGGTGGAAAACCGAGTCGGTCATCGGTCCAGGCGGCGCATGCACACAAGCGGCCCACAACTTTCTCAAATCGGGGGACTGGAGCGAATGTGGCGCTCCGGTGGGCCAGGCAGGCAATGGGACAGCGATGCGAACGGCGGTGGTGGGCCTGTTCTTCTTGCATGATCCCGACCGCCTTCCAATCGCCGTGGCTGACGTGTGCCGAATCACGCACCATGATCCTAGAAGCGTGGCCGGCGGGGTGGCCATCGCCAAGGCCGCCCAGCTTCTCGTGGATGGCTGCCGTCCTTCTGCTGAATCGTTCTGTGAAGCAATCGCAAGTTCGGTTCAAGCCATCGAGCCGGCCTTTGCTGGAATGCTTCGAGAACTCCCTGGCCTTTCCCAACAAAACCCGACAACAGCAATTCGCCGCATTGCCTGGGCGGGAATGACCAAGCCAGAGTTTTCCAAGCCGATCATCAGCCCGTTCGTCATTCCCACAGTCCTGGCAGCACTGTGGTGCGTCCTGCGGTATCCTGATTCATGGGGAAAGGCAGTTGCCAGCGTCATTCGCTTGGGTGGGGATGTCGACACCCTCGGGGCCATCGTAGGGGCGCTCATGGGTGCCAAATTGGGGACTTCAAGCATGCCGCAGAACCTCGTCGAAGCCGTAGTGGACCGGGCGCATATCCAATCGCTCGCCTTGCGGTATCACGCTTTGGTCACCAAAAACGGGTAGGCGAACCGGAGAAGAGACGAGGACGAGGACCATCAACCGAGCGCCGGACGTGACACTGCCAGGTATAATCCAGCCTTCGGCAAAACCGTGAGGGGATAATAGGATGAAAAGTCAGTATCCGATTCTTGCTATCCCCCGTTCATCAGGCGATCAGGCACTGCTGGATTACAAACTGACAACTGATGAAAAGCGCCTATTTCGAGAGATGGATTCACAAACTGCGGCGTTGTCGAAAGAGTCGGACCTTGCCGTATACCATGAGGCAGTGGAGCAGATAGGACGCAAACACGGTTTGGATAAGCGCCAAAGCATTGCTTTTTGGACCCGCACCACTTTTTCTTTTTTTGAGTCAGAGTAGATGGAATTGCCGCATGACGGAAGGACCGCCACAGGATACTCGCCTGGGATTCGACGTGGCGTTTGCGAGCGATACAATTCGGGGATGGTCTGCTTGAACAGCGTCGAGGTCGGAAATGCCTAGCATCAGATGGGAAAACGTGTTCACCCAATGTTTTCCTGCCATGGGAGCGACGAAGGAAGAATTGCAGGCTCTCGTTTCCACGATCTGCAAGCCTCTCTCGGAGGAGGAAGCCCTAATCATCAATGCCTCGCAATCGAACCCGTTTCCAAAAACTGACCTGCTCCACGCCACATATGAGCCTTTCGATCCTCGGAGGTGGCGACTCCCATTAAAGCCTCTTCCCCCCTCCTTTATTGGCTTCCTCCAATGGTCGAATGGCGGCTCGTTTCTTAGCGGTAAGCGGTGGTTCGATCCCATTCTATCCACGTCGGACCTGAGAGAGTATCTTCTGTCCTATCACATTCCACAATACATGCCAGAGTCGCTCCCCTTTGCCTTTGACGGAGGAGGCAACTTTTACTTGTTCGATATGAGGAATGATCCGATTGATGGAGAATACCCCATTCTCTTCACTGGGGCCGGGAACTTGGGCTACGAGGATGCCGTGTTTGTAGCCGACTCTTTCATTGAAGCCTGCAAAGGGAAAACCAGCCCTTTTAATCTCTACATGAAGTAAACCAATCTAACCACGGAAGGCGACGTTGCCTTTAACGGCAAATCAGCAGAAGCTACGCTTCGCACCCTGACCTTCGGCACAAGATTTGTGCCTGAGATTTAGCATGAATCACCAAGACAATCGGTTGGAAGTCTGCCTCTCGAACCCAGAGAATGGGTGGATTGAAGTGGCAGTCAGCACCACAGAGGAAGACTTCAAGGAGGCCGTGTCATATGCGCCAAACGATTTTATTCTCGAACTGGCAACGGCATTGTCGCTTGCCATGCAGGGTGTAAATGCAGTGGCAGTCGCTTCCTGCGAGCCTGTCACCTACGAGGTGACATTTTCGGGGGTAAGTGGAACGAACATGACTCATCTGCAGATTGTCTGGTATGCCGATTGGAATAGAGAAGGAAAGTCAGCCCGTGCGGTATTGTCGTGCCAAACAACCAGACTCGGCATTGTTCTTCCGTTCTGGCGTGCTTTACGTAATCTTGAAGGACGACTCGCAGCGACCGAGTATCGTGAAGCCATGCGACGAGACTTCCCTTCTTCTTGCCTGCCCGTGTTCGGATCAGTTATCGCATCCGCTTGCCGCCTGCCAGAATAAGCGACGATGCCCGCAATGTCTATCGCCTTCCGCCTGCGCCTGACCGCAAACGGCAACCGATTTCGGTTCAGCACCGCTAACAAAAACTCCCCGATGTCGCCCTATCGTCGCCTCTCGCAGCAAGCCCGCACACAGAGAAGCACCGGGGCTTGGCTGCAAAGAGCGGGGGGCATTGGAGCGAGCATCCGGGCTTTTTTGGCAAAGTTAGTTGATTAACTTTTTTGCAACATCGGCGCTGAACTATCGCAGGGGTGCGGAAGGACAGCCCCAATCAGTGGTAGCGGTTTTCGCCATTCGTCTGTTCGCATTTCGCTTCGCCCCTTCAAATCACACCACACCCCTTACCGCCTTTCAAGCCTCCAATCACCTGCGATTGCCGACTGAACCGCCAAAAATGATGGCATTTGAGAAAATCGAAAAAAAACTCTCGCCCGTCACCCCTGGCGTTCTTTCGCTTTTTGGAAAAAGTTTGAAGCCGCCCCCCCGGTAGCACTACGGCACACCCTCCAACGCTTTGGCATTTCCCGCCAGCATCCTCTGTTGTGGTGAAGCGATACGGGGGGTGTGTGTGTTGCCCGTCCATTAGAAGCGAACAGCGAACAAGCGAACAGCGAACGACGCTTAAATGGCGTCAAGAATGTCGTTCGCCGTTCGCAACACGCATCGGCCGACCCTGGTTCCGCCGCCGGGCAGCCTCCCAAACAGGGCGGTCGAGCATATTTCCCTCCAAATATACCGTCCACTCCCCGTCGTGTGCAGCCGCAGGACGGCGGTCGAATATCAGTGCGAACCAACCCTGCTGGTCAAACTCATATCCGGCGTAGATCATCTTAATGGGGCCAACCCCTCCGGGTCCGTGGTCGGCGGCCGGAGTGTAGGCGGCGGCCCGCGACACAAGGTAGGTGTAAATCTCGGCGGAGTCTTTCTGAAGATTCAGGTCCACGCTAACCTCCTGCCTTCACCGCAAAACGCCGAAGCTCACCGCCGGGCCGGCTTTTGAGCCAGGAACTATAGAAAAGCAAAATGCAGGTCCTGCACGTGCAGCACCTCGTTTGGGTGGTCAACCCGCAGGTCATTCGTCACCACCGCGATCACGTTTAGCGGCTGGTCCGGTGTCTTTGTTTCGTGACCACGCACATAAGGTCGCCAATCCAAGGATTACCAACAAGCCCAGCGCACAATCAACGGCCAACGCACCAACGTCAAAGGTTTGCAATCGGCCACCTACCCAAAAAGCAAACACCACTGGAAATCCGGCAGTCTCCAGATAATTGCCGAGACTAATGGAGTGCGGCCAGTTGGCAAAGATAAACACAAGGGTAAGACCGATTAACCAACCCAAAAAGACTCGACGCATTTGAAGTCCCAGGCGATGACGTTACCGTGATGTGGCCCGTGTCAGGTGGAACGGGTGGTTCTGTCACGCTCCCGCGCTCGCTTACGAATCTGCCGCGCTAGGCCGCCCAAGTCCATCGACATCTTGAAGCTGCCGCAAAGGGAAGTAACCTGCTGGCGCCGCTCAAGCAACTCGTCAGGCAATTCGGCCAACACCGGACTGTTCATCAACTCCAGCGTGTGCAAAGCGTACGCAACGACCAACTGACGGGGTGACGAGAGCAAGGCCAGCAGACCTTCGTGGCATTCGGGAAGCCGAGAGATCTGCTCGACCAGCGCCCGCGCCTGTGGATTTCCCTCCCAGCTCGACGACTCGTACACGACCTGCGCCTTCGCCCAAACCTCGGCGGCTTCAGTGAGCAATGCTGACGCTTCTGTCATTTTGAGTGCCCTCAAGCCGCCGAACGCTCAGGCTAAGCTGCTGGGGCCGACCGGCATATCTTTGACGCCCGCAAACCAAAATGGCGGCCCCGGCCAGCTTCAGGTGCTGGTTTGGTGATGGTCCAACGGCCATTGCAACGTGTCATTCTTCAGCAAGCCGATGTTGCCGGTGTTGCCGGTGCCGACGGTCAAGTTAATTCGCTTCAGCACATCGTCGGGAATGGCGACGTTCGGGCCGCGCACACCCTTGGCCTGCTCGTTGGCTGCCGCATTGAGAAGCACGTTCAGGGTTTGCCCAGACCAGATCTCGTTGAGCGGCGGATCGAGGCGAGCACGGCGCTGCTCGTTTTTGATGAGCGAAGCCCGGTAGTCTTCCGTGAAAACGGTGTTCATGCGCTCCCACTGGGCTTCTTCCCACACTACCCGGCGAGTATGGATTTGCGAGCGGTTTGCCTCTTCCTGTACGAGGCGTGCCCGCTGCATTGACATTACAAAATTGCCCGACGCCGTGGTCAGGTCGGCAGCGCCTTGCAGGTAGCCCCCGCCCACGCTGTAGTTGGGGTAATACGAACTGGAGACGGGAGCGAAGTCCGAGCTACCGCTGCTCGAGGTCGAGCCCGTGGTGGAAAGGGTTGCGCTGCCACTGTATCCCGGCGATGAATTGTTGCCGAGGCCGCCAGGCGCGATGAGGTAGCTGTAGGAAGGCGTGCTGCCGTAAGAAGCCTGCGCCGTGTTGTACTGGGGTACGTACCCGGAGCCGCCGAGGGCGCCGCCGATGTAACCGTATCCGCCGAAACCGAGTCCGCCGGCGCCGTAACGAGCCGCCGCTATCTGTCCGAGCTGAAGCTGCTGGACGTATGCGGTTGTCTGGGCGGCAGTGAGGCCAGGGATCTGAAAGTTCGGGCTGGACGTCATCACCGGCTTCGATTGTGCAAATGCCGATGAAACCAACCCAGTGAGCGCCAGAAGCCCAACAAGGGCCGCGAACAACCGTCTCGCTCTCATGAACATAAGTTACATCTCCCCGTTGTTTCGGTTGAATGGCTCAGTTTGCTTGCCGTCCACGGGCATCCCGCACGACTGGATGCGGGATTTTTCGTCTGCTCAAACTTCATTCGATCCGTCGACCCGTCCATCGGCGTTCCTCTGCCCAGTGAGGGACGCACGCTTATAAGAATAGATCGTTCCGGACGGGCTTGTTCGGCCTGGGCCACCCGGAGATCATGAGGGAGTTGGAAATCACCGACAAGCAAAGACAACAGTTCGGCGAAGTCATGCAGGAGATGCAGAAAAAGATGGAGCCGGTGATGAAGGAGGCCCAGAAAAGCGGCAAGCCCGAGGAGATTCGGCCCAAGATGATGAAGATCCGCAAGGAACACGAGGACCGAATCGAGGCCCTCCTGAGTGACGCCCAGAAAAAGCAGTGGAAGAAAATGCTGGGCAAGCCGTTTGACCTGGGCGGCTAATTCGCGGAAGTTCGAGTTTACCCGGTGAATCAATCCAAAAAGGAGAAAGAAGCATGCGCAATCTGACAGTGGTGGTGTGTTCCGTGCTGTTCGCCGGTCTCGCCTGGGCCCAGCCGTCCCCGGTTGCTGAAAAGCAGATGGCGACTCCCGAAGCCTTGAAGGCGGAGATCGAAGCGCTGAAGGCTGCCAAGCCCGCCCTGGCGCGAAATCGCCTGGAAGAGTTGCCTGATCGAAGGGCTCAAGGAGTCGCGCGAGAAGAAGAAGCCCGTGTTGCTCTGGGTGTTCATCGACCGGCCGGCCGACGACGCGCGCTGCTGAGTGTTCGCCGGCGCCGCCCGTGAGGCGGTCTTCTCCAATCCCGACGTGATCAAGCGCGTGAATGCCGATTTCGTACCCGTCGCTCTCAAGGCGGGCCTGGTCAACAACCCGCCAGACGACGAGGAGGGGCTGCTCTACCGGGAGATCGAGCGCTCCAAACCCGCGCCGCAGGGAATCTGCGTCGTCAACTCCGCGGGCAAGGTGCTCGACTGGACCCTGATGTTTGACGATGACAAGAGCGTGCTCGCCTTCTTCGACCATGCCAAGGAGCGCTTCGCCAAGTACCCCGACGCGAAGAAACCCGTGGCGGCGGAAGTGTACCAAAAGTTCCCGGGCCAAAAGCGCGAGGCCGTGGCGGACAGCGGCAAGGACTTGCCGGTCCTCGACCGACATCCCGAGGGGAAACACTGTCCCGCCGAGCCGCCGCTGCGCAAGGGGACGGTCGCAGTCCGGCTGTTCGGCCGATCGCTGGACAAAGACGGCAATCATGACCTACGCATTTTGCTCGGGCGGCATTTCAACGACCACGTCAACGCTGGCCTGCACTTCCAGTCCCTTCGGGAGCCGGTTCAGTTCGATCCCCTGATGGTCTCCCGGCAATGTTCTTAGAAACGCATCCTCGCCTTCCTTGTCCTGGATTTTCAGTTTGCCACGCAACTGATTCTTTCGCTCCTTATTCGTGCGAAGGACCTTGTGATAGTAATTGACGAGAGCCATGCCCAGATCGTTCGCCTTTACGATGTAAATCCGATGTGCGCCGTATTTGCCGAAGTGTACCTTCACCTGCCACTCATTCGGTTTCCCTGTCGACTTCAGCGAATACGGCTGGGGAAACCAGTGACCATCTGGTCCGGATATGAACGCCACCACATCATCTCCCGGTTCATTCAAAAACTCCCCCTTGAGAACCAGTGTGCCGCCCTTTTCATATGTCCGAACTAAGGCCCCGCTTACTGGCTCCAATATCCTAATGCCGAGCGCCCGCTGTGCTCGGATGAATTTGTCGTTTAAGGCCCGAATCTTCTTCGCCATGTCGGGTGGAAACAGCTCGACTTCGATTCCCCGGTCCTGCAACTCCCAAAGGCCCTTTCCCCGAACCCCCTGATTGGGGTCGAGTATGCCGATAAATGCTCTTTTCACGCCACCTTGCCGAATGAGCTCAGTACAACACTTCAACGGGTCTGAGCGCACCTCGGGCGTGCAGGGCTCGAGCGTAGTGTAAACCGTCGCCCTAGGGAGTTGACTGCGATCCTGAATCCCCATGATCGCATGCCATTCGGCGTGCTCGTCGTCGTCAGGTGACCCAGTCCCACGATGGCCCTTTCCGATCACGGTCTCGCCGATCGCAATAATGGCCCCGACCTTAGGAATACGCTCGGCAATCGGACGGCACTGCTCTGCTTGGGCGATTGCCTTGTCCATGTTTTCGAGATCCACAGGCTCCATACACCACTCCACCAGCCAAAGTCTCGATCAACCTCAATCGCTATTAAAGTATGGGAATGGCGCCAACAGGAATATTGGCCACGGCAAGTGGAAAGGAGTTCAAGCAACCTGACAGCCACTTGACCATCCCGCGGTTCTTGCGCTCATTGAAGTAACCTACAAGCACCGATTGGTTCTTTTGTCCCGTGTTTGAGCGGTCTATCGTCATTGTCAGGCACCAAGTAAACGCCGTACGTCTGAGGCCGAACCACCGCGTTCACTTGCCGGGTCGGCTGCAAGGAACTTGATGTCTCGGAAAACCGCTATGCCGGCCAGGTTAAGTGCAACGCTTGTTCGGCGTCATTGCCCCACGCCAAGCGATTGAGCGCAAATGGACTGCCACACCAACACGTCCGAAACCATTACGAATCGAGGATCAATGGCGTCCCCATTGGCCGGGTTCGGCCCGCCGAGCGCCGGGTGAGGAGCGAGAGCATAGCACTGACCTGGGCCAGGGGCTTTGCCCGCCTCGTGAAGCTGGTACACCAGCTCCGAGAATAAGTATGTCTCACGCCACCACTGTTCGTTGACCTCCCGCATGAAGACCTCGTAACTGTCCGCCACGCGCTCCACCTGGCCGGTGAGCACATCGAGCATCTCGACATGACCCCCTGGGCGGCGCAGGAACCAGGACCCAAACTTGCTCATGAACGCAGGGGCCATTCGGCCCGAAATTACGCCGAACCACGGGGACATCCAATCACGAAATTGGTCCGCTGTCATCTCCTGAACGAGCAGATCATCCCACGTCAGCCGCGGCATCAACCACCCCCGCCACTAACACCGAACTTGTTAATGATCGACTTTCGGCTGGATTTTAACACGCACCAAGCCACTGCTCCACGGATTTCCCTGTCCGTCTTAGGCTCTAGCCGCTCCCCAAATGGATTCTGGACTGGAGGCCACATTCAAGAGGCTGTCCCAGATTTCGTGTATCATACGATCGCACTCGGCGGCTGGAGACTGTACGACGAAATGAGTTGTGCTATAAGCCGTAAAGGTGGAGTCTTCTATGAGGAAGCCATTCAAGTTGCTGTGGACGGGGCTAGTCGCTGCGTCGGCCATCGCAGTCCTGACCTACCTTCTGTGGAAGGGCTGGCAGGCCGTAGTAGCACCGGAGGACCTTAGCCTGGCGCCTGCCGAAGTCCCCGACCGAGAAGGTGAGTTGGGCTGTGTCATCCCCGGCGGCGGGGGCGATCGGGTGGTCATCGATTACGAAGCCCGCAAGGTCGCCCGTACCTCGCCGAACGGTGACGCTCTGTGGGAAACCCTGCTGGGCGGTTACGTCGGGGGCGTTCGCCCGCCAGATGTGGTGGCGGAC
>Ga0206872_10282_pt1 | contig 13978 bp, 10 predicted proteins | sample Alteio_BWOrgCont_34_FD_152906 | JGI IMG/M metagenome (GOLD analysis project Ga0206872, IMG submission 152906) | Enriched cells from forest soil in Barre Woods Harvard Forest LTER site, Petersham, Massachusetts, United States -... | ecosystem: Environmental > Terrestrial > Soil > Temperate forest >... | reverse complement strand
GCGCCATTTCGTCGCAGATGCACCCCAAGCATTCGTGATGGATCTTGCCATACTAGATGAGGGTGGCGTCGAGTTGATCGAATGGATAAAAGCTCAGCCGCAGTTTCGCTTTCTTCCCATTGTTGTTCTTGCCAGTTCAGATGGGTCTTCTCATCGACAACGCTGCGCTGCCTTGGGCGTCAGCAGTTATCTGGACAAACCAAAATCGTTCAAAGAGCTTCGAAACAACATCCGCTACATCGTAAAATTATGCGAAGGGCCTCGTTTTGATTCTCCGGAATGGAAGGAGATGTCCTGCGCTTGATTTTATTTCCATGTCAATGCACCGAAAAACAATCTCAATGAAGAACTATCTCTCAGCCCGTACCCGGAATAAATCCTCACCGCGAAAAGTTTCCGACGAAGAAGACGGCGTCGATTCCAACCTGCTCGAGTTGGTCAGATTGCGCGTTGCACAAATTCATCAATGCCCGGTTTCCATTGAAAACCACATGGAGGAGCTAAGGGCAAAAGGCGAAACAAACAATCGGCTCGATCAGGTGGCGACATGGGGCACTTCCTCACTTTTTGATGAAAACGAACGGGCTGCCCTGGCGTTGTGCGAAAAGATTACGGTGGACCCGGCAAGCCCTTTGCTTGATTGCCTCATCCAGGAAATGCGGCATTACTTTACCAAGGCGCAAATCGTCAGCTTGACCCTGGCCATTATCGCCGTGAACGATTGGAATTTTTTGGAGATAATTGCCCCAAAATAGTCACATCAACGATTTTCTGCGCCATTCCTGGTGAATGCCGACATTAGCACGCCGCCACATTGGGTTGATGAAAGATGTTCGCGACCGCCTTGGAAAAAGCGCTATAGGTGACCGGTTTTTCCACGTAACTCGCGACCTTCAGTCTCTTGCATTCTTCAATATGCCGGGGATCACGGGAAGAAGACATTATGATCACAGGGATATCCTCTCCACCCCACATGGTGCGGATGTGTCGCAAGAGTTCGATGCCATTCATTCCCGGCAAATGAATATCCAAAAAGATGGCAATCCACTTGTACCCGAACGGTTCTCTTTGGCTGCCTTCGAGTAATTCCAGGGCCTGACGTGCGTTGGACACAAAAACGACATTGTTTTCCATTTGAGCCTTCTGTAATTGCCGTCGCAAGAGATCTTGATCGAGAGGATCATCCTCGACTACCAGGACGCGAACCGAAGAGCCGGAATGGTGATCGGCCCAATCGTTGACGGCCATAATGCTCAACGTAAGACGAATCATCTCCTCCCGGTTAAAGTAGTTTTTGGCTTCTTTCAACGCAGGGATGGAATATTCCTCGGATTGCTTCGACGACAGCGATTCCCCCAAGCTTAACGCGGCTTTTTCTCGCTCCGTAAAAGCCGTGGACGTGCGCCAATGACCAAACTCTTGCAGGCGGCTTTCGCTTTCACCTTTTGTTCTTAAAATCCCACGATTTTTTTCAACACCGGAAATGCTTCGACGGGTCTGGGCTGCAGCCAGACAGGCCCACGTTAGGATAGGCTCCAAGTCAGAGGCATATTCTGGTTTGTCCGAGAGTTGATCCATTCGGTTCTTGTACCCGTCGCTATGTTTGACTGAGGTGGACAGTTTCACGAGTTACAGGCTCCATTTTTACTATCCTTGCTGCTCTATGAGGCTAATTCACAAACGAAAAGTTTGGTAGCGGCAAGGGACCTATTCATGCCTAAGCCAAAAGCTTAGGCCGAACTGTTCAGTGCTTGCGTTTCCCTCTGAAATACCCGGAAAAAGCGCCTTGCTCGACTGATTTTTCAGGGCAACCAGGGAAGACATGTTCATGGCGAGTTTGCCACATTGGTTTACGTTGAAGGGTCGCGCATTGATTCAACATAACAAAACTCCATGATTCTCGATCTTTATCCTCGATTGGGTTTTAACAAAAGAGCCGTAGCCCGTGGGTTCTCTAATCAGTTATCAGAAGACGATGCACTTCGCGTGACCACGGAGATATTGGAAGAGATTTTGGGGCCAAATGGCCTGCCGAGTCTAAACGTCCGTTTATGGAATGGAACCTACTGGCCAGACAGTGAGTCCAGACCCGCGACACTGGTACTTAATCCATCCAGCGCTTTGAGGGAAATGCTATCCGGTGGCTCAGAAATCTCCGTGGCCGAGGCCTTTATTCGGGGAGCCTTTGATATCGAAGGCGATATGATTGCCGCGTGCGATTTGGCCGATGCGTTGGATGAGAAAACCTTGGGGTGGACGAAGACACTCTCCGTGGCCATACAACTGGCGAGGTTGCCCGACAAAAATCACGCTGCCAAATCGAACGGCTTTCAGCCGGCAAAGCTCAATGGAAAGAAGCACTCCGTCGAACGCGACCGCCATGCGATCCAGTTTCACTATGATGTTTCAAACGAGTTCTATGCGCTCTGGCTCGATCCTCGAATGGTTTATTCCTGCGGCTATTTTGAAACAGTCGATACCAGCTTGGAACAGGCACAACTCGATAAGCTCGATCATATTTGCCGGAAACTCGATCTTCGTTCGGGCGAGCATTTCCTCGATATCGGCTGTGGCTGGGGAGCTTTATTGATCCATGCCGCGAAACAATACGGGGTCCATGCCGAGGGCGTAACCTTGAGCCGGCGACAATTCGACTGGACCGCGCAGCGAATTCAGGAAGAGAACCTGGAACATCGTGTCAGCGTGCGCCTGAGCGATTACCGGGATCTTCCAAACGACGAAGGCTACGACAAGATCGCCAGCGTCGGCATGGTCGAGCATGTGGGAACCTCCCATTTATCGGAGTACTTCAAGAAAGTTTTCTCGCTGCTCAAGCCGGGGGGCTTATTCCTCAATCACGGCATTGGGTTTGGATCACGTCCGAGAAAAAATGAGAAAGAATGCTTTATCCAGGAGTTCGTGTTTCCCGACAGCGATCTGCAACCCATTGGCCAAATGCTTGCCGCCGCCGAGGAAGCCCCTTTTGATGTCCGGGATGTCGAAAGCCTGCGGGAGCATTATGCCAAGACCTTGTGTCTTTGGTTGACTCGGCTGGAGGCCCGGCAAGCTGAAGCAGTAGTCCAAGTCGGGGAGGAGGCTTATCGAGTCTGGCGACTCTACCTGGCAGGTTCAGCCCATGGTTTTCAGCGGGGACACCTGAGTATCTATCAAACGCTGCTAGCCAGGACGGATGCCTATGGTACGGCAAGAATTCCTCTTACTCGTAAAAATTGGTATGTGCAAAGGGTTACTTCCGATTGAGCGCTTCCGTAAACCAATCGACAGGCTTTGCCTTGGGCGGGAGCGAGCGATCCGTCCTCGCCAACGGTGCCGAACCGGAGGAAGGCCTCGCGGAAGTCCCGCCGATTGACGGGGCAGCTTTCATGGAAAGAGCGATACGTTTGCGAGGCAGATCAACCTCAACCACCGTGACGTTGACACGTTGCGCGACCTTAACAACCTCGGACGGATCTTTAATGAACTGATCCGAGAGCTGGCTGACGTGCACGAGACCATCCTGATGCACGCCGATATCGACGAAGGCACCGAAGGCCGTGACGTTGGTCACGATGCCGGGAAGTTTCATCCCCGGTTTGAGGTCTTCCATTTTCTCCACGCCGGACTGGAACGAGAAGACCTCGAACTGCTGACGCGGATCTCGTCCCGGCTTGGCCAACTCGGCCATGATGTCATTGAGCGTGGGCAAGCCGACTGATTCAGTCACATACTTGGTGAGTTGGATTTTCTTGTGCAGCCCGGTATCACGTATCAGATCGGATACGGAGCAATTCAAGTCCCTGGCCATCGCTTCGACCAGTCCGTAGCTTTCCGGATGCACCGCACTGCCATCGAGCGGATGGTCACCATCGCGAATGCGAAGAAATCCCGCGGCTTGCTCAAATGCTTTCGGACCCAAGCGCGCGACGCCCTTCAATTCCGCCCGCGACTTGAAGGGGCCATTGGCATCCCGATGCGCGACGATTCCTCCGGCCAACATGGGACCAAGACCTGACACGTAACCGAGCAATTGCTTGCTGGCGGTGTTCAGTTCGACTCCCACGCCATTGACGCAACTTACCACGACGTCATCAAGGCTGCGCTTGAGCGCGCTGCCATCGACATCGTGCTGGTACTGCCCGACACCAATCGATTTTGGATCGAGCTTCACCAATTCGGCCAACGGATCCATGAGCCTGCGTCCGATCGAGACGGCTCCCCGAACGGTTACGTCGTGGGTTGGAAATTCCTCTCGCGCCACGGGAGAAGCCGAGTATATCGACGCGCCGCTCTCGTTCACCATCACGACGGGGATCGTGGAGGGCAGCTTGAGTTTGTTGATGAAAGTTTCCGTTTCGCGGCTGGCGGTGCCATTACCGATGGCGATCGCCTCGATCTGGTATTTTTTGATCATGCTCAGAAGCGCTTCGGCGGCCTCACGCATTTCCCCCATCGACGATGCGGTGGGATAGACCACATCGTGATGTAGAAGCTTGCCCTGGCGATCCAGGCAAACGATTTTGCAGCCGCTGCGAAATCCCGGATCGATGGCGAGGACATTTTTTCGTCCAAGAGGCGACGCCAAAAGCAACTCGCGCAGGTTGTCCGCGAAAACACGGATGGCTTCCGCATCGGCCTTCTTTTTGGATTCGATCCGCATTTCTACTTCGATGGCTGAGCCGAGGAGCCGCTTGTAACTATCCTGCACCGCCAGCCGCACCTGATCCGACGCCTGGCCTTTGCCGGTGACAAAAATAGGTTCGATAATGGGCAGCGCATCCTCTTCTGGAACTGCGATGCGCATCATCAGGAAGCCCTCGGTTTCGCCGCGCCGAATCGCGAGAAGGCGGTGACTCGGAATGGTCGCGAGAGATTCGCTCCAGTCGAAATAGTCTTTGAATTTTGCGCCTGGCTCTTCCTTGTCCAGGCAGACCTTGGATTTGACGATGGCCTGCTGCCAGTAAAGCTCCCGTAACTTGGCGCGGGCACGCGGGTCGTCGCTGACCCGTTCGGCCAGGATGTCACGCGCGCCGGCCAGTGCCGATTCCGTGGTGGCGACACCCTTCTCGGCACTGACGAAGGCCTTGGCTTCGGCCACGGGATCGGTCGCGGTTTCCTGCCTCAAAAGGATGTCGGCCAGAGGTTCCAGACCCTGCTCTTTGGCGATCGTCGCCCGGGTACGCTTTTTCGGACGATACGGTAGGTAGATATCTTCGAGACGAGTCACGGTATCGGCGCCAGTGAGGGCCGCTTTCAACTCGTCGGTGAGAAGATTGCGTTCCGTCAGAGACTTAACGATCACGTCGCGGCGTTGGTCCAAATCAGCCAGGCCAAGCAGGCGTTCCCTGATTGTGGTGATGACAACTTCGTCGAGTGAACCCGTGGCCTCCTTGCGGTAGCGGGAGATGAATGGAACGGTGGCTCCTTCAGCAAAGAGCTTGGCCGTGGCGGCAACCTGCCGGGGCTGGATGTTCAGTTCGCCAGCGATTTTCTTGATGTAAATTTCGTTCATGAAAGGGAACAAGCTGTTTATCAAGCCGCGTTCGTCTGTAAAGCGAATCGAGCAAAATCATTCGTCTTCGGAGTTACTATGACTTTGCCGGCACGGCGAGCAGGAGGAACACAAGCCCTTCCGGCATGGTGGGGTGGGCAATGATTGCATCGCGCAGTGTGGTGTAAGGCGCACCGGTGAGCATCACCGTTTGCACCGTGGCCAGGACCTCGCCCGCACTGGCGCCGAACATGGTAAAGCCGAGAATACGGTCGCTCGTCGTATCGACGAGAATCTTCATGAAGCCGCGTGTTTCCGAGATAGTCATGGCGCGAAAGACAGCGGCCATCGGTAGCTTGGCCACGCGATACGGAATTCCACGCTGTTTCGCCTCCGTTTCGCTCAGGCCGACGCGGGCAAACTCAGGATCGGTGAACATACAAAAGGGCACTTGGCGTCCCGTCGTCACTTTGTGGCCGCCAGAGATATTCTCGTTCACCACCGCAAAATCATTCTCGGAAATATGGGTAAAATGTGGGCTACCTGCGCAATCACCAATGGCCCAAACACCCTCGGCCGTGCTCTGCAACCGCTCATTGACCTTCACATAGCCACTCTCGGTCGTCTCCACGCCGGCCACATCCAGGCCGATGCCGCTGGTATTCGGAGTGCGTCCACCGGCCACAAGTAGGTGTGAACCACTGATTTTGAAGTCGCTGCCTTCACGAGTTCCAGACAGCCTGACCTCATTGCCGGACTTGCCGTCAACGTGAGCGACTTTACCATTCCCCACCACATTGATGCCCTCATCGCGACACATTTCTTCCAGCGCCTGCGAGATGTCCTCGTCCTCGTGATGGACGAGACGGCTGTTGCGGTCGATCAATGTCACTTCGCTGCCGAAACGGCGGAACGCTTGGGCCAGTTCGAGCCCAACGTAGCCCGCCCCGAGAACGAGGAGATGTTTCGGGATGACATCAAGTTCCAGCGCTTCGATGTGCGTGAGCGGCTCGGACTCCGCCAGTCCCGGAATCGGCTCAAGCTTGGCCCGCGTGCCGGTATTGATGATCACGTTCTTGCCTCGGAATGTGCGTATGCTGCCATCGTTCAGCGCCACTTCGATGGTTTTCGGCGCCACAAAATGTCCCGTGCCCATGACCAATTCCGCGCCGCTTTTTCGATAATTTTCGAGATGGATATCCACCAGATGTTGAACCATCTTCCGCTTGCGTTCGCGCACAATACTCATGTTGATATGAACGTTGTCCTTGCTGATACCAAATTCCTCACTGCGGAAGAAGAGCGAGGCAACCTTCGCGCTGTGGATGATGTTCTTGCTTGGCAGGCACGCAATATTGGGGCACGAACCGCCCACGTACTTGCGCTCGATGGCAACAACGCGCTGCCCCTTTTGGGCCGACGTCCATGCAATCAGCTTGCCCCCGGCGCCGCTGCCGAGAACGACGAGATCATATTCTTCAGGTTGGGAGTTGGATGCATTCATGTTGGTCCAGGGTTGGAGGTTAATGCCGATGGAGACGGTGGTCGCACTTAACCCAAGGGCAGACTCTTCGAGCCTTTTCCGGGCAGTTGCGACTGGTCATATGTGCCGTCTCCAGTTTCAGTAAACTTTGACTTGAACCGGGCTTTGTCAAATACCCCATCGCAGCGGATGGTCATGCCTTCGTCTCCGGCTCGGAGGCAGTTGCAAAAAGCGAAGCTGATGCGATTGCTTATGGAAGAACCTTCGTCACCTTAACCCCAAACAAAGGAAATTATGAATATCTCCTACAAAGGCAAAGTTGTTCTCGTCACTGGAGGAACGTCAGGCATCGGCAAGGCCTCAACGATCGCGTTTGCTGAAGCTGGCGCCAAGGTTGTTGTTACTGGGCGCCGCGAAAAGGAAGGCGCAGAAGTTGTCTCGCGAATTACAAACGCGGGCGGCAGCGCTTCCTTCATTCGCACCGATGTTTCCCGCGAAAGCGACGTCAAAAACGCCGTCGATTTTACCGTTTCAACCTATGGTCGCCTTGATGTAGCCCTCAACAATGCGGGTGTCGAAGTCATGGGGCCTCTGGACCAAGTCACGGAAGAACAGTACCGGAAGGCTTTTGACATCAACGTATGGGGCGTCCTTGCCGCGATGAAGCATGAGGTCTCCGAGATGTTGAAGACTGGCGGAGGTTCCATCGTTAACGTGTCGAGTGTTGCCGGTCACATCGGCTTGCCCGGCGCCAGCATCTACGTGGCCACCAAGCACGCGGTGGAAGGATTGACCAAGGCTGCGGCCATCGAATATGCGAAGCAGAACATTCGCGTCAATGCGGTTGCTCCCGGCACTATCGAAACAGAAATGATCGATCGTATGGCAGGCACGGAGAAGGACAGCGAGGCGCGCAAATGGCTCTTGTCGCTGCACCCGGTTGGGCGTTTCGGTTCCGGTGAAGACGTCGCCGCCGCAGTCCTCTTCCTGGCATCGGACGCTGCCAAGTTCACCACAGGTGCCACTCTCAAGGTGGATGGCGGCTGGACTGCCCAGTAATCGAGCAACTACCCCCGGGATAATCCCCAAGGCACTTGCCCCTAATGGCAGCGGATGTCCAGTGACAGCCACATTAAAACGAACCGCCAGACGAATAACGTACACCACTGCCACCGCGCCAAGCCGAACGCTTGCGACACGGAAGCCGACGATCTGTTTTATCCAGTGATTTTCTCGTGGAGCATTCCTTCCTCAATCCAGTCAAACTCTCCGGCCATGACTCGCTGGGCAAGATGATAACCGTCGGCATCCTCGTTCTGGTAAACGTGGTGGAACAAATCCTCGATTTTTGACCGCGCTTTCCGGCAGAAATAATCGGCCAAGTCACGCGATTCCTTTGTCTCAAGACCTTGCGCGCGGCTGCAACTCATGGTCATCGCGAATAATTCCGTTCCGATATCGACAAAACGTCCAAGTAAAAGCTGCTGCTTGTCCAGCTTCGGCCCAAACCGGACCATGGCGTGGAAAAGTGTGCGTGCCAGGCATCGTGAAGTCCTGGTGGCATACAGAACGTGTCTTGCCAAAACGGGATGAAAATCGCCTTTGGCGGCAGCCAACGGCCACCATTGACGCGGATACCAGACCGCATAAAAGAGAGAGGCTTTCGCAGCAGTCTTCAGCCGTTCTCCCGGAGAGCACCGGGTGTCGAGCATCGGTCCGGCAAGTTGCAGATGCGGATCAAGCGCCTCGCGGGCCAGGAACAATCTCAAAATTTCACTCGACCCCTCGAAGATGGTGTTGATACGGCAGTCCCGCAGCCAGCGTTCCACCGGTACGGGACGTTCGCCCCGGGCAGCTTGCGAGGCAGCAGTTTCGTAACCGCGTCCTCCACGAATTTGCATGGTATCATTGACGATCTCCCAAGTCCGTTCCGTTGCCCACATTTTGCACATGGCCGCTTCCAGGCGGATGTCGGCTTTCTTGTCACGATCCACCAGGCTGGCGGTGTAAAAGGTCATTGCTTCCATGGCAAAAACATCCGCCGCCATTCGCGCGATCTTGTCCGCAATGGCAGAGTGCTTTCCAATAGGCGCGCCCCATTGCACTCGTTCATTGGCCCAGGATTGCGATGTCGCAAGGCACCGTTTGGCCAGGCCGATGCAGGCGGCGGGCAGGGTCAACCGCCCGGTGTTGAGCGTGGTCAGGGCCACCCGCAAGCCTTTGCCTTCGGCCAGGATGATGTTCTCGCGGGGGACCCGCACATTGGTGAGGCGGATGACGGCATTGTAGAGCGCCTTGAGTCCCATGAACCGGCAGCGGCGCACCACTTCGATGCCGGGACTGTTCATTTCCACAATGAAAGCGGTGATCTGGCCTTTGCCATTTTTGGGCGCCGTCCGGGCCATCACCACGATGACACCTGCCTTCACGCCGTTGGTGCACCAAAGTTTTTCGCCATTCAGGATAAAGGCCTCACCGTCAGGCGTAGGCTCCGCGTGCGTTTCCATCCGGGCCGGGTCGGAACCGACATTGGGTTCGGTGAGGGCGAACGCCGAAATCTCGCCCTTGGCGCAACGCGGCAGGTACTTCCGCTTTTGTTCCTCGGAACCAAAGAGAATCAACGGCTGTGGAACGCCGATCGATTGGTGTGCGGAGATCATGGCCGTGAGATTGCCACAGTAACTTCCCAGCAGCATTCCCGTGCGGCAGTAGTTTGTCTGCGAGAGACCAAGCCCGCCATATTTCGGCTCGATTTTGATGCCGAATGCTCCCATCGCGGCCAGTTCCGAAATCACCGAATCGGGAACTTCACCGGTACGGTCAATCTCGTCCGGATCCACATGCTCGTGCAGGAATTTTTCCAGCGAATGCAGGAAAGCATCGCCTTGATCGCGATCCTCCACGCTTTGCTGTGGATAGGGATGAAGCGCATCCAGATTAAATTGTCCGAGAAACAAACCTCCACAGAAGCCACGCTTAACTCCGGGAATATCACGGGCCGCCTCGGTCAGTTCCAGGGCAGAGCGCTGGGCCTGGGACATCTTTGACGTATCGATAACGGAACGTTCCTCAGTCTTCATAAAAGCGTTTCCCTTCAATGGCCAATTGTTTGAGCAGTGGGCTTGGTGTGAAATGCGGCCCCGCTTTCACGGCGAGTCGCTCAAGTTCATCGACTGCTTTACTCAATCCAAATACATCGACGAACCGCAACGGGCCACCGCGAAACGGCGCAAATCCGGTGCCCATCACCATCGCGAAATCGACCGTTTCAGCGTCTGCAACAATGTGTTCTTCAAGGCAACGGACTGCTTCGTTGGCCAGCAACAAGGAGAGACGCTGCTGCAACTGGGAAGAATCCAACGCGTTGGCGGTGTGGCTTCGGCGCAAGGTATCCATGCCGGCGTGAGGCACGATCTTCCGGCCACCCGAGTATACATAAAATCCGCGCCCGCTCTTTCGGCCCAGCCATCCTGCTGAGACCATTTGATCCAGTTCTCCCGGCACTCGCAACCGATCACCAAAGCGGGCCGCGAGCGTTGCCGTTACGTCGGTCGCAATGTCGACTCCGACCTCGTCGATCAACCGCAGCGGCCCCATCGGCATTCCAAAGTCGAGCATGGCCTCATCGATGTCCACGATGCGTGCTCCCGCTTCAAAGAGGAGCCCTGCCTCAAGCAGATAAGGCACCAGAATTCGGTTCACCAAAAAACCGGGACTGTCCTTCACCACGACCGGGAGCTTGCCAATTTGCCGGACGAACTGCACGGCACGCTGCACCGTCTCGGGAGCTGTCTGCGGCCCCGCCACCACCTCGACCAATTGCATCTTGTGCACCGGATTGAAAAAATGAATACCCACCACGCGGCCAGGATTTTTCGTGGCACCGGCAATCTCCGCGAGGGAGAGGGCCGACGTATTCGTGGCCAGAAGCGTATCGATATGGCTCGCCTGCCGGTCGAGGTTCGCAAAAATTTGTTGCTTGGCTTCCATTTTTTCCACGGCCGCTTCGATAACCATGTCGACATGGTCCAAAGGCACTTCCGTAGCGATGGGAGAGATGCGATCCATCCCATCTCGCGCCTCTTTTTCCGTGAAGACGCGCCGGTTGCCAAACGACTTGCGTATCCGCTCCAATCCCTTCGCCAGGAACTTGGGATCAACGTCACGCAGGATCACGCGCACGCCACGAGAACTCATCCACGCTGCAATTCCGGAACCCATCACACCCGCTCCCATCACGGCGACACGCTCGACGGGTTTCATCCCGGCACCTTCCGATTTGCGAACACGCTCCCCCATGAAAAACAGCCTGATGAGGTTTTTGCAGGCATCGGTCTCAATCAGTTCAAGCAACGCCAGTCGCTCGCGAGCCAGCGACTCTTTTTCGGAAGACGCCGCAGAGGCCATGACGATCTCGGCGGCCTTGAGCACGGCCGGATAATGCCCCCTCGTCTCGCGCAGCGTCCTGGACCGCACAAGGGGCGCGATCAACCGGGAATAAAGTCTATTAGGGAGAGGTAGTCGCAACCAACCGGAACGGTGTGGCAGTCGGTTGCCTTTTATCATGCCAAGGGCGACGGAGAGCAGAAGCTCACGCGGAGCGATTGCATCGATCATGCCGTAGCGGAGCGCTTGGTTGGCCGCTGGTGTTTTGCCGCCCAGAATCACTTTGAGCGCCTGGGTTACACCAATCAACCGTGGAAGACGGGTCGAACCTCCCCACGCGGGAAGAATACCAAGCTTGGTTTCCGGCAACCCGATCTTGGTAACGCGGTCTGGCGTGGCGATGCGATAGTCACAAGCCAAGGCCAGCTCACACCCGCCTCCCAGGCACGCCCCATGAATCGCCGCCACCGTGGGGGCTTCCAGGGAGGCGATGCGGCCAAAGACCTCCTGCCCGAGCGTAAGAAACTGTTTCAGTCCGGCTATGTTCATTTTTTCAAGAATGCGAAGATCGGCTCCCGCGTGGAAAACGCGCTCCTTGGCACTGATGAAAACGACTCCTTTGATGGAGTAGTCCGATGCGATGTCGCGAAGATGCCCGTCCAACTCTGTCAACGTTTCCAGGTTGAAAAGGTTCGCCTTGGTCCCGGGCTGGTCGAACTTCAGCACGCAGAACTTTCCGTCCACAATTTCACGATGAATGTTGTTCATGGATTAGTCTCGTTCGAGCCACGCCGCCCCGCCTTGACCGCCACCGACGCAGAGTGACACTAGGGCCCGGTGGCCGTTGCGACGTTGCAATTCCTTTAACGCGCTGAGCACCAGGCGGGCTCCGGTGGCCCCCACCGGATGGCCCAGGGCGATCGCCCCGCCATTCACGTTGAGTTTTTCGAGTGGCACATCGCCGAGCACTTTGAGAACGGCGAGCACTTGCGCCGCGAAGGCCTCGTTGATTTCTATCACGTCCGCCGTGCCTGCGGACCGGCCCATTTTGCGAATGGCTGAAACAGGGCCCAGTCCCATTCGCGCTGGATCGCAGCCCGTATAGGCGTAGGCGGAAAGTCGTCCGAGCGGCTGATAACCAAGTTCCGCCGCCTTCTGTTCCGTCATCACCAACAGGGCAACGGCGCCATCGCTGATCTGCGAGGAATTGCCGGCGGTCACGGTGCCATATTGACGATCAAAGACCGGCTTCAACTTGGCCAGGGCAGGCAGTGACGAGTCGGCCCGGGGGCCATTGTCCTTGGTGATCGCCTGGCCATTCACGTAAACAGGGCAAATTTCCTGCGAAAACTTTTCACACGCCGCGATGGCGCGTTGGTGGGATTGCACGGCAAATAGATCCTGCTCTTCACGACTGATGCTGTGTTCACGCGCCAGGAGTTCAGCCGTTTCGCCCATGTTCAATCCGCTGACGGGATCGGTGAGTCCCAGCTTCAAGGCGATACGCGGTTCGAAATCGGAAAAACGGAATTGAGTAAGCGCACCCAGTTTTTTCAAGACCGATTTTGCGCCAGCGAAGGCCGCAAACTTTTTTGCCGTTCCCGGTTTGAAGAGGAGCGGCACCTGCGACATGCTCTCCGTTCCGCCGACAACAAAGACAGAGCCGCGTCCGGCAGCGATGCGTTCCGAGGCCAACGTCACCGCTTCCAGGCCGGAAGCGCAGTTGCGATGTACCGTGACCGCCGGAACCGATTCAGGAACTCCCGCCCGCAAAGCGATCACCCGCGCGACGTTCACGGCCTCCGCGGGCTGGCAGACGCAGCCGAGGATGACCTCATCAATGAGCACGGGATCCAAGCCGGTACGGGTGAGCAAGGCATCCACGGCTATGCGGCCCAATTCATCAGCGCCCAGTGAAGCAAAGTGAGTGTTCCACTTGCAGAAAGGAGTGCGGACTCCCTCCACGATGACCATGCGCGGCGCGCTCATGGCGAATCTCCATTGTGGTGAGCAGCTACTCCGTTCTCTGGCTTCGGACGATGATCGACCACGCGCTGCTCCTTCAATTGCAGGTCGACTCCCTGCAGGCGTCGCATTTCCTCCGATGACTCAAAGACGATCCGGTTGGGATGCACTTCGATTGCGGCGGCGATCCTTTCGTTTAATTCCTGCCGTACTCGGGATTCGGCGGCATGATCAGACTTCTCCACGTGGAGGATCAACTCGTCAAGTTCCATGGGATCGTCGTGCGCCTTGCGAAGCTCCAGTTGCCATGTCCCGATGGAGTCAACCTTATCGAGCACATGTTCGAGCTGATTGAAATCGACGAGCGTCCCTTTCAGTTTATCGAGATGCATTTCTCTCATCTCGGAAGTGCGGGAGATGTGGCCCACCAATCGTGGCAAGCAGCGTCCGCAATGAGGACACGGTTCAAACGTGAGCCCGCCATCGATCAGGTCGCCGGTGCGGTAACGGAGAGCGACCGTGCCTCGCGCATCGAGAGGCGTGAACACGATCTCTCCGGGCTGGCCTTCGCCCACCAGTTCGCCGGTCTTCGGATCGATGATCTCGACAATGCCAAGATCGGGATAGAGATGAAACCCGCCGGACTGCTCTCCCTC
>Ga0206872_10280_pt1 | contig 14064 bp, 15 predicted proteins | sample Alteio_BWOrgCont_34_FD_152906 | JGI IMG/M metagenome (GOLD analysis project Ga0206872, IMG submission 152906) | Enriched cells from forest soil in Barre Woods Harvard Forest LTER site, Petersham, Massachusetts, United States -... | ecosystem: Environmental > Terrestrial > Soil > Temperate forest >... | reverse complement strand
AATGGCTCGCCACGCACCAGCACGGCCAGGAGGAATTGCAGTGTCGGGGCGACATACTGCAAGATTCCCAGCGTCGTCAGGGGCAAGCGTCGCGCCGCCTGGCCGAAACACAATAGCGGCAATGCCGTGACGACGCCGGTGCCGAGAAGCAGCCCATCGACTGCCCATCCCTTTTGCCCGAACGAACCGCCGGCCCCGGCTGTCCATACACAAAGACAGGCGAATGCTGCAGGAACCAGCAGCAGCGTTTCGATGCTGAGTCCCACAAGGGCGTCCACGGGTGTGAGCTTGCGTACCAGCCCGTACATGCCGAAGGTGAATGCGAGTGCCAGCGCGATCCAGGGAAGTTGTTGGGCGACGGCGATGAGGACTAGAACGCCAAGTGCGGCCAGCCCGATCGCCAGCCACTGAACCTGCCGGAGACGTTCGCCGAAGACGACCATGCCTAGCAGGACGGAAAAAAGGGGGTTGATGAAATAGCCGAGGCTCGCCTGGATTGTCTCACCACTGTTGGCCGCATAGATGTAGAGAAACCAGTTGCCGGCGATCAGCAAGCTGCTACAAGTCAAAAGCGCGATGGTGCGTCCGTTGCGTGCCGCATGGGCCCAGGCGCCCCAGCGGCCCCAAACCGTGAGGAGGACCAGAAGAACAATGCTGCACCAGACGATGCGGTGGGCCAGGATTTCGGCCGGCGGCACGCTTTCCATGGCCCAGATGTACAGAGGAACCAGTCCCCACATGCCATAGGCGGCAAGTCCGTAAACCAGGCCCTTTCCCGGCGCATCCTCTGGGTTCCCCACGCGTTGTCCTCCCGGTCGGTTGCCGCAGTCGTTCGCGTTTTTGTACTGACGGGCCGTGCTGGTGCCCCTGCAATGGCGCCTACAATATCCCTAGACGCCGATTGGCAGCCGATGTTCGCGCTCTTGCCCTTCCTGCGATACTGACCACTACTACGGGAAAGGCGAGCGGGGCCTGCTGTACATAACATGAGTGCGCCAAACCCACGGATCAAGGTGATTGCTGCCCAAACGTCTGTGGCGACATTCCGTGCGGAAGACTGTGCGGACCCCGATTTCTTTATCTTCGGGACAGTCGGGAGCGGACTCTTGAAGTTTGAAGTTGTTCGAAAGCTGCCAGGCAAGACAAGCACGATTACTGGGCATGAGTTCTTCGATGCGATGTGGGCGCATCTGGGTTCAAAAGTGAAGGTGATCGAAGGTAGTTGGGATAACACAAACCCTCAACGGGTGGACAACCTCAATCGGTTCAACCGGGCGACGGCCAACCCAAAAGTACCGCTGGATGTCGCTGCACTACTCGCCACACGAACGGGACAGTGGGCTGATGATCTCGGATACACAAAGGTGAGTTTCATCCTTCTCGATCCGGACCCTCAGACGGATCCAAAGGCCAGGGGTAAATTCACCAAAGTCATTGTCCACTTTGGCATGTGACACAGACTGGGAGGTACTGCAAATGAGTATCCAGGCATCGGTGATTGAAGAACTGCGCTCGATGTTCAAAGAAGGTGCTACGCCCTCCCGTCTGATCCAGCACATCGTCGCTCGACATCCGAATGAAGGAAACTGGCATGGCCTCCTCCAAGACTACTTCCGTGAGGCTTTCGCTGTCCAAATCGTTCGTGGGCTAAGTCCCGCTGAAACATATAGGGACATCGACTTGCGTTATGCTTACCTGAACGAGGATGTTTTGCACGAAATGGTACAGATGCGATCATCCTGGGATCAAGCCGCGAATGATCGAGAGGAGGTACTGTCCTCCTGGCTCAGCACCCTGGTGGCTACAAGTGCGAGCGAGCGATTGCAGGAAGGCAAACAGTCGTCTCCTCCTCCAGACTTTTCGCAAGCATGGGAACAGCTTAGCGAAAACGATCGTGCCGGCATCATTCGAGTCAATGCATCGTACAGGGGGAGGACTGAATTGGTCCATATTCTCGCTCGACTCGCCGAGCGCCTCCAGCAGAAGCTGGTCCATCTTGAGCAGCAAGTCATGGAAGAACATCACAGTAAGTAACTTCGTCCAACCTGTCGTGGCGATGCCACTGTGATCCACGGCGAGGGCACATGGCACCAACTTGCAGGTTTTCACAAACCTCCTTGCCCTTCTCGCAATACCGGAGATGTCAACCGCATGGCTCGCCACCGTGGCCGAAGGGCCGATAATGACGACGACTTGCTGAAGGTAAAGCTCAGCCGGAAGACGCTGCTCGAAGCCGCCAGCCTGTACCGCTATTTGCTACCTTACTGGTTTAAATTTACCATTGCACTTGTGATGCTTGGCTTTGCCAGTCTCCTGGGTCTCGTGTTTCCTGCAATTGTCGGCAAGCTTGTGGACGGCACCCTTTCGGTGTTGACCAACCCGGGCGCGCCGGAGCAGTCGTCCTGGACGCAGAATATCGACGTCATCGCGCTGGGTCTTCTCGGCGTGTTGGCTCTGCAAGCCGTTTGCTCGTTTGTGCAAACGTACTGGTTCGTCGAGGTCGGCGAGCGTAGCTTGACGGACCTGAGGCGCGATACCTATGCACGGTTGATTCGTTTGCCGATGGCCTTTCACTCGCAACGGCGGGTTGGCGAACTAGCCAGCCGGCTGGCGGCCGATCTGTCGCAGATCCAGGACACGCTGACCGGCATTGTGCCCCATTTTTTGCGACAAACCGCCATTCTCCTTGGCGGTACCGTGCTTCTTTTTGTGACGTCGCCGCAGTTGACGCTCGTGATGCTACTGTCGTTGCCGGTGCTGATATTGCTTACGTTTCTCTTTGGCCGCTTCATCCGCAAGAATTCCAGGGAGGCGCAGGACCGGCTGGCCGACAGCAATGTCATCGTCGAAGAAACGCTGCAAGGGATTGCCAGCGTCAAGGCGTACGCCAACGAAGGCTACGAGGAAGGCCGCTACCGGCAGGGTCTGGACCTTTTCCTGACGACGGTATTGCGTGGGGCCAAGTACCGGGGGGCGTTCGTTTCGTTCATTGTGTTCGCGCTGTTCGGCGCGGTGGTGGTGGTGCTCTGGTACGGCGCCCATTTGGTTTATGATCACCGGCGCGATCCAAACGTCGGCATCTCGGCGGGCGAACTCACGAGCTTCATGCTCTACACGCTGTTCGTAGCCGCCGCGATGGGATCGTTCGCCGAGATTTACGGCACGATTCAGCGCTCCCTGGGCGCGACGCACCGGGTGCGTGAAATCCTGCGTGAACCGACGGAGCCACTTCCGTCAGGCTCAATCGCACAGCTCGGGACCAATGGCGACGGAGCGATGCCGCGCTTGCAGGGTTCCGTGGTATTCGAGCACGTGGCATTCACCTACCCGTCGCGCAAGGAGATCCAGGTTCTGCGCGACGTCGACCTGGTCGCACGGCCCGGGCAGCGGATCGCTCTTGTTGGGCCCAGCGGTGCCGGCAAGTCCACGATCGTGTCCTTGCTTCTGCGGTTTTATGAGCCGGAATCGGGACGGGTGTTGGTGGACGGCCGCGACGTACGTGACTATCCGCTTCATTCGTTCCGCAGTCAGATGGCGATTGTGCCGCAAGACGTGCTGCTCTTCGGCGGCACCATCCTGGACAATATCGCCTATGGCCGGCCGGGGGCTACCGAGGAAGAAGTGATCGTCGCTGCCCGCAAGGCCAACGCCCATGACTTCATTGCATCGTTTCCGGAGGGCTACCAGACGCGCGTTGGGGAGCGCGGCGTGCAACTGTCCGGGGGTCAACGGCAGCGTGTGGCTATCGCACGCGCCATCTTGCGCGATCCCGCCATTTTAGTCCTCGACGAGGCCACCAGTTCGCTTGACTCCGAAAGCGAGAACCTGGTTTTGCAAGCACTCGAGGGCCTGATGCAAGGGCGAACGTCGTTGATCATTGCGCATCGCCTGTCAACGGTCCGGAAGGCAGACTGCATTTTTGTGATCAAGGACGGCAGGACCGTGGAGGAAGGCACGCACGCGGAATTGTTGGCCCGGGCCGACGGCGTTTATCGCATGCTGTCGGAGTTGCAGTTTGAGGCGCCCGCGGGGGTTTGGCTGGATTCGTAAGGCCGTGAGGCGTGGGCCGTGACGCCCACGCCCCACGGAGACCGGACACAACACTTTGAGGCTTTCGCCGCTCACCTCACGCCCCACGGCCCATGCGCAGGGCGGTTTGATTATTTGAGCTGAGGCAGGCCGAGAAGTGTGAAAGCCTGGGAAAGGCAATTTCCCATGGTACGCATAGCAGAAGCGATGCTTGGCGCCACCACGCCGCTCAGGACGTGGAGGACGCTGTTGCGTAACGCCGCCATCACTTGTGGGGCTGCCCCCTTGCGTATGCGGCTGGCGTCCTCTCCCATCGTGACATCAACGCTGCCGCGGTGCGGTTCGTGACGTACACGGAGGCATGACGGCGGCGCTGGTCGTCTCCGTTCTGCAGCGGCTGTTGCGGAGCAAAGCCGCGAAGCACTTTGCGATCGTGGACTGGCTGCAGGCCCACGAAGCCCGAGCGGCGCAGGCATGGGTGGCAGCCCGCCAAGACCGGCTGGAATTGATCTTCTTGCCGCGGTACGCGCTGGAGTTGAACGCGGACGAGTAGCGGGTCGAGTCCACTTTTCCAACACTCTATCTATCATTACCGTCCCGCATTGAAGGGAAATCGGTAATTCTCATTGAAGGGAAATCGGTAATTCTCCAGCTCAAAAGCCTCAATTCGTGGTCTCGTAGTTCGTATTGCGCAATTACCTTTCTATAGCGTCCAATCTCATCCGGCTTCTCTGTATACGTTGTGACAAGAAGAAAAAGAGACGGTGCGCCAAATGTCATGTCCCATCCCCGAAACAGGGGCGCCACTTCGTTTGCAGTCATATCCAATCTAAGTTGCGGTGTTTGCCCATGCAGTTGAGTCTTGTCGTTGTATGCTCCGCCACGGGTGTCTCCCGAGCCAAACATGAGCGCAGTCGCGACTAGCATTGCGGACATCATCCAATCCTCCAGAGCGAAGTACACTTGATTCTTGGTTTGTCTTTCTAGACGCCCAAATTGCCCATTTTGACTGGCCGCAGGTGGCTGAAAACCCGTCCGTTTGGGCCGCTGACATTGGGCTGTTATACCTGAATACGCGTTTGTTTTTGAAGCCCTGTCGTTCCTGGAATCCTCGTCCGGTGGCCCACGCGCCACTCGGCTCACTCGCAGTTGACGCCGGTCGGGAGCTATACTAGGATCGCGGCCCCTCGTCCGAGGGGAGATGAGCCCGTCCAGTGTTCGCAATGGAGTAGTGAAATGGCACTCAGGTCGATGCGATGGAGTCGATTCGTCCGGCCGTTGGCCGTCATCGCCTTTGCGGCCACCTTGAGCGCCGGCGGGTGCAACCGGTCCCCTGGTGGGCTGCCGAAGATCGAACAAGCCGAGAACAAGGAAAACGGCGACAAGAGCGCCTCCCCTGTCGACGGTGACAAGTCCGACGCGGGCACGGTGCCAGTTTCCACGGGTGTCGACGACCCGCTGCAGGTGCCGTTCGCCAAGGCGGTGCGCACCGGCGATAATCCGCCGAGCGACGTCGAACCGCCGCCCGCCAAGACGGTCACCGGCAAGTCGGTTTACAAGCTGTACCAGGAAGTCATTCACCAGTGGGATGCCATTCGCTTTACCACCGGGGATGGGAAAAAGATCGTCTATACGGCGACCATCGAAACTGCACTCGGCGCGATTGACATCGAAATGCGGCCCGATCTGGCGCCCAATCACGTGCGCAATTTCGTCGCGCTGGCGCGAGCAGGCTATTACGATGGGCTGTTTTTCGATCGGATCTATCACGATGAGAACGTCGCGGATCCCAAGGAGCGACTGGATGAAATTGAGGCCGGCTGTCCCCTGGGCACGGGCGACCCCGGCACCGGCAGCATCGGCTATTGGCTTTACCCGGAGTTCCAGCCGACCGAAAAAGTGACCCACGAAGAAGGCACCGTCGGGGCTTGTCATGGCTCCGCCAAGGACACCGCGGGCTGCAGGTTCTATATTACCCTCTGCAAGTTTCCGAACCTGGACGGCAACTTCACCGTCTTCGGCAAGGTGACGCGTGGGCTTGACGTTGCCCGTAAAATATTCCAGCAGCCCGTGATTATCAGCCCGGAAGATTTGGACAATAGTCGGCGGCCGGAAAAGCCTGTGGTGATGCAAAAGGTGACGATTCACACACGTGAACTGGACCGCTAACGAGGGAATACAAAACGAACACCATACGGGGCGAAAAACGTCCTCGTATTACCCAGCCCGCGGTGAGGCGCCGTGAGGGGACCCACGCAAAGGGAAGTTGTGAACCTGGTCAGGCCGGAAGGTGCAGCCATAAGCAGCGGACCCTTGTGCAGTGGATCAGCCTCTCACGGCGCCATGCCGCGGGCGGTTATTTTGAACGAGCGGCGGGGTTCATCCCCGCCGGGATAAACCCGGCGGCTCGTTGAATGTCATCCGATGCTAAGCAGCCTCGCATTGCGGGTTTCCGACAATGTCCAAATCCAAGCTACCCGTCCCAAGTGAACCACCATCGGCTGTTCCGGCCGAGGGCTACACCGTCCTGGCGCGGCGGTATCGTCCCCAGACGTTTGCTGACATCGTCGGCCAGGAGCCGGTGGCGCGCGCCCTGGAAAACGCGCTAACCAGCAATCGCGTCGCGCATGCCTACCTATTCACCGGAGCGCGCGGCGTCGGCAAAACTTCCACCGCGCGCATTCTGGCAAAGGCCCTTAACTGCGAAAAAGGACCGACCTCCACCCCTTGCGGTGTCTGCGACATGTGCCGCGGCATCGCCAGTGGCGAGGATGTGGATGTGCTGGAAATCGACGGCGCCAGCAACCGTGGCATCGACGAGGTGCGTGAGATCCGCAGCAATGTGCAGTACCGGCCGAGCCGGGGACGCTACAAGATCTACATCGTCGACGAAGTGCATATGCTGACGCCGCAAGCGTTCAATGCACTGCTGAAAACACTCGAAGAGCCGCCGGCGCACATCAAGTTCATTTTCGCCACCACCGAGGCACAGCGCATCCCGATTACGATCCTGTCGCGGTGCCAGCGCTTCGACTTCACGGGCATTCCGCTGGCCAGCATCGTGGAGCGGCTCGGCTCCATCGTGGAACGCGAAAAGCTGCAGGCCGAACCGGAGGCGCTGGAATTGATCGCGCGGCGAGCAGGCGGCTCGATGCGCGACGCGCAATCCCTGCTCGATCAACTGCTGGCCTTCGGCGGCGACCGGCTCACGGTCGAGCAGGTCCACCAGCTTCTGGGAACCGCCGGCGATGATCGGGTAGTAGCGATTGCCGATGCCGTGAGCAACGGCGATGCGAAAAAGGCGCTCGACCTGCTCGACGTGGCTGTCGCCGCGGGTTTGCAACTGGGCGAGTTGATGGATCAGATGATCGCGTACTGGCGCGACCTGATGGTGGTCAACTGCGGCGGGATCGAGGGCCGGGAGCTGAGTGTTCCGTCGCGGCATCACGAAACGCTGCAAAAACAGGCTCGTTCTTGCGAAATTGATACGCTCCTTGCAGGACTCGACGTGTTGTCGACGACGAAAGCTCGACTGCGCGGCAGCAATCATGGGCGAACCCTGGTCGAGATGGCGCTGGTGCGACTCAGCCGACTGGGCGAGCTCGTTTCGCTGGCCCAGGTCACACGGTGGCTCAGCCAGGTGGGAACGCAGCCCACTTCATCCTCAAAGTCCGCGTCGCCTGTCCAGCTGCCGGAAGTGTCAAAAAAAAAATTCCGGAGTCAATCCCTGATGGCGTAGAGGAAAGCGGGCCCACGCCGCTTTCCGAAGAGACGCTGTCACGTGTTTGGCCGCGGATTCTGGGCAAAGTTGGCGGGATCTTCGCCCACGAGCTAGAAAAAGCAAGTCTTCCTGCAATTTTTGGGCCAAACACTCTGGTATTGGCCTTTCCCATCGCCTATAATCACTTGGTAGAGCGCTGCCAGGCACCAGACACGGTCACCCGCCTGGAAGACGCGATCCGCAAGGTTTCCGGTCGGACCTGGAACCTGCGGTTTGAAACGACACCAACGCCGATTTCAAATGCCCCCCTGGCTGAACCGAGCGAGGGCGATGCGGTTCCCGTTGCGCGCCCGCGTCGGGATTTCCGCGAGGACGCGGAAAAAGTCCCATTGGTCCGGCGTGCCAAAGAGGTGTTGGACGGACAGGTCATCCGTGCGGACGAAGGGTTTGGCGAAACGGTGGTTGCCCCACCTGGAGTCGCCGGACCGGAAGAAGAGGACAAGTGAGGCCATGTTCAAGGAATTCGGCCAAATTGCCAACCTGATGCAACAGCTGCCGCGCATCAAGGGCGAAATGGAAAAGCTCCAGCAGCGCATGGGACAACTGGTGGCTGAGGGTGACGCCGGAGCCGGGATGGTCCGCGTCCGCATCAATGGCCGTTACGAAGTCCTGGCAGTGCAACTCACCGACGAGGCGCTGCGAGGAAACGATCGTGAGATGATTGAAGACCTGATCAAGGCCGCGACCAATCAGGCGATTGGCAAGGTTCGCGAGCTGGTGGCCGAGGAGACGGGGAAAATGGCGACTGGCCTTGGCCTGCCGGCGGGCATGAATCTGCCCGGTTTAACGTGACAAACACAATAAACCCTGCAGATGGTGCTATGCTTTTGCGAGTATTCCCTCGCTCACGCGTCGGGTTGGTGGGGATAGATCCACTAACCCGACGCGTGAGCGAGGGCAGGACGGAAACGGCGGAGCGGCGGAATCCGCACTAGCGTCGCGGTCCCGGTGTCGCTATGAGGGGGCCACCGCGGGGATGAAGCATGGCGGCAAACGAACCGAACGGCGCCATCGCCCGGCTGATGCAGGAACTCGGCAAACTGCCGGGGATTGGACCGAAGACTGCCGAACGCTTGACGCACTATTTGCTGTCAGCGTCGGCGCGCGACGTGTTAGCTCTGGCCGAGTCACTTCGCGCGATCAAGGAATCGATCCACCCTTGCATGGAGTGCTGCAATCTGACGGAGGGCGAGCGGTGCAGCATCTGCGAGGATTCGCGCCGCGACCATGCCGTGATCTGCGTTGTGGAACAGCCGCGCGACGTCACCGCGCTGGAGAGATCGGCCAGTTTTCGAGGGGTTTATCACGTGCTCCATGGCCGGCTGGCGCCACTGGACAACATTGGACCGGAGCAATTGACGATCGACAGCCTGTTACGCCGGGTCCGACGCGGAGGCGTGCAGGAAATCATCATGGCCACCAACCCGACGACCGAAGGGGACGGGACGGCCCTCTATCTTTCGAGCGTGTTGGCGCCACTCGGTGTGCGGGTGACGCGATTGGCACGTGGTTTGCCTGCAGGATCAGCGCTTGAGTTTGCCAATAATCAGATGTTGGCGGATGCTCTGGAAGGGCGTCGAGCGTTGTAAGAGCCAATCCGAAAAGGGGTCAGACCCCTTTTGCCGGAACGGCCCGCAGGGTGCTTGGCACAAAAGGGGTCTGACCCCTTTTCGGATTGGCTCTAAGAACGGAAGCGGGTAGCTGGGCCGGGTCGCTAATGGCGCTGTAGGCCGGCTACGGTTGAGAAGAACGGAAACGGGGTTCTCAGTCATGCGAACCGAAATGACCCTGGCGACGCGGATGACCCAGAACATGATTCTGGCCCCGCGCATGATCCAGTCGATGGAAATTCTGCAACTGCCGATCATGGCTCTCCAGGAACGGCTTCAACAGGAATTGCAGGAAAACCCCGTCCTCGAACTAGCCGAGAGCACCAACGAGGAAGGTCAGGCGCTCGAGGGCGACGAGGACTATGCCGCCACCGCGACCCTCGTCGAGGACACCAGCGATCCGGGCAACAAGGAACTCGTGATCGACGAGTCGAGTTCCAACGAGCTCGATTTCGACCGCCTGGAAGCAATCAGCAAGGATTGGGAAGAGCACCTCAACGAGGAACACCGCCCTTCGCGCAACGGCATCGACCAGGAAGGCGACAAGAAGCACGATGCCATGCAAAACATGGCATCCCGGCCGCAGTCGTTGCAGGACTACCTCAACGACCAGTTGGCCTTCATGGATATCAAGGCGCTCCAGGACAAGCTGGTGCGTTACCTGATTGCTCACATTGACGAGAACGGCTATTTGCCCGAGAAGTTCACCCTGGAAGACCTCGCGCAGAGCTGTCAGCCCGCTGTCAGTGTAGCCGATCTGGAAGATGCGCTGCAGATACTGCAGAAGCTCGATCCGCCTGGAGTCGGCGCCCGCGACTTGCGCGAATGCCTCCTTTTGCAATTGCGGCCGGAAACGCCGCACCGCGACATTGTCCGCGAATTGATTCTGCATCACCTCGAGGACATTCAGTTCAATCGGCTACCGGTCATCCAAAGACGCACCGGATTTGACATCGGTGCGATCAAGGAAGCGATCGAAGTCCTCAAACACTTGAATCCGCGTCCGGGCGCCCAGTTCACTTCGGAGAACATCCCGTACGTGGTGCCGGACATCCTCGTGGAGCGCAACGAGGACGGCAATTACGACATCCGCCTGCTGGATGACTGGCTGCCCAACGTCTACATCCCGCGGCGTTACGTCGAGCTGGCCAAGCAAAAGGGCAGCGACCCCAAGACGCGGGAGTACCTCAAGCACAAGATTCAGGCGGCCGAGTGGTTGAAGGACTCCATCGAACAGCGGCGCAAAACGCTGGAAAAGGTCACGCGGGCGATCGTCGAGCACCAGAAGGCGTTTCTCGAAAAGGGGCCCGAGCACATCGAACCCCTCAAGATGCAACAAATCGCCGACCTGGTCGGCGTCCATGTAACGACGGTGAGCCGTGCGGTGGACGACAAGTGGGTGCAGACGCCGCGTGGCATCTTCCCGCTGAAGCGTTTCTTCGGAGGCGGCACGCAGTCGAACACCGGCGAAGAAGTGGCCTGGGAAACGATCAAGCAGAAGCTCCTCGAGATCATTGAAAAGGAAGACAAGTCCAACCCCCTGTCGGACGAGGATCTGGTCACGAAGCTAAACGAGGCCGGTTACCCGGTCGCTCGCCGCACCGTGACCAAATACCGCAAGGGAGCCAGCATTCCCTCCTCGCGGCAACGGAAGGATTGGGCGTAGGAATCCAGGCGCTGTGCCACGAGCCGGAAGCGTTAGCGACGGGTAGCCCGCCGCTAACGCTTCCGGCTCGTGGCACAGAACCGAGAGTTGATCCATGACGAAGATGCGGCCGGTCCCCTTCGCTGAGTTTCGGACCATCCTCGAGACGCTGGGCTACGTCAAGAAACGAGTCCCGAAGGGCCGCGTGTTCGAGCACCCAGAAGCCGGGTTGCTCCTCTTTCGCTTTTATCGCGATGACGAACCCGTGTTTCCACGTGACCTGACACGCACGCGGACGTTCTTCGACCTGCGTGGCGCAATCGAGGCCAACGCCTTCGACGCGATGCTACCGCCGGCGGATACGCGGCGCGGAAATGGGTTTTGCGACACACGCGAACCTAATAACGCGGCCAAACGGCCATCGGGGAGACGTTCAAAAAATTAAGCACGCCGCCCCGCTCATCTGCTTCGCGGTTGGGAAGCGTAGCAGCGAAGAAGGAGACGGCCCTATAGAATCCCAGACACCAATACGACACTCGTTCGTCATCGGGATGAATTAGCCAGCGGTAGATGAACACATCGTCGCCAAAGTCAGCGATGCCGCCATTTGGAAGCATAAACGGGAACATCGGCTCGATCAAAGGCCTGGTGTACTGGTTCTCCCATACCAGGTGGGCGCTGTAATCGCTTGCCAAGGGCTTGCGGGTCTTGCAGTAATAGAGACCTAGAATGGTCTTTCGGAGAACTCTCAGAAACCGTGGGACGTCGAGGTTAAACGTCATCCTGTTACCAAGATAGAGCCCGCTTGGACTCTCAATTGGCCGAACACCTAAGTTGCGCAGGTGGCCAAAAAGTACGTTTGGGCGATTTCGCATCAAGCGAGACAATGGGCCATTTTGCACTTGAATCGCCTCTCGATGACGCTCCGTTCCGTGCATAGAGACAATTGCAGTGCGAAAAAACTCGTCGTCCTTTGAATGACCGGCATTGCAAGCATGGTGAACCCAGACCGTCTCCGTCCGATTGGGGCGCCTGCCCTCCCATAGGCACCTAGGAACAAAGTGCTCTTGGGTCATCTCCCGACGCGCCCCGCTTTTTCCGCAGTAGGCGCACGTCCGCTGTTTCCCTACCATTATTCTTCCTCCCGGTCTTCTCCATTATACCCTGACAAGGCAAAACGGGATGAGGTTCATTTCGTCCAAGGCATTCCTGCAGCAGCTAGGTTGAGCTACTGCGAGGAACCTCACGAGGTTGGCCAGTTGCACTTGATATATAAAAAGGGACGCGTCTATTTCTTGATGAAAAATAGATGCGTCTGATGCGTCCCATTGATTTTTCCAGCCATCTACGACTCTTTGACATCGGCCCCGGTAGATTTGGCGTCGAACAGGAGTATTTGTCCACAGCCTTTGCACTGAATAACAACGATATTGGACCCGCAGCCGGGCGTTGATTCGGACACAAGGTTATGCGGCGCCGAAAGTGAAAAAACTCCACACTCTTGCCACTCTGGGCTGTCGCAAACCAGGCATTTCTTTCCCACGACCTTACTTAGAATAGCATCCAACGCTGCTTGTTTTTGTGCTAGTAACCGTTGCTTGTCGTGCATCATCATGGCAATTACCCTAGTCCGGAGGTCATTGATTAGCGCCCTCAAGCGAAGTGACTGAGCGGCGTGTCACGGGGTGCCGTCCTCCATCTGGCGGCGGACCGATTCCACGTTAAACGCTTTCACTTTTTGGCGCCAGGCGGTGAGGTTGGCCTCCTCTTCGGGCGTCATGGTCAGCGGTTCAAGGGCGTCGAAGGTCGCCAGCCAGCGGGCCAGAGATTCTGGGTCGTCACCTTGCTCTTCCTCGGTCATCCCTACAAGTTCGTCGGTGGAAACTGGCTCGATTTGCACGCGGCTTCCATCCGGCCAATCCGCGGGCATATCGAGGACAACCTGTCCGTTTTTCCAAGTGCCAAGGATCGTCTTCATCGTTTGTCCCTCCCGCACCGCTCCCGCAATCTTCAGGCAATCATTATACTGCGGCGAAGGGCGCCCGGCGCGGGCCGTTCTCCTGTCTCGTAGTGGCGCAAGTTGGCAACCAAGGAGGCCGCCAACGTATACATTCGAATTCGTTCAGGGGGCTGCCTGGCGGGGGTGTGAATGAAACGAATGCAGTTTGGGGAACATGGCTAAATTCACAAGGAACACCCCTATCTGACCTTGCCTCGCCAACCACATAAAGGTTATAGCAAAGCGTCAAAAACCCCGGTGGAGGACCATGGATGGCCATCCTCGAAGCACATGGACTGGTCAAGTATTACGGGCGTCGCAAGGTCGTCGACGGCGTCGATTTTGAGGTCAACGTCGGCGAGATTGTGGGCCTCCTCGGCCCCAACGGCGCCGGCAAGACGACCAGCTTTCGCATGACCACCGGCCAGGTCACGCCCAACGACGGCAAGGTCCTCTTTGACGGCAAGGACGTGTCGCAGCTTCCCATGTACCGCCGGGCTCGCCTCGGGATGGGTTACCTTTCCCAGGAAACCAGCGTCTTTCGCAAGCTCACCGTCGAACAGAACATTCTCGCGATCCTTGAAGTGATGCCCGTGTATCGCGGCCTCGATCGTAAGCTCACGCGCGCGGAGCGATTCGAGAAGACGGATCAAGTGCTCGAGAAGTTCGGACTGACGCGTCTCCGCAAGAACAACGCGGGCCGATTGTCCGGCGGCGAAAAGCGTCGGCTGGAGATCGCCCGCTGCCTTGTATGCAATCCCCTCTTGATTCTGCTCGACGAGCCGTTCACCGGCATCGATCCGCAGACCATTGCCGACATCAAACAGATTGTCCGCGGTCTGCGCGACGAGGGCATCGGCATTCTGGTCACCGATCACCAGGTCCGCGAGGTTCTCACGATCACGGACCGGAGTTACCTGATCAAGGATGGGCAGGTGCGCACGAAAGGCACGCCGCAGCAGCTCATCCATGACCCGGTTGCCATCGCCGACTACTTCGG
>Ga0206872_10279_pt1 | contig 14086 bp, 13 predicted proteins | sample Alteio_BWOrgCont_34_FD_152906 | JGI IMG/M metagenome (GOLD analysis project Ga0206872, IMG submission 152906) | Enriched cells from forest soil in Barre Woods Harvard Forest LTER site, Petersham, Massachusetts, United States -... | ecosystem: Environmental > Terrestrial > Soil > Temperate forest >... | reverse complement strand
CTGGCGTTGGAGCGCGGTCTGGGTCGTCGGCGGTTGGTTGGCCCGATAGGCTGGATCGATGTGGCAGCGAAAGGGCGCGGCCAGCCGGGCAGGAGTCCGATCCGCGGCCAATCGCTGCCAATTCTCCAGGGCGCGTTCGTCATCGTTTTGAAAGTACGCCAAAAAGCCGCGGAGCAGTAGCTTCCATTCGGCAAAGGGTGATTGCAGGCCGATTTGCTGCAAAGTGGCCCGCAGCGCCTCATCCTCCCCGCGTTCGAGCTGTTGAAATCCAAGCAAGATGCGATCGAAGTCGGCGTGCAGCGCCGCGGGCAATGTGCCCTTGCCAGGGGCCTGTTTGGTAATTGCCGCGTCGACGGCCAATGCTTGAATTTCCTGCGCGGCAGTCGAATCGGGCAGCCGCGCGAGGAGACCGAACGAATTCTGGGCCGCCCCGCAGCGGGCCAACTCGACGGCGATCTGCTGGACCCACGCGGTATTATCCGGGTCCAAGCGAATAGCGGCTTCCAGCACGATGGCGGCATCCTTGCTGGCGCCGCGGTCGTGCAGCTCTTTCGCGCGCCCGAGGTAGGCTTGTTTTAACAGGGCCTGGTGATCGGCGGTGGGCTCATACTTGAATAGCTGTTTGGCCAGTTCCAATGCCTGTTGAAATCGCCCCTCTCCCATCGCCCTTTCGATTCGAAGTTGGAGGGCCGCGGGAGAACTCGCGAACTTCTGAGTCTTGAAGTGTTTAGACAACGCCCGCACTCCTGCGAACGAATAGTTGCTGGCTGGCAATCCGGTCCAACCTGTGCAGTCATTATACAAAATGCAACTGGTCAGTGAAGAAGTGCTGGCAAGTGTCCGCTACGAAAGGAAATACCGCCGGGCGGCGGGTGGGGCGAGGCCCGCTGCGCGGCGGTCGAGCTCGTTAATGGCTCCGAAAAGCGAACCGTGCGGCAGGCGGGCAACCTCACGCACGGTTCGTCAGGCGGTGCTCACCAGCGGAACGTGTACTGCAAGTAAAAGAAATCCGGCGAGAGCCCAGGGCCAGTGTTCTTGATGAACGAACCAGAGTCAAAGCGGGAATACTGGAGCATCAAGTCGGAGTGCATGCTCAAGTGGAAATTGACCACGCCGGTAATGACATTGCCGACGTCGGTGCCGGCCTTGCCCGTCGGATCGACACGTTCTACAGCCCCGGCGGCGTTGTATAGCGCGTCCTTGGCGGCATCAAGTCGAAGGATGTGGTACTGGGCACCCATCGCAATCCACTTGGTGGGGAAGAACCATGTTTGGAAGTTCAGATCGTCGATGTTTTGCCGTCCGACCAGATCAGTCCACCCGAAGTAGTTGTGGCCGTTAGGAAACAGCTGGTTGAACGTGCCGTAGTCGCCATGGCCGGGGTCATGGCTACCCGAGGCATAGTCGTAGTAGATCCAGAAAATCGGGTTGAATGGCAGCTCCGCAAAGTGCAGGCCTACGCCCGTCGTGGCGGCCCCTGCCGAGGTTGATTGGAAGGTGTGTTGGCCGAACTGATACATCCCTTCGAAGTCCCACACCAGATGATTGTAGTCGCCTACGTACCGAGCACCGAACGTATCCACGTCAAAGCCGCGTCGGCCGGCCGGGGCAGTGGCAGGAGTGGCAATCGGCGTGGCATTGTCGAGATACAAATAGTACAAGTCCACCGACTGGGTTTTTGTCGGCCGGAATTTCGTCCACAACCCCGCAAACGTCGCCTTGTCGTTCTCCGAGTCAAAATCATCGGGGTTGATCACTACGGGCCGTGTCCAGAAGGCATCGACTTCCACCTTGTCGGAGTGCCAGAAACCTTTGATGCCGTCAAAGTTTCGGGGTGAGTTGGGGAAATCCGTCTGCGAGACGAGGCGTTGCGAGCCAAAGTTCAGTTCTTGGCGACCGCCGCGTACGTAAGCCGGCTGTCCGTTCAGTTCGAATACCTTTACGTCGATGAAGAAATTCAGCAAATCGGATTTGTTGATGTCGGTGGGTGAGGGGGGCAGCTGTTCACTGAAACTCTCGACGTCTTCGTACTCAACGTAAAGCCGAAAGAGGTCGCGGAACCACAAGTCGCCGTAAAGACGCGTGCGCTCGGCCTCGAATACATTGTTTTTGCCGCTTAGCCGACTTCCGATTTCATCGCTAAAGCGGATCCGCTCCTCGCCGCCGAGCGATAACAACCAGTTGTCGCCCACGTGGATGCGCTTGATCGGGTCCACCCAGTCGAATTGCGTGTTATTCGGATCGTCGAGGTAGCGGAAGTTGTTGTCGAAAAACGGAACCACATCGAGGCAGAAGGGCGGCCAGGGATAGACCGGCGGTTTCTCCCGGTACTCACCGAAGAGAACGTCTTTGAACGAGTAGTAACCCGGACCGGTGGGTAAGATGAAAAATGCGCCAAGCCGGGGGAACGTTATCGGTGGCGGCACTTTGGACCAAACCGAAGGCGGGGGGTCACAAGTCGCAGGAGCGCAGGCTGCCGGATCGGCCGGCGTCGAGGCCGCGGTCCCAGGTACTGGGGCCAACAGCGGATCGCCGACGCCGGTGACCGCCACGGCAGTGGGGATTTGCAGAGGGCTAGTAACAGCATCCTTGATCGTTATTATGGCGGGGGGCGGCGTTTGAGGTAACGCCCCGGTTTGCGCTGGAGCAGTCGCCGGTGCCACGAATGAGACGCCGGCGACAAGCGAGGCCAGCGCCAATTCCCTGGTATTTCGACAAAAACTACGCATTGTGTTTCTCGCGGCCGGTGGACGTCGTTAACGGCGTCTCCAATCCTTTAGAGACGCACGGGTGCAGCTAACGACTATCTGCCACCTCCTATCGGCCAAACGTTCGGCACGATTGCCGTAAGAATGGTTAGCGTCTCTTCGTGCATTCTTCTTAATGCCGCTAGAGTCGGTGCAACCGGCGAACGCGTCAAGAAGCGCGCGTTGGTGTCACTCCGCCGCCAAGGAGAAGCAGACGAGTTCCTTGTCGTTGCGCGCATAAATGCACTTGTTGGCATAGGCCGGGTGGGACCACAAGACGTCGCGGTTCTTTTCGAGCGGAGTCGTCGGGTCGAGGAGATGGGCCCGGTCGATTTCCTCATAACCCTGGGGACTGAGTTTGGCAATGATCAAATCGCCTTTTTCGTTGAAGAGGAACCAGCGATTGCCCTGCGGCGTCAGGAAGGCGTTGGCCCAGCGTTCCGTGGGCTTATCTTGCTTCCCGGTTGCATGCAGGTCCTCCCAGACGCGATCTCCATTTTCTTCCTTGAGACAGCGCAGCTCGCCATAGCTGCAGATGCCGTATATGTAGCCATCCTTGATGTAAGGTGTGGGCATGATGCTGTGCAGCGTGGTGGTTTGTTCAGGGGTCTCGCCGCGATCATGGGCCTTCCACACAAGCGTTGCGGCCGGTTTCTCCGGGTCCAATTTGAGAAGGATGCCGCCTTCGTAAAACGCAGTGATGAACAGCTTGTCGCCGTCCAGGCGCGGCGTAGAAACTGTCAGGCTATTCCTGCAGCGATAGGTGTCCTTGTCGGTTTGCCAATTCAGCTTGCCGGTCTCCGGATCCAGGCTATTGATTTTTTCCGGGTCCCAGATGATGAGCTGTCGCTTGGTGCCCACGGTGAACACCATCGGCGGAGCGTAACCGATGACATTGGGCGCCTTGACGGAGAGCGCTCGCCATTTTTCCTCACCGGTATTCTTGTCGAATGCCACCACCTCGGAGTCTTTGCCGCCAACCAGGCAGATGAGCTTGTCACCCTCGATCAACGGATGGGCAGCCCAGCCCCACAACGGCACCGGGGCCTCGAAATCCTTTACGAAATTCTTGGACCAGATGACCTTGCCGTCCTTTTCGCTCAGGCAGTACAAATCTCCCATTGTTCCCAGCGTATACACCTTGCCATTTTGGACAATCGGTGTGGTGCGGGGACCATTGGAATAGGAAACTTCATAGGTACACGGATACGTGTGTCGCCAGATTTCCTTGCCGTCTTTCTCGTTGATGCAGAAGACGCGTTCTTCCCCTGCGACTGGTACTTTGTTGAACGGGTCGGCCGGATTCTTGGCGCCGGCAGCCAGGAGACGGTCGGTGATGTACACTCGGCCATTTGCGACTGCGGGACCGGAATATCCATTGGCAACTTCGAAACGCCAACGAACCTTGGGACCTCCCTTGGGAAACTTCTCCAGCAGGCCCGTTTCCCGCCAAATGCCGTCGCGCTGAGGCCCGAGCCACTGCGGCCAGTCATCGGCCTTGACCGGGTTGAAGAAACCAAGTACGAACGGCGCCAGAAGCAAGATGAGAATGGTCCGGATCAGGCAGCGGGCGATCGCATCAATGCGCATGGCTAGACTCCAGTCGAATCGGACTAAGGCCTCGAGCTGACAACGGCGGTATTGTAGGTAACACGTCAATCGGGATATGGCCCGGTAAGGTAAGTCGGCAACGGTAAGGCGGGTGGAGTTTTTCCAATTCTGTCCGATTTCTTGGCGAGGATTCGATTCCTGTCTGTCCGTTGACGATGTGACTGGTGGAAACCGGAAAAATCCAGGCATTCCGACCGTCATTGGGCGAGAAGACCCTTCCCTTTGTCGGCTGGCCATGCTAAAAATGGTAACATCCGGTAATGTCCCTATTGCGGCAGCGCCAGCGCTGTCGTGGTGGGATTTTGTCGGGTTTGCGTTTGCTCATGCCTGGACTGATTTCCCGTGTTATCTTTTCCGCAGGTGTGGAAAAGACCCTGGTCAGGAGAAAGCATGCCTTTACGGATGCGTGTTCACGAACGAGAGCCGATCGGTTTGGCCTTGCGCCGGTTCAAAAAGCTGCTGGAGCGCAGCGGTATTCAAAAGGAATTGCGGAAGCGCAAGTACTACGAGAAGCCATGCGAGGCTCGTCGCCGGGCGGAATTGCGGAAGCAAAGTGCCATCCGCAAGGCCCGCACGCTGACCAAGAAGCCCTGAGTGGCCGACTCAGGTCTAATCTTTACCGGAAACACGCGATCCTGGAATGCATGCGATCGGCTGTGAAAGCAAGCGGTCCGTACCATACCGCCGCACGCCAAAGCCGGATCCGCCCGCACTTAGCACTAAGTCTTAGTCGGCAGGGTTCCGTCAGGGACGACCACGGGACACGGGGATGGACAAGGAGGGCCTGAAATTGTGAGCCACGCAGCCAAGGAGCGTTTCATCAACACCGGCATTTCCTCACCCGTCAAGCGCCCCACTGGGGAGCTCTGGCAGCAACCCCAGAAAAAATCCAAACTGCCCAACTGGGTAAAATGCGTTCCCTTCGTCGGACTCCACCTGGCCTGTTTGGCTGTGTTATTTACCGGCGCTGACATAACCGCCATCGTCCTTTGCTTCCTGACCTACTTTTGGCGCATGTTCGGCATCACCGGTGGCTATCACCGCTACTTTGCTCATCGCTCGTACAAGACGAGCCGGGTAATGCAGTTTGTAATCGCCTGGCTCGGGTGCAGCTCCCTGCAGAAGGGCCCGCTCTGGTGGGCATCGCACCACCGACAGCACCATCGCTTTTCCGACACTCCTGACGACCCGCATTCGCCGCATGTCACCAGTTTTTGGTGGTCGCACGTTGGCTGGATTCTGTCCGCCGACCATGTCGACACGCCGTTGCACGTTATTCGCGATTGGGCCAAGTCCCCCGAGCTGCGCTGGCTGGATCGCTGGCACTGGGTTCCCGGCATCTGCCTGGCTGTCCTCTGCTGGTTGATCGGCGGCTGGAGCGGCCTGGTGTGCGGCTTCGTTATCAGCACCGTGCTGGTTTACCACGCGACGTTTGCGATCAACTCGTTGACCCATCTCGTCGGCAAGCGCCGCTACGCGACCTCCGACGACAGCCGGAACAACTGGCTGCTGGCAATCATCACGCTGGGCGAAGGCTGGCACAACAACCACCACCACTATCAGAGCTCGGCTAACCAGGGCTTTTTCTGGTGGGAAGTCGACATTAGCTATTGCGTGATCCGCACGCTGGGCTTCTTCCGCCTGGCGTGGGACATCCGCCGCCCGGGCGCCAAGGTACTGGTCTACCGAAACGTCAATGTTCGGCCCTCGGAGCAGTCAAGCCCGGCGCCGGTCGCAGTGCTGGCTGACCGGGCGTAATACTGGCGTACGGGCGGCCATCGAGTTTTGCCGCCTGCGGCTTTGCAATTCCTGCGAAGCCGCAGGCGGCATCTTTGTTGGATGCCTCGTCCATGAGTTTAACACCCCAGCTGATTCTAAAAGCCCGCCGGCATCTGAGCCGCCGCGACGCCACGTTGAAGCAAGTGATCAAGAACGTGGGGCCCTGCACACTTCAGCCAACCGGCGTTTCGTTCATCATTCTGGTTCGGGCCATCATTTCGCAACTAATCTCGACCAAGGCGGCGGCCACGATTTATGCCCGTCTGCAAACTGCCTGCCGCGATGGGCAGGTCACTCCCGCGACGATCCTCGAATTGAACGAGGACGCGTTGCGGGCCGTTGGCGTCACGCGATCCAAAGCGCGGGGACTTCGCGATCTCGCCGAGCGGGTTGCCACGGGCGCGCTGCCGTTGGATCACCTGGCGGAATTGTCGGACGACGAGGTAACCGCACGGCTATTACCCGTTCATAGCGTCGGCCGCTGGACCACGGAGATGTTCTTGATCTTCGCCCTCGGAAGGCTGGATGTATTGCCGGTGGACGACCTGGGTTTTCGAGCCGGTGTCCGCGATGCGTATGGTCTGAGTGAACTGCCCGCGCGAAAAGTACTCGTCGAGATGGCCGAGCCCTGGCGACCGTATCGGACGGTGGCGACATGGTATTTTTGGCGCAGCCGCGGGGGCGTGCCGAACTCGAAATAGGGTGATTATTCGTGTCCTCCGGTCGACCGCGTTCAAGACGGCCGCAACGCGCGCACCCCGAGCCGCCTTCCACCGGAGGGTCGCTCATCGGCACGCGCTTCCGGACCGCCCGCAAGCAGCGCGCGCTACCTTCGACACAACGGACACGGCCGCAAAGGCGGCGGTACGTCTCCCCGTCCTTCATGGTCGCGGTTGTCGGACTCTGATTGTCGCGTATCCATACCGCGAATATGGCCGTTTGCTAACGGTCGCGTCGCTGTCGGTCGCGGATCTTCACCTGTCTCGCCACTGGTCGGTGCCGTCGCATCCGACTCGGGATTTTCATCCTCGTTCGGTCTCATTTCCGGTTGCAGTAACTCCTCATCTTCCGCCGTCCGGCCCAGTACGTCGTCGATGGCAGCCTCGACAATTTCATCCGTATCGGGCTTCTCCCCGGCGGCTTGGGCAGCATCCGCGCGCGCGAACATGTTCAGGAACACCTCATGGAACTGCTCCGCGATGCGAGGCAGGCAAACCCGCAACACTGCCATCCACGCGTCCGGCGGCATGCGTTAACCGCTCGTGAGCGCGTGAATTTCGTCAGGAGTCGGTCCCCGCTGGAACAGGGCCAGTTCCTGCAAGTCCAGCGTATCGGGATCGACCGTGGCCGCCGGCTTTCCCACCTGGTACTGCAACAGCAGCTTGGTGGCCGCCATGTCCCCGGTCTTCGCCAGAGCCACGACTTGCCCGCCGATGTAGCGCATGTCCTCGAGACTGCAACACTCGTGCAGCACCTGGCGAAACTCCGCCACGCGCCGCGCAAACGGATTGCCCGGCCCGCCGAAATTGCCGGCCGCAAAGCGACCGCGCGCGTCGCGTCCGTTGTTGTCCCGTTGTGGTTCTTCCGCGGCCGACTTGGGAGACACGGGCTCGTTTCCGCAAAGAGTTGCTGACATGGCTGCCTCACGTGAAATGGGGAATTGAAAACCCAGGGCCCCCGACGACGCATAACGAGCCGCCGGGTTTATCCCGGCGGAAGGGCGCATCATCCCCATTATCTCAAAAGACAGGCAAATTTAAGAGATCAATATTGTAGACAATTGATGCCAAATCGCAGCGGTCGCTCAACGACGCCGAAAGAAAACAATGGGACATGCATCGATGCGTCCTGCCTTTATAGAAAAGACCCGTCGGCATTTTGCGGAGGCGGATTCAGCCCCGGAGGGGCGGAAGTAAATAGCCAGGGGCGTGAGCCCCTGGTCAGAATTACCACCATCGTTTTTTAGCCCCGGAGGAGCGGCACAACCTCTGACAGACAATTGTTTCGCCCCTCCGGGGCTAGTGAAATATTGGGCCGGCCCATCACCAGGGGCTGACTATTTACTTCCGCCCCCGGGGCTGTGGAAATGTTTTGACAATATGCACTTGGATCCCGCCTTGGCTTCGAGTTCGGCGATGAAGTCTTCCAGCCGCTGACCTCCAGTCGCCTCGATTTCGCGAACTTCTGCCAGGAATTCTTCTTCGTCAAAGGTCTGCCGTGCCCACTCCAGGAGTTCTGGCGGAATCCTTTCGCGAGGGAAGGGCTCAGGCGGGTTAGCTTGATTCGGTTTCATGGGTTGCTCCTTCGGTACAGTCTCAAGTGCACCGCAATTCTACCGCGCAGCTAAGCGCCCAGGGAGGAGACCAAGGCTTCACAGCGCACGCGAGAATGTTTTTTCTCCGGTTCCACGGTTTCCCTCCTCCCCGCGGCGCTGCATAATAGAAGTAGTCGCCTCCCGCCTTCGCACACCCCGAGAGCGCACTTCATGAAACCTGCTCCGTTCATTGCCGTCCTCGCAATCCTCGGCTCAGGTGGTTTCGTTGCCGCCGCGGATAAGCCCGGTCCCGAGGCGATTGAATTCTTTGAGAAGAAAGTCCGGCCCATCCTGGTCGAGAACTGCCTTTCGTGCCATGGGGCGAAAAAGCAGGAATTCGGCCTGCGCCTCGACTCGCGCGAGGCCGTCCTCAAAGGCAGCGACGGGGGCGCCGTCGCCGTCAGCGGCGACCCGGACAAGAGTTCGCTCATCGAGGCGGTGCGCTACACGGGTCAGACCAAGATGCCGCCGGAGCCCAAGGGCAGAAAGCTGCCCGATGAGGCCATCGACGCATTGGCAGCCTGGGTCAAGATGGGCCTTCCCTGGCCAGACGGCCCGGCGCCCACGGTCAAGGCGCTTAGCGTCGCCGAGGTGCGAGCGAAACACTGGTCGTTCCAGCCGGTCCAGAAGCCCGAGCAGCCGAAGGTCCAGCAATCGACCTGGGTCAAGACGCCCATCGATGCCTTCGTTATGGCCAAGCTCGAAGAGAAAAAGCTGCGGCCAGCCCCGCCCGCCGACAAACGTACCTTGATCCGCCGGGCGACGTTCGACCTGATCGGCCTGCCGCCGACACCTGAAGAGGTTGCTGCGTTCGAGGCGGACAGGTCACCGAAGGCGTACGAGAATCTGGTCGATCGCTTGCTGGCCAGCCCGCGTTACGGCGAGCGCTGGGGCCGGCACTGGCTCGACGTCGCTCGCTACGCCGATACCAAGGGGTATGTTTTCGTCGAAGAACGGCGCTTTCCTTACAGCTACACCTATCGCGATTACGTCATCCGCTCCTTCAACGAGGATTTGCCCTACGATCAGTTCGTCTGCCAGCAGCTGGCGGCGGACCTGCTGCCTTTGGGCGACGACAAACGGCCGCTGGCCGCGCTGGGCTTCCTCACCCTGGGCCGGCGATTCCTAAATAACCAGCAGGACATCATCGACGATCGCATCGATGTGACGATGCGCGGACTGCAAGGTCTTACCGTCGCCTGCGCCCGTTGCCACGATCACAAGTTCGATCCCATTCCGCAAAAGGACTATTACTCGCTCTATGGCGTTTTCGACAGCTGCGTCGAACCGAAGGATTTGCCTCTGGTCGGGCAGCCGGAGCCCACGCCGGAATACCAGGCGTTCGAGGAGGAGTTGCACAAGCGAGAAGCGGTCGTGACCAAGTACCAGGAGGATCACAAGGACGAATTGAAGGCGAAAAACCGCAAGTTCCGCGAGGAGCTGACTGCCCTGCAGCGCAAGGTGGACGAATGGAACGTGACGGGTCCCGGCTCACCGCCGCGGGCGATGGTGCTGCAAGATCTGCCGAACCCGCGTAATCCCCACGTCTTCCTCCGTGGCAATCCCAACAACCGGGGCGAAGCGGTGCCGCGTCGCTACCTGGAAGTGCTGGCCGACGAAAAACGCGAACCATTCAAGGACGGCAGCGGCCGGTTGGAATTGGCGCGAGCCATAGCCACTCGGGACAACCCGCTGACGGCGCGCGTCCTGGTCAATCGCGTGTGGCTGAACCATTTCGGCAAAGGCCTGGTGCGGACGCCCAGCGATTTTGGTCTGCGCGGCGACCCGCCGACCCACCCGGAGCTGCTCGACTATCTCGCCGCCACCTTCATGGAGGAGGGCTGGTCTATCAAGAAACTGCACCGCTCGATCATGCTTTCGAACACCTACCGCCAGGCGAGCGATGGCGATCCGCATACCGAAGCAGTCGACGCGGACAATCGCCTGCTTGGCCGGATGAATCGCCAGCGGCTCGACTTCGAGGCACTGCGCGATTCGCTGCTCGCGGTGGCGGGCCGACTCGATTCGACGGCCGGCGGAGCTGCGGTGGAGTTGACGAGAGCGCCTTTCCCGACGCGGCGCACCGTATACGGTTTCATCGATCGCCAGAATCTGCCGGGATTGTTTCGCACCTTCGATTTCGCCAGCCCCGATGCCAGTACGGGTCAGCGCTTCACCACGACGGTGCCGCAGCAGGCGCTCTTTTTGATGAACAGCCCGTTCGTGATCGAGCAAGCAAAACACTTCGTATCACGGCCGGACGTCGCGGCCCTTCCGAAGGCGGAGGAACGGATCGACCGCATGTACCGGCTGGCGTTTGGCCGCGTCGCCGATCCGGAAGAGATTTCATCGGGCCTGCAATTCCTGAAAACCGCGGGGACTGTGCAAACGAAAGCGGACGGCAAGTCAGTGAGACTGACGGCCTGGGAGCAGTATGCCCAGGTGCTGCTGCTGGCGAATGAGTTTGCGTTTGTGGATTGAACGCCAACGTCCATATTGCTGTCCAAGCCGCGACCGTAAAAGCGTTCGGAAAGAATAGCGAAAGGCTGAATGCGTAACGAATCGGTGGCACGCTCTGAGCGCAGCGAAGGGCGTGATACTCCTGCAAGGATTCCACGCCCTTCGCTGCGCTCAGAGCGTGCCACCTAACCGCCCGACCGTGTTACAAAGAATACGCTGGCTACCAACGTTCACCGTCACTACCTTCACTATTAGGTAGCTTCATCGGCGCTACCGAACAATCATCTCTTTCCCACAAGGAGCGGATGCAATGGATCGTCGTAAATTCAACCGGTTGGCAGCCGCGGCGTTTGGTGGAATGGTGGCCGGGGCGGGTCTCACCCGCGCAAGTGACAAGGACGATAAGGCGAAGGACAAGGACAAGGAGCCCGGCCCGAAGGACCCCAAGAAGCCGGTCATGCTGCAAGAGCCCCACGTCTGCCGCGGCCTGAACACCTGCAAGGCCAAGGGCAAGGGCGGCAAGAACGACTGCGCCGGCCAGGGCGATTGCGCAACGGCAAAGGCCCATACTTGCGCGGGCGATAACGACTGCCGCGGCCTCGGCGGCTGCCAGAATGACCCTGGATTCAACGACTGCAAGGGCAAAGGAAGCTGCCACGTTCCGCTGAAGGACGACGCCTGGAAGAAGGCTCGGGCCAAGTTCGAAGCCGAAGCCAAGAAGGCCGAGAAGAAGATCGGCGACGCACCCAAGGCGAAGGACAAGTGAGCTTAGTCGTTGCCCCGTTTGGCGAGCCGGGAGCGTAAGCGACCGGAGGTTTCTCCGATCGCCCCCGCCTCCGGCCGCTTCTATTCGCACACCGCACGGAACCTGCCATGAAGCTGCCGCGTCTTGGACTCACCAACCTCGGTCTGGGCGTCGGACTGCGTACCGTGCACTTTGGCTATCTTTTGCAAAACACCCCGCCCGTCGACTGGTTCGAGATCATCTCCGAGAACTTCATGGACTCGGGGGGCCGGCCGCGTTATGTGCTGGAGCAGATAGCCGAGCGTTACTCCGTCGTCATGCACGGCGTGTCGATGTCCATCGGCAGCACCGATCCGCTCAACTTCGATTATTTGGGTAAGCTCAAGCGTTTGGCCGGCGCGGTCAACGCCCGGTGGGTCTCCGACCATCTTTGTTGGACCGGCGTCGCCGGGTTGAACGCCCACGACTTGCTGCCCATTCCGCTCAACGAAGAGACACTAAAGCACGTGGTCGGCCGAGTGCGGACGGTGCAGGAGTTCCTGGAGCGGCCCCTCGTCCTGGAAAACCCGAGCAGCTACGTCACCTTCACCGACTCGACGATGCCGGAGTGGGAATTCATGGCCCGCCTGGCCGAGGACGCCGACTGCGGCTTGCTCCTGGACGTCAACAACGTCTACGTTTCCAGCGTGAACCACGACTTCGACCCAGTTGAATACATCAAAACCGTACCGCACCGCCGGGTCGTGCAGTTCCACCTGGCGGGTCACACCGACTGCGGCACCCACCGCATTGACACCCACGACAACCACGTCATCGATCCCGTGTGGGAGCTGTTTCGGCTGGCGCACCAGCTTACCGGCGGCGCCTCGACCCTTCTCGAATGGGACGCCCGCATTCCTGAATTCCCGGTGGTCCACGCGGAGGTGCTCAAGGCGAAGCAGTACATGGGCGCCGCCCTGGCGACGCCGTTGCCGCAGGCACCGCCGCGCGCGGCTGCTGCCGGTGCGGTGCCGCATCCTCTCTCGTACGTGATTCCGGAAGTAGCGTAGCGATGCATAATCTCGAAACCCTTCAGCACTGGATGCAAACCGTCATCATGAACCCACACGGGGTTGGTGCCGGCATCGAATCCGAGGAGTCTCGCCGTGCCATTGATGTGAGTCCCGCGGATATCGAAGGCGTGATCACGCGGTCGCAAAACCTGACGGCGCTCCAACGGCTGGACATTTATCACCGGGCGTACTTTGCCCGATTAATCGAGTGTTTGCGCGACGAGTTCCCGGTGCTGCTTCATGCTCTCGGCGACGAGGCGTTCGACGCGTTTGCCCTGGCGTACTTGCAGAAGTATCCGTCGCGCAGCTACACCTTGAGCCTGCTGGGCAGCAGCTTTCCCCAATATCTTGCGGAGACACGGCCCCCCGATGAAGGCGGAAGTGGAGAAGACGGAAGTGGACCCAGTTGGCCCGACTTTCTCATTGACCTGGCCACCCTGGAACTGAACTTCGCGGCGGTCTTCGACGGGCCCGGCGTGGAGGGCCAGGAGTTGCTGGATGTGGAAAAACTGCAGACCCTGGCACCCGAACAATGGCTGGCGTCGCGGCTAATTCCCGTGCCCTGCTTGCGGCTTTTGACCTTACGCTTTCCGGTTAACAAGTACTACCGCGCGGTGCGCAAGAAGAAGGAGCCGGCGGTACCGCAGCCCCGGCCAACGTACCTGGCGTTGACCCGGCGGCAGTTTATTGTGCGCCACTACCAGTTCCCTCGACTGCAGTATGTTTTGCTGAACGCGCTGCTCGCGGGTGATACCGTCGCCGACGCCATAGAGAAAACGGCAGCCGCCGCAGGGCCCCAGCTTTCACGCCTGGAAGGCTTCTTGCATAAGTGGTTTCGGAACTGGACCGCGGAAGGATTCTTTCTTGGAATCGAGACGCGTTAAGCCTTACATCCCCACCTCTTTCTTCACCGCGTCGTACCAGTGGTTGAACATTGCCTGTTTGACCTTGTAGTTGTTCTCCTGGATGATTTCAATGACCATTTTTTTGCACTGGATGTCGGTGCGCTTGCCGTGAGTCGCCTTGTGACAGGTGGTGACGGTGTCGGTAAATTCTTTTTGGCTCACAACGCCGTCATTATTGGCAAAGGTGTCCAGCAGGTCGCGCAGTTGGCTCAACACGGCGCTTTCTAACACATAGCTCTGCGCCTCACAGACTTGCGCCAAAGCCGCACGGGCCGAATCCACGGTGATGCCTTGCTGGATGGCGATTTGCAAGATCTCGCGCTCCTCGTTGCGGTCGATGTACTTGTCGTCGTAGCCGCGAAGCTTGACCTGTTCCACGAATTGCCGTTTCACTTCGTCCAGAGACATGGCAAATACTCCTGTGGGGTTTGATGGGGTGCGGATCCACCGCACGACTTGGCGGCAAGGTGTCC
>Ga0206872_10278_pt1 | contig 14097 bp, 11 predicted proteins | sample Alteio_BWOrgCont_34_FD_152906 | JGI IMG/M metagenome (GOLD analysis project Ga0206872, IMG submission 152906) | Enriched cells from forest soil in Barre Woods Harvard Forest LTER site, Petersham, Massachusetts, United States -... | ecosystem: Environmental > Terrestrial > Soil > Temperate forest >... | reverse complement strand
ATCACCTCCGTAACGGCGGCTGACGTTCTCAATGTTTGCCGCCGTATCGAAAGCCGGGGCGCATACGAAACCGCCGAACGCGCCCGCACATATTGCTCACAAGTCTTCCGCTATGCTGTCGCCACCAGCAGAGCCGAACGCGACCCTACCATTGATTTGCGCGGCGCTTTAATCCCGCCGAAGGTGAAGCACCGCGCGGCTATCACGGACCCCAAGGCAATCGGCGCGTTGATGCGTGCGATTTCCACTTACGAAGGCCACTACATCACAAAATGCGCCCTGCAACTGGCTCCGCTGGTCTTTGTCCGCCCCGGCGAACTGCGCAAGGCTGAATGGGCGGAGATTGATCTTGAAAAAACTGAATGGGTCATCCCCGCCGAACGCATGAAAATGCGGATACCGCATCTGGTTCCGCTTTCCAAGCAAGCCATCGCTGTCCTTAACGAGATTAAGCCCCTCACCGGCAGAGGCAGATATGTCTTCCCCTGCGTCCGCACCAACACCCGCCCCATGAGCGACAATACGATCCTGGGAGCCTTGCGCCGCCTTGGCTACCCCAAGGACGAAATGAGCGGCCACGGCTTCCGCGCCATGGCGCGCACGGTGCTGGACGAAGTGCTGGGCATCCGCCCCGACTACATCGAACATCAACTTGCCCACGCCGTGCAAGATCCGCTGGGGCGGGCCTATAACCGCACCACCCACCTTAAAGAACGGCGGGCGATGATGCAGACTTGGGCGGATTATTTGGACAAGCTGCGGGATGGGGCTGAGGTGATACCGCTGCGGGATGGCGCGGCGTAACAGGTTTAAGCGGTCTACTCTTATGTTTATCTCTCCCACACTTCAACATCGGGGTAGGAATCCAGTGGCGTATTTCAAAAAATATTATGAAAAATCAATATGATAAACACACAGAATTACATTGACTTTTGTCAGGTTTTTGCATACGATAGTGTCAGGTTTTTGCAAGACAAGATTAGGTGCTTTATGCGTCGCCAACCCACGCTTCGACAGAAAATCGAAAAGCGGATCTCTGCCAAGCGCGATGCCGTATTTTTGACGCGCGAATTCGCCGATCTCAGCGGTGAGCGCCAAGTGTTGCGCACGCTCCGTAAGCTTGTTGATGACGGTAAGCTTGTGCGCCTAGGCTATGGCGTCTATGGCCGTGCCGAACAATCGCGGCTGTCGGGCAAGCCGATCCTGGCGGCACGGGGAGGGTTTATTGGCGCATCACGTGAAGCCCTCACCAAATTGGGCGTCGCTTGGGAGCCAACCGAATGGGAAACCGCTTACAATCAGGGCCGTTCGACGCAGGTACCCATCAATGCGGTGGTTCGGCTCAAGAAGGGACGTTTTTCCCGGCATCTTAAATATGGTGGTCATGACTTAGTGCTGGAGCGGTAGCGCATGCAATATGATCCCGCCGACATCCGTGCCGTTCAAGAGCATTTCGGATTCGTGCATCCGGCTCCTGTTGAAAAAGACTGGCATGTCATGCAAGCCTTGGCGGCGATCTCAACTCTCGACGCCAGCCCCTTCCGCTTTATCTTCGCGGGCGGCACCGCACTGGCGCGGGCGCACAAACTTGTGCGGCGCATGTCCGAAGATGTGGACTTTAAGATTGTTCTGGAATCACCCGAACCATTCAGCCAAAGTGCCCGGAGCAAGCGGCTCAGCGCATTGCGCAACAGCGTAACATCCGCGCTTTTGAATGCAGGATTCCAATTCGACCCAGAAAACCCTCAGCACTTGCGGGCGCGCAATTCAAGCCAATATGCTTTGTATAACTTGCCTTACGAAACAACAGCCACGCCGATCAGCGAACTTCGTCCAACAATCCAACTTGAGCTGACCTATGCGCCTTTGCGCTTGGCACCCGTTATTCTTCCCGTCAGCTCATTTGTTGCCGAAGCCTTCGGGCGCGCGCCGGAGGTAACCGCGATCGGCTGCGTGAATATCACCGAAACCGCCGCCGAAAAGCTGGTGGCGCTCACGCGCCGCACTGCCATGGAACTGGCCGGTCTCAGCCGTGATCCCGATCCGGCACTCGTGCGCCATATCTACGATCTGCACATGATCGGAGAGCGTATTGATTCTGCCGAGGTTGTCCGCTTGGCACGGGAAATCGCGGTCAACGATTCCAAGGAGTTTCAAAACCAATACCCGGCCTATGCAGCCGATTGGAAAAGTGAAACACGCAAAGCGCTGTCTGCAATCAAAAACGATCCCATCTATCGGGAACGCTACGCCAGCTTCATCCGCAACATGGTTTACGGCGAGACACCGGACTTCGCCGCCGCCTTCGGCACTGTGGAAAGATTGGCGGCGTTGCTGTTGGCGGATTGAGCGAAGGACTTTGTAATTTTCTTCCTTATCCTTGTAGCTTTCTGATATATACAGTCGGCATCAGGCCCGCGATACTAGGCATTATAGGAAAAGGCGGGTTTACCCACGGGAACAAAGCATATGATCAATCTTGATAAAATTCGCGCTGATACTCCTGGGACCGCACACAGCGCTTATCTGCAAAATGCCGGCGCGGCACTGCCGCCGACGCCGGTTGTTAATGCTGAAATACGTCATCTGGAACTCGAAGCCAAGATCGGCGGTTATGAAGCCGCCACGCAGGAAGACAGTCGAATTCAAGCTGTGTATCATTCCGGCGCTAGGCTTATTAATGCTTCGCATGACGAAATCGCATTGGTTACAAATGCAACAGATGGGTGGCAAAAAGCATTTTATAGCTGTGCGGCTTCGTTTAAACCGGGCGACCGGATTTTGGTGGCTAAGGCCGAATATGCCGCCAATTATGTGGCCTTTCTTCAAGTCGCAAAAAGGACCGGCATAGAAATCGATGTTGTACCAAATGATGGCGCCGGACAGCTTGATGTGGCCGCTCTTGAGCGGATGATTGGTTCCCGATCAAAGCTCATTGCCATCACGTGGCTTCCAACCAATGGCGGTCTGGTGAACCCGGCTGCCGAAATAGGTAAAATTGCCCGCGCACACGGCATCCCATATTTATTGGATGCTTGTCAGGCCGTTGGTCAGATGCCGGTCGATGTTGAAGAATTGGGATGTGACATGCTTGCGGCAACGGGGCGCAAATTCCTTCGTGGCCCGCGCGGAACAGGTTTTCTCTATATTCGCAAAGCCACAATGGGTGAGCTTGAGCCTGCAATGATTGATCATTTTGGAGCACCCTGGGTGGCACCCGGTGAATACCAACTCCGCCCTGATGCGCGCCGTTTTGAATTGTGGGAAAAGAATTATGCTGCACTGCTTGGGCTTGGCGTGGCAATTGACTATGCTCTTGAGATCGGACTTGCTCCTATTGCAGAACGTTGTCGAATGCTGGCCAATCATTTACGGGATGGCCTCAATAGAATTCCGGGTGTACGGGTTCATGATCTTGGATTAACGCCCTCAGCAATCGTCAGTTTTAGCATTGATGGTCAGAATGCCGCATATGTGAAAAGTAGTGCCAAGGAAAAGGGCATTATTATCGGAGTATCCGCGCCATCAAGTACGATACTGGACGCCACAGAACGTAACCTGCCGGCAATTATTCGGGCATCGCCGCATTATTACAATACTACAGATGAGATCGGTCGTTTGGTTGCTCATTGCTTGGAATTGGCTCCTGGTCGAGGGCTTAAGCATCGCGTTTCTCCTTCGTAGTTATCCGCTGACTTAATCATGCCCGAACTTATCCAATCCCCAAGATTACAATTCAGCCTTCTTGAAATGGCTGATGCGGATGAAGTGTTTAAGTGCATTACACCTGCAATAACGACGTTCATGCCATGGGAACCGCCGGTGTCTTTTTCTGAGTACAAAGCGCAACTTGAAAAAAGACTACGGGCCAAAAAGCCATACGATTTTTCCTTTGTCATTAGACTGCGGAATAACATGGAGTGTGTAGGTCTGGCTTCTCTGGAAGATACTCACACTGCCTCCCCTGAGCTTGGCCTTTGGCTTAAGGAAACTGCGCAAAGGCATGGCTATGGCCGTGAGACCGTTGAGGCAATTGCTCAATGGGCTTGCAGCACTTTAGGAAAAGAAGGTTTCATTTATCCTGTGGCTGTGCAAAACATGCGTAGCAGGAGGATCGCCGAAGCTTTCCATGGCGAAATCATTGGAACCCGCACAAATCCGAAATACGACTCAGTCGTTTATAAAATTCCTTGGAAAGCCTGACAGCCAAAACAATTTACCGGAAGCCCTCTATGAGAAAACTTGCTACTAGCCCAAAATTAATCATCGTGTGCGGCTTGCCTGGTTCGGGGAAGACAACCCATGCCAAAGCGCTTGAAGAGAAGCTGAAGGCGGTGCGTTTTTCCCCTGATGAGTGGATGAACGCACTCTTAATCGACCTTTATGATGAAACAAGGCGAGAAAAGATCGAAAACTTTCAGTGGGCGCTAGGACAGAAGCTTCTTAGGCTCGGACTCACTATCATCATCGAATGGGGCACCTGGGGCCGATCCGAGCGGGATGTTTTGCGTAGCGGAGCACAAGCCCTTGGTGCTACTGTTGAGCTGCATTACCTTTCCGCCCCGATGGATGTTCTCCTTGATAGGATCCAGCGCCGAGGTACGGAAACCCCATCCATAGAACGCGATGCCGTGTTGCAATGGTCTGAGATGTTCCAAGTGCCAACGGATGAGGAGAAGGCGCTCTTTGACGCATTTGTGATGCTAGGAAACTGAATTCACCAGTATATGGTGAAAAATCACCAGCATCCCGAAAGCATGCATGCAGCGCTTGACAAGCGTGCGAACCGATGGAAGCCGCCACTTGAAACGAATTGAAACCGCTATCTTGACGGAACCTTGCAGGATGTTGCGTTGTTTTGCGGAATTTTTTGCCATCGTCCTTACCCCTTGATGCGTGACCCCCACGGCGGAGGCGGCGGTTCAAAGGGCGAGGGCTTTATGGCTGAAGGTCATGCCCTCACACGGAAGCGCAGCGCACGGAGCGGGCCAGGGCTTGACCAGCAGCCAGCCTCAGCCATAACCGCGCCTGCTCCGTTGTGGGGGAACCGTTAAGGGGTCGATGGATAGGAAAGCTCCATATGCATCAGTTGAGTGTTACCTTTTCCCACCAGTCTATAATTGGCGTAATTGGTTTGAGGTCGCTTTTGTCACGCGCCGCGCATTCGGTAAGCGTTGCGCCAACGACATGGAAATTCTCGGAGAGCATCTCTAATATGGATACCACATGCTGCACACTAAGGCCCTCCGGCGTTGGGCATGTCACGGCTGAAAATTCGCGGGGGTCGATGACATCCAGATCAAGGTGAACATAAATCTTTTTGAATCCCTTTTTCTGTAAGGCATTCAATATGTCGGTCCGTTGATTGAGCACGGAAACATTGTTAGCCTTTATCCATTGCTTTTCCGGCAAATCGAGATCGCGAATGCCGGTATATATGAGAGCTTGCGGGTCAAGGGTCGCGAAACCAGCGGAAAGAACGCGTTTATCCCCGTCTCCCATCAGGCATCTGACGGGCATACCGTGAAAATTTCCGCTGGGGCTTGTTTCCGGCGTGTTGACATCTCCGTGGGCATCGATCCAAACAAGTCCCATGTCACTGCCGTACAAACTCGCCATATAGGATATGAGCGGGAAAGCAATGCCACAATCGCCGCCGAGCGTAAAAACTTCTTTTGGTTTTTCTGTTTTCAATTTATTTCTGATGGCTTGCAAGCCTTCAATCACCTGTTCGTAGGCTTTGATTTTGCCGCCCATTATCCCGCCGCCGGTGCTGGCGCCGTTTTTGATTTCTTGAATGATGCTGTAACCGCTAGAATCGACGCAGTTTTGCAATGCGCGGCACCCTTCAAGAATCTGTTTGTTATTTGCCCCGTACCAGTGAGGTATAACGAGTTTAAGTCTGTCCATTTGAACGCCATCAGTCGCCAAGATATTTCGCGATTACCTCTACCGTAAGCTCGCCCATAACACCAGAGTTAACGATACAGCCTCGTTCTAAAATATAAAACTGGCTCGCAAGCTTTCTGACAAAGCCGATATTTTGCTCAACAATCAGAATTGTCACTGGCTCATCAATCAAGGGACTCGTTCCGGATGCAAGTTTCTGAATTAATAATATAATTTCATTTTCTGTTATTGCGTCAATGCCATCGGTGGGTTCATCCAGAAGCAAGACACGGGGCTTGCCGACGAGCGCCCTTGCGATTGCCAATTGCTGTTGCTGTCCGCCCGAAAGGTCTCCGGCCCGTTTTTGAGCATCCCGCCGCATCCATGGAAATGTCGTGTAGAGTCTTTCATTGATGGAAAACCCTTTTTTTCTGCCATTTTCCAGGCCTAAAAGAAGATTTTCTTCGATGGACAATTGAGGAAATATCCCACGACCTTGCGGCACGAAAGCAATGCCGAGACGCGCTCTTTCGTGCGCACGCATCCGGTCAATTGCAATGTCCTCTATTGATACCGATCCGCGAAGCGGCGAAAGAGTTCCGGTTATATTTCTCAACAAGGTTGATTTTCCGGCCCCGTTTCTTCCGAGCAATGCCGTGACTTGACCGGTTGGAATTTCCATGCTGACACCATGCAGCACTTCAACATTTCCATAAGAAAATGCTAAATTGTTGATAGAGATTCGGGACGATATTATAGGTTTTATGGTTGCTGCGTCCGAACCTGCTGCGTCGGTTCGCAACTGATAGACCTCCCGAACGCGCTCATCCCGCCATACATCGGTATAGGAACCATAGGCGATATCACGCCCATTATGCATGACAGTTACATTTGCCCCAAGCTGGCGGATAAAATCCATGTCATGCTCAATCACGACAACGGCATGGTCTTTGCTTAAATCTTTTAAAATTTCAACCGTCGCATCTGTCTCCTTGTCCGTCAGTCCGGCAGCAGGCTCGTCAACCAGCAACAGCCGCGGTGATTTCACCACCAGCATGGCAAGTTCCAGCCATTGCCTCTGACCATGACTAAGATAACGCGCAAGTGTACGCTCCAGCGGCATCAAGCCAAATCTAACAAGTGTTGAGTAAATTCTTTCCGTTTGTGCGGCAGCCGTTCGGGTGCGGAAATTTGCCAACAAGCGTGTACGCCCTGGCAACATCAATTCAAGATTCTGAAACACGGTCAAACTATCAAACACGCTGGGCGTCTGGAATTTACGCCCTACGCCGATTTCGGCGATTTCTGTTTCTGATTTTTCGGTAATGTCTTGTCCTTCAAAAAGAACCCGTCCCGATGTTACGTTGGTTTTACCACTGATAACGTCGCATAAAGTCGTTTTCCCGGCCCCATTGGGCCCGATCACGGCCTCAATACTGTTGGGGCGTATGCCGAATGACGGGATGTTGAGCTCAAACCCACCCAGTCTGACATAGACATCACGCAGGAGGATAACGCACGAATCTTGCGGATTTTCTTGTTGCTCCGAGGGAAGATTTTCAATGTGCATATATTTTCCTGAGGTCTCGCTGGCTATGCGTGGATATTTTGGAAAATGGCCCGTCGATAGGTCAGGAACGCATAACCTGCAAAAGAAATTACGAGTACCCAGTATTTGAACGGCACGCCGATTGCCGAAGCCTCGAAAACATCCGGCACCATGCCCAGCATTTGCGGCACGAAAAATATCACCAGACCGCCCAGCGCCAAAACAGGGCCGCCGATATTACGGCGCAAACGGAGCCGGTTTTCTAAATCCTTCCACAAACCGCTTATCCCATCCGGCAGCACAACGGCGGTAAGGAAAAGAACGCCAAGCATGATTGGCCATATGCGAGGGGCATCGGATGTGATTGTCGCACTGAAATAATTGACGATCAAAGACCCTATAACCGCACCCCACAAATTGCCGCGACCGCCGAACGCAACCCAGATCACGAAAAATACCGAATCCTCCACGCGCATGATATTGGGCGTTATGATCCCATTCTGCGGCACATACAGAATTCCGGCGATCCCTGCCGTTGCCGCCGCAAGGGCAAAGGCAAAGGCTTTAAATGTTTCCGGCCTGTACCCTGCAAAACGCAAGCGCGTTTCATTGTCACGAATGGCAATAAGAACTTTGCCGAGCGGTGCGCGCGTTAGCCAGCGGTAGAGCAGGAATAACAGCACAAGAGTCGCCAGAGACGCCAAATAAAGCCCTAAAACCCACGAGGTTTTTGTATTCAGGGCGCGATAAAAATTCGTCAGGCCGTTGGTGCCGCCGAGCAACAGTTCATTGCGACAAAAAGCCAAATAGGCGGCCAATGCAACGGCCTGAGTCATGATGGAAAAATACACACCCCGCACTCTGCCTTTAAACAAAAAGTTACCGAAAAATGCCGCGACTATTGTTGGGAGTCCAATGGCAACGGCAAGAGAAAAGGGCAAGGAAGCAAAGGGCTTCCAGAATCCAGGGAGTTGCGAGATATCATTGAAGAAAAAGAACTGCGGAATATTATTGTACTCTGGCCTGACATCACCATGGCCTTGCGCAAGGCTAAGATGCATGGCCATCGCGTACCCACCCAGACAAAACATGAATGCCTGACATAGAGAGAGAATGCCCGTATATCCCCAGATAAGATCAATGCCGAGCGCGACTATCGCAAAACACAAATACCGGCCCAGCCGGTTGATTTCATAATCTGGTACAATTTCCATCACGTTTAAGATGGGAATGATAACAAGGCACAGGGCAAGCAAGGCTGTCACGGCCACCCGGCGCAACCAGATGACCCTTTGGTCATCGGTAAATGCCAAGGCGTCAGTCATTCGCGAGCCTTCCGCGGTTTGCAAATATGCCGTTAGGTCTCCACCGAATGAGGGCAACGATGGCCAGAAGAACAAAAACCTTGCCGTAAACCGCTTGCAGAAAAGGCTCTAAATACTTGGTCAGGAATCCTAACCCCAATCCGGCGACGACGATACCAAACAGTTTGCCGACTCCTCCCGCAACGACGACCAGAAAACTATCGACGATATATCCCTGGCCCATTTGAGGATTGAGTTTATCAACCAAAACCACTGCGCATCCGGCCAATCCCGCCAACCCCGCCCCAAGCGCAAATGTTGCGCGGTCGATCACCTTGGTATTGACGCCGAGCGCCGAAGCCATTTCGCGGTTTTGCATTGTCGCGCGAAGTATGCGGCCAAACCGCGTATGGTGAATGATCCAGTAAAGAACGCCGAGACAGAGAGCCGAATAGGCAATGATAAAAATGCGGTTCCATGGCAGCACAATACCTGCCGTGATTTCCCATCCGCCCTCGAACCAGCTTGGCGGCGTCAAGGCAACGGTATCGCCGAATGTCAGCCGGACAGCCTGAATAAGAATAAGGCCGATACCCCAAGTGGCCAGCATCGAGTCAAGCTGCCGCCCATATAATCTCCAGATAATAAGCGCCTCGCACATAGCCCCAATCGCGGCACAAACGAGAAAAGCAACCGGTATGGCCACGAACCAATAAAAATCGAATATCTGTGGAGGAAAAAATTGTTTGAACGCCATGTTCACGACATAACAACTAAATGCGCCGAGCATCATAAACTCACCATGCGCCATATTGATGACGCCCATAAGTCCAAAAATAATGGACAACCCGCTTGCCATAAGAATAAGGATGCTGGCCAAAGAAATTCCGGCGAAGGTTGCCTGAAAAATTGCAACGCCGCGCTCACTGTCCTCATCTGCAGATGACCCGCTTTCCGTGGATGGGTGCAGACTGTCTTGGGCCTGCGCCTCAAAAGTCAGGCTTGTAGGGGCATGGGATTTAGAAAAAAGCTCACTTGTTCCGGCGAAACAGAACATCGCAACAAGAAGAGGCAGGACAATTTTCGCCGCCCAACCTCTAATGTTCATTGTTCTATTTCCCATACCAGCTTAACACGGTGCGTTCATAAATTTTGTCGGCATCGGGGTTTACGTATTTGCTGTAGGGTTCCGGTTCAACCAGACCGTCGCTGTGCCAAATAATTTGAAACTGACCGTCCGATTGAATCTTGCCGATATAGACGGGCTTATAAGTATGATGATTGCCAAGCGCGATACCAGGTAATGCCGCTATGCTCTGGGCATGCATTTTCTTTGCGCCACCCGGAGCATCGAATTCAAGTCCGTACACGGCGTCACGCACTTTATCCACGTCAAACGAATGCGCTTTCTCGACGGCGGCCTTCCATACATAGACGCCGAAATAAGCAGCCTCTATGGGATCATCCGTAACCCGGCTTGCGCCGCCGGGTAAATTCTTGCGGACGGCATAGTCCTTAAACCGTGCCACAAAATCCTTGTTGGCAGGCGTGTCTATGGACTGGAAATAGTTCCACGCTGCCAAGTGTCCCACCAGAGACTTCGTTTCCATAGAGCGCAGCTCATCCTCCGCGACCGAAAACGCCATGATCGGAATATCGTGAGCCGTCAGCCCTTGATTGGCGAATTCCTTATAGAAAGGCACATTGCTGTCGCCGTTGATGGTCGAGAGCACGGCGGCATCGCCGTTCTGCCCAAACTTCTTGATCTTCGCCACAATGGTTTGATAATCGGCATGTCCGAAAGGCGTATATTCCTCAACAATATTTGCTTCCGGAATGCCTGACGCCAAAAGATAAGCCTTGAGAATCTTGTTGGCCGTTCGGGGGAACACATAATCCGTTCCCAGAAGATAAAATTTCTTCTTGTTCCCACCCTCTGGACCCATCAGGTATTTGGCGGCAGGCAGCAACTGCTGGTTAGGCGTGGCACCGGTATAGAAAATATTCTTGCTCATTTCCTCGCCTTCGTATTGGACCGGGTAAAATAGAAGCCCGTTATTGGCTTCGAATACCGGCAGAACCGATTTGCGGCTTACGGATGTCCAGCATCCAAAAACAACGGCGACCTTATCCCGTTGCAGCAACTCTTTCGCCTTTTCTGCGAATAAATCCCAATTGGAGGCCGGATCGACAATGACCGGCTCAATTTTCTTTCCAAGGACACCGCCCTTGCTATTGATTTCATCGACGGCCATCAGAACCGCATCGCGCAATGATGTTTCGGAAATGGCCATGGTGCCGGTTAACGAATGCAACACGCCTATTTTCACCACATCGTCAGCAGCCCGTGCGCCGGATTGATCCCAGCCGATCACCACAAATAACGAAAGGACAGCGATCAGCGATAAGGCATTTTTCATGTTGCACTCCCTTGGACTTTCCGGTTCCCGACTCAATAACATGGCCGGATAAAGAGCGGCAATGGGGCGAGAAATAAAAGAACAGGCCATCGCACGTAATGATTGCATATGGCGGCGCTCTTCCGCCGAATAACGGTTGGCGTTGTGAGGTGTTCTCGGCGTAACCGGCGTGACCCCTGCCTCATCGCACCAACCCCAAGCGTATTCGAGGATGATTGCCAAGCGGTAGAGCCAGATAGCCTTGTAAGGGGGAGCCTATTCACGACAGTGCGAGAATTTGATCCTCGACCCGCGTATCCAGCCTTTTTATTCTGAGAGCCGCAACATCCTGCGCCGCATAGGTTTGTCGTAATCCTACCGCCAGGCTGTATCGCGTGCGCCAACCTAAGGCCGTCTTGATAAGATCAGTTTCCACGCAGCAGGGATAGTCGCGGAAGGGAAAATATTGGCGCGGCCTGTAAGCCTTTGCATGCGCTCCGGCCAGGATGCCGGGATCAGGGAATCCACCGGCCTCCGCCGCAATGGCAACCCATTCGGCAAGCGTTGGCCTTTCATCGGCGGCAACATTGTACACAACGGTTCCTTCGGGCCTTTTCTGAAGAGCCAGGATGATAGCGGATGCCAGATCATCGATATGAAGAAACTGAATAGGAGTTTGGCCGTCACCGGGAACAATAACGGGGCGATTTTGCAATGCGCGCGCCCAGACAAATGTCTCCCGATCATCGCTGTTGTGTGGGCCATACAAATAAGGTGGCCGTAGGATCGTGATGGGAATATGGGCCGACTGTTCGATCAGGAATTGGTCTGCCTCCGATTTCTGAATCCCATACTCTCCCCATATCGCCGCACCGCCGATAGAATCCTTCTCATTCGGATGACCGTTTGCCTTCTCCTTATAAACGGCAGCGCTACCAAGATGAACCCAGTGGCGCGTTCTATTGGCAAAAACGGCCCGGGCCGCTGCGGTATGAGCGCGCGTGTAGGCGGAGGTATCAATCACGACATCGAAATTTCCGGCAGCGTTCGCCGCTTGGCTAAGCTGCTGGGGATTTTCGCGGTCGGCAATCAGTTGCGTTGTTCCCTTTATGGGAACATTGCCGCGATTGAGTAGCGTAACCTCATGCCCTACACCAAGAAGCGCCGGAACGAGATTGATACCCACGAAGCCAGAGCCGCCGATAATTAAAATGGATTTTGTTTCAGGGATCATTAGATTTTGCAATCATGCTACATTATGCAATGTTTCTATTTCATCTGAAGTAAACCATCCCTCAGCGAGGGCGTGCTCCTTAACCTGCTGTGGACTTTTGGAATAGGCTACTATCGCAAGGCTGCTTTTGGCACGAGTACAAGTGACATAAAATAGCCTTCGTGTGCGGTCGACACTCGTCTCGACACCTGCACGCTCATTCTTTATATCAGTCTCACTCTTGTCCTTTACTCCAAATAATTTATCGTAGCTAAAAAGAAAGCCACGTGCGTCGTCATCATCCATGATCACCATGACACGTGGAAACTCTAATCCTTTGACCCCTTGATGCGTATCAAAGGAAGCTTGCCTGGAGATATATTTAGCATAAGAAACCATTTGTTGAAATGATGCGCCTAAAGCGCGTTCCCATGCTTCTATTTCTACGTCAACATCTTCATCGGACACTTCTACCATATCGTTATTAGCTATTGCTGTATTCAGATCTGACAAGTTTCTTTCAGCAATTGGACGAAGCCCTTCTGGTATTTCAAATAGACCTGAAACAGATATGCATCTTAAAACTTCTAAAAGAGAAGGAGACCTATCGTCTCTCCACAAAGCCATCAGTGCATTTACAGCATCTTTAGCCTTTCTCAGGAGTGCTGGTTGATCGGAACCAACTGCCTTGAGAGTATCCTTATCTAGAAGAGGAGATCGTTTGCGGACAATCGCAGCAGCAGCGTACTCATCGCCCTTCGCTTTTGCCTCTACAAGAGGTAAGATATCATTCGTAAAAAACTTTAACCCAGCGAGCGACCCATCAAGCAAACCAATCCTTAGTCGGTCTACTTTGTAAAGTGGTTCAAATAAATCCAAGAACCCCATGCGTTTGGCCGCCATGTGATGCTCTAGTATTAGCGTCTTGAAATCTGGCTCACCAATACTCCAGAACCGATCGCCCGTAATCGTTGCCATACGATTTGCGATCATCCCTTCAGCTTTAAGCTTATCACTCAGAGCGGCAGGAACTATAAAGAGCCTGGCTATACCTTCGGCATTGTCTCCTCTGCTTTTCTGTTCCTGCCCATCTACAGCAGAACGAATTTTATTAGCTAGCTGTACAATTCTTGCAGGACAACGGTGGTTCATTTTCTTTGCAGGGCGCGCCCAATCGGCTGGAAGGTTCTGTGGTAAATCAACTTTTCCATCGGCATAGATTCTTTGCATTGTATCGCCGAATAAGCCTAAGCAGAAGCAAGTTGAATACGTTTTTTGTACCACCAAAAATGCATCCATTAAATGCTTATTGGTATCCTGACTCTCATCAATCAACAGGATTGGATATTTATTTACTAGAATTTTTGCAAGATTGCGTTTCGTGGTTAGAAATGAAGCGGTCATACCTATTACTTCACTATGATTCAGGGCATCTCTTCCTCGATTGTCACCAGTGGGATTATAAGTAAAGCTCTTTACCTCATCCAGGTAACTTAATCGCCGGTTTTTATTTTCGATACTTTTTGCACGATCCAGCGCCGTTTTAGTACCCGCCCTGCCCTTACCCTGGGCCGCCACCAACTCTGCAATTTCTTGCGCCAAGTGGCTACGAAGCCATTCTCTTATGTCAGAATTGAAACCTCCGATTAGCAACCAAGCAAAGCTATGTATTGTGGATACTTCAACCAATGAGTCAAATTCAAGTCGGCGCTGAATTTCATCGCGCGCTGCATTAGTGTACGT
>Ga0206872_10277_pt1 | contig 14143 bp, 5 predicted proteins | sample Alteio_BWOrgCont_34_FD_152906 | JGI IMG/M metagenome (GOLD analysis project Ga0206872, IMG submission 152906) | Enriched cells from forest soil in Barre Woods Harvard Forest LTER site, Petersham, Massachusetts, United States -... | ecosystem: Environmental > Terrestrial > Soil > Temperate forest >... | reverse complement strand
AAGCTGCTCGCAGTGCGGGCCGAACCGAAGGGAGTAAGCATCCGTGAGCGCGAAACCGGCAAGGAGCGCTTCCGCATCGACCCGCAACCATCGGGCGCCCGGGGGTGGCTGTTCTCGCCGGACGGCCGTAAGCTCGCCGTCATCGCGGACGAATTCGAAGTTTGGGATGTGGAAGCCGGCCGTCGCCTCATGACTTTCTCGAGACCGGCCGAAGGAATCAAGGCATACTACGATTTCACGGCCGACCCCCGTTCGCTGATGCTGAACATGTTCGAGGAGATCCGCATCTATTCACTGGAGTCCGGCAAGCTCACGGCTCGGCTTGCCGCCCCTCGCGATGAGGCGATGAGCTTCGCAGCGCTCAGTCCTGACGGCACAAAACTAGCGTGGATCGATCCGAGCGCGGACACCTCCGGCATCATGAAAGTGGACGTGCTGAGCGTGCCGGAAGGTGTACTCCTTCGCCGGCTGTCTTGCCCGGGTCCCCACTATACCGTCGGGCGCGTGGTCTTCAGCCCGGACGGCAAGTGTGTCTTCGGGCAAACCGTGCAGGCGAACACTGAATACTTCCGCGAGAAAATTACCCAGCACCTCTTGAAGCAAACCAGGCCGACTACCGAAGAAGCCGTCATCGGGCGAACGTTGATCTGGGAGGCTGAGACCGGCGTCTTACGATTGTGGGTTCGTGGCCGGGGCCTCGGGACCGGCTTTGGGCCTAATGGGACTATCGCCGTCGCTCGCGGCCTCGGCACCGGCCCCGAGTCTGAACTGGAGGTCGATTATTGGCGGCCGGCGGAATTGATTGCACAGGTCGAAACAGCAGGGCTCGCTTCCTGGGGGCACGAGGCGGGCGCAAGTTCGCCGGATAGAGTCTTGGGATTGGAACTGAATCTGATCCCGTTGCTCGGGCTCTCGGTGGTACCCGTGGTTGCGGGTTGCTGGGTAACGTGGGTCAGCCGGCGCATCCTGAAGAAGCAGCCGACGACCGCGCGCACCATCCCCACGGGGGTAGTGCTTGGCCTGCTCCAGATTGGTTTCGCCGCCTATGTAGGGAAGATCGTTGCAGAACAGCCGTCTGGGATTTGGAGGGAGAGCCTGAGCATCGGCCTCCTTTGGTTGGTATCCTTGCTGTTCCTAGTCAATCTCTTGGGCGCCATTGCCGTCGGCTGGCTATGTGTCCTGCTCTACCGCCAGCGGGCATACGGTGAAGACTTGACCCTCACGCCCCAGCAAATGGATCTTGTCAAGCAGGCACGGCAACAGCTCAAGCGCGCGTTCAAAACGTGGGGTATCTGGAGCCTGGGCGCCTGCGCCGTTTCATGCATTGCGGCTTGCCTGGACCACCCGGGAAATCTCGCGCTGTCCTATTCGAACTTGCCGCTCTTTCTGACCTGGGCGGGCACAATCGCGGCCTTGTCCTTTATTTGGGGTTTCAGTTCGGCTGGGGCTGTCAATGCGTTCTATTCGATTTTTCTGGCCCTCATGGGGATAATGCAGCGGATCAGAAGCCACAAGCCGCCACTCTCGTCGGACAGCAAACCTCCTTTGGAAATGAGCGCCCTCGAGATCGTTGCTGCCTCGCCCACCGGCCCGGGCGTGCCGTGGTCTTTCTGGCTAACGATCCTGGCTCTGGCCTTCACGGTCGCCGGCCTGGAGGTTCACGACCGTCTCGCCGCCGGCGACTGGCCGATCCAGACGGCGGAAACCGTCCCCTCGGGGACCGAGAGCTCGGCGTCCAATATCTTCAACCAGTCACCGGGCTTCGGAGCGACGATACGATTGGGGCTGGCCGCATTCTGGGTGATCCTCAGCCTAATGCGGCTCCTGCGAACCAGGAAGGACGCAGTGAAAACAAAAACTGCCCCAGAGCGCTGACTCATCCTTCCTTTGTCGGCCCAGCGGTAGTCACGGCTCACCTCCCCCCTGAAGCACCATCCGCAACCCCTCGGCGCGCACGAGAAGTTTCTCTTTGCCCAGCGATGATATCAGACGGGCAGACTCCTTGCGAAAAGTCGCAAGAGGCACGGTATTCGGCCCGTTTCAGCCTCGCAGCTTTTGTGCCTCTTCTCTCCAAAAACCGACCCCGAATAAACCTGACAATTCCTCTCGGAATCTGCGCTTACTGGCCTTCATGTCTCGCCGCGGGCGAGGTAACTGTTGCTGTCGTTCGGTGGGCACCGCGATGGTCGCGAATCCCGCCAAACGCCTCAAAATGAAGGGCAAACAGCATGTCCCGCAAGAAGAAGGCAGCAAGCGCCGACCTCACCACGATCCGGATTGGCAGCCGCGTGCGGCACGTCGACGAGGGCGTCGAGGGGAGGATCACCTGGGCCAACGGCACGTCGGTGAAAATCGAGTGGGCCGACGGCGAGAAGGTCACGTGGAAACGGGCCGAGCTGGCCGGCAAGGGGCTGGAACTGGTCGGCGACGCCGACGAGCCGGCCGCAGACGAGGTGCCCACTGAGTCGCCGGCCGAGGAAACAGCCGCCGAAGTAACGGCCCCCATCGAGCCGGTCGTGCCCGGCGCCGCGGACCCGGTCGAACTGGCCCACCCTACGCCGGCCGACGAACCTCCCGCACAGCAAACGAACCCGGTTGAAGAAGTCCAGACACAGCCGGCCGCGGCAATCGAGCCCGTCCCGGCGAAGAAGGCCAGGACGCGGAAGGCGGGGGCCGGCGAGAAGAAGCTCAGCGCCCTGGACGCAGCCGCCCGCGTCCTGGCCGAAGCCGGCCAGCCCATGACCTGCCAGGAGATGATCGACGCCATGGCCGCGAAGGGCTACTGGTCCTCGCCGGGCGGCAAGACGCCGTCGGCCACTCTTTACAGCGCCATATTGCGCGAGCTGACCAAGGGTGCCGAGTCCCGGTTTGTGAAAACCGAGCGCGGCAAGTTCACCCGCCAGGCGTAACCGCTGGCAACAACACCAAACCAGCCGAGGCCCCGCCGAGGGGCCTTCGGTATTTCCACACCCAACCCAAACACAAACGGAGCCTTTCATGCCATCCTTCCAGAAGCCGCAACCCCTGAAAGCCGCGCTTAAGCTGGGCCTGTATGGCCCGGCCGGTAGCGGCAAGACCTTCACCGCCCTGCTCATCGCCGAGGGCCTGGCGCAGCACACCGGCAAGCGCGTTGCCTACATCGACACTGAGTTTGGCACCGCGTTCTACGGCCAGACGGTGCCGCAACGCAAGGTCCACCCGGACCGGTTCGACTTCGACGTGCTGCACACCAAATCGATTACCGAGGTCCTCGCCGCCCTCAAGCAGCTCGACCTCGCCCGCCATGGCATCCTGGTGGTCGATTCGATATCGCACCTGTGGGACGCCTGTCGCAACGCCTATACCGGCAGGCAAACGAAATCGGGCTCGATTCCAATGCACGCCTGGACTGCGATCAAGCGACCTTACAAGGAGCTTATGCATTTCTTGTTGGCGTCGCCCATCCACGTCCTGATCTGCGGACGGCAGGGCATCGATTACGGCGAGGACGAGGGCACCGGCGAATTGAAGAGCCTGGGCTTCCGCATGCGGGCCGAGGGCGAGACGGCATACGAGCCAGACGTGCTGCTGCGGCTGGAATCGCACCGGCCTGCCAAGAACAAGCCAACCATTCCGGTCGCCCACGTCGAAAAAGACCGGTCGGGCATCCTCGCAGGCCAGACCATCGCCTGGCCCAATTTCGACAACATCGCCAAGCCGCTCATCAGTCTGTTGGGGACCAATCACGCCACGGCTCCGACGGAGGACGAAGTGGGCCGGCAGGACGCCGAGGCGCTCGCCCGGCAGGAGACCGAGAAGGTGGCACGCTCCGCCGAGTTGGCCGCGCAATACGCGGCGTGCTTTGGCCTGGCGGATGGGGTCGCGGATTTGGAATGGATGGCCAGGGAACTGACGCCAGCGGTGAAGAGCGAACTGGAGGGCAGGGATCTGGCGCACGTGCGTAAGGCGTATGCCGTGAGGTTGGGGCAACTCAAGGCAGAAGCCAACGGGATGCATGGAAACCAAGACGTAGCAGCGGGAACCCCAAACCCGTAGGACGCTGCCATTGCCTAGCACCGTTCTCCCAGCAGGCCCCCACGCAGGACCTCGGGTCATTGATGGTCTCCCGGGTTGGTTGGGACGACCTAACGCGACTTGGGTCAACGTGATAGCAATGTCGCGATCCTAGGCTCGGCTGCGGACAACAAGTATGGCGTGCTGTGTGCGACATGGGCCTTGCGCGCGGGGTGTGCAAGAAGGAATCAAATGGGCCTTACTTAATGCTACCGGCTCGGCCGATATGAAGCGGTCAGGGAGGGCCCAGAGAGAATTGCACGTCGGCTTTCCCAAGGCTGACCTTATAAAAGCCTCTCTCTGTTAGTTCAATCCAATCACGCATGTCAATCGCCGCAAGTGCCACAATTTGGCCCGGCGGAAGAACCGCCGGCAGTTCCTTCCACGGGATGGCATTCTGGGCGGCCAATAGACGCCACTCGTCGCCTGGGACAAGGAACCCCTGTCGAGAAACACTCTCGGGCGAATGGGCAACTTGCAGTTTGAGGGACTTGGCTGGGTCAGGCATCGATTGATCGTGTCCGTGCGAATTCCAGAATTCCAGGATGATCGGCAACGGCTGTCCTATCACCCGGCGAGCGTACCCGCCTTCGTATACGTCATCTTCATCCCACCAGCCGCGCACGCGGCCATGGAGCCCTGGCGCCAGTTCCGTCCACTTACCCTCGGGCTGCGCCCGCCAAGGTCCAGTCGGTGGCGGAAACTCGATCTCTTCTGCCGGCACGCGTTCAATATGATGGCTGCCGACAAAACCGAAATAGCGGTGCCACTTGCCGCCCTCGAAAACCTCTTCGGCTTGCCAAACTTGACCACTATTGTGGTACGTGCGATTGGTGACCGTCTTGCCTTCCTTTCTCTCCTTGACGAAATAGGATTCGTCGCGGAGCGTTGTCCAGATGGCTTCTATCGGGAACTTCGACGAGAGCGATCGCACTTTGCCGTTCAGTGCAAAGATAGCCGTCCCCTTGCGCACTTCGTCCTCAGTCGCGGGCTTAGTGCGCGTGGGAAACGTCATTCGCTTATACTCCTGACCGAGCCGGCCGCCGTATTCCTTGAGAAAGAGTTTGCAGGCAACGACCGCCTTGTTGCGTCGTTCCTCAGGCCACCATAGCTCATGGCGCGGAGCGCCATCGAAACCTTGGGACATGCTGTACGCGACCCAATCACAAACACGAACGGTCGCACGCGCGCCCTCCACGGGCAAATCAGCATCGCGCCCATTATGTTCATGCCAGGATGCGTTGGTGATGCCTGGGAGGTCATAGTGTATGCTGCCGTTGGGCAAGTATTCGGTAGTGCCGATCTCCGTTTTGTCGTCGAGATCGCGAATGAACGCTTTCCGAACGGCCGGGATTCCAACAAAACCGTAGTCGTAAAGATCGACGAGATACGACGCCAATCCTTCTTTCTGGGGCTTCAACAATGGAACCCAAGGCGACCCGGGGTCGTTAAAAAGCCAGTCGCTTGCTTCGGCCAGCTTGGGTCGATTATGGTACGTGCGAAGCGCTGAAAGGGTGTTGCCCCAGTAGAATCGCGAATCACGGTTCGAATCGGGCCGCTTAAGACCGCGCAGCCAATCACCATACTCGTCCAGCGCGGCTTCTTGGCCACCGCATGCATCTACCAATTCAAGGAAGACGTCGTCCTTACCCTTATTACGGTTGGCTTTCATTTGCTCAAGCAAAATCGGCAGCGCCGTCTCCTTCTCCCATTTGGCCAATTGAAGTGCAAGGTGTTCGGCCGCCTCAAGTTCCTTCGACTGGCCGATGCGCTTGATAAGCAGTTCGGTCAGCGATGGTTTCTTGCGCTCGCGGAGCGTTTCACCAATGATCTTGTCCGACTTGGGCTTCGTCCGGACCGATGCGCCGGACCACACCATGGTCGCGCCAGCGAGGGCGGTGTCCTCCCGCTCCATGAGCATAGACGCGGCATGGGCCCACGCCTCAGTCTTGGCGTTGTCGTCGGCCAGCACGCGGAAGTAACGCTCCGCCATCGGCACGTCGCCGTGTGCTTTCTTGTAATTGCGAAAGTACTCCGCCAACTCCTTATGCGTGCTTGGCTCGCGGCTTGTCAAGTTGTCGCCGGTCGCGGCCGGCTCAAATCCGTTGGTGTGCAAGATCCCAGTCAAAGCCGTGTAGGCGCCCTCCCGCACCGACAGGACCGTCCGCGAGCGCGCGAAGTCGCGCCAGAAGTGCACCGAGCGCGTGAAGCGATCGTCTTTCTCAAGGCAATCCAGCAGCGGTGCCAACGCCGGTTCGCCTTCACGGATCAGTGCCTGTACGATCGGGTCGGAGCCGATGCTGACGCCGCCGGGTTGCCCCATTTGCCGCGCCGAGATCTCATCAAGCCGGTCAATCAGGGCGGCTATTCGTTTCTTCGCGTCTGGATGTTTGCCCTGACCGATGCACACGACATCGACAAGCGTCCTCCGCTTGTCAACGCGGCGCTCCTGATCGGCAAGCAATGCTGGCAGTTGACCAAGGAAATCGAGCGGCTGCCGCTTCGGCGCGCCGTCTTTCTTGTCCGTAATGGGGATGCGACTCTCGATGAGCGGACGTGCCTTTGCGAGCGAGCGATAACCATGCAACGCCAGCACGTCGTCACCGCGCATTTGCGCGCAGATCGAGCGTTCGAATAGCGTCCATGCCCAGTTGGAGCCCTCACTTATCAAGCCTTGGTCAACGCTCGTTTCTTTCTGAGCCTCACCTCCGAAGTCCTCCAAGAAAAGGTCAATCTCGCCGAGCCGCAAGAGTAGCGGGTGCCGGGCTCCGCGATTCTTGTACCAGATGCTCCAGCCCTCGGAAGACTGGGGATACTCTTCCTCGGTGTAGTGCTCCTTCTTGTCGCGTGCCGCCTTCGCGGCGGCTTTGACGTCCGCGGCCAGATCAGCCCGCGGACCGACCTTGATGACGGGATAGACCAATGCATTCCAGCAAACGGCAAAGCGATGCGGGCTTTTGGCATCGGCCGGCAATACCCAGCCGTGGGTCTCGAAGGTCCCGGCATCCCCGGTCCACACGCTGCCGAGGGTGACTGTGATGACTCGATATTCACACCCCCGCGGATCCGCGAAACCGAGCTTGAACAGTTCCTCGTTTAATTTGACAAGGTCGCCCGACACTTTGTCGGCAGGCCCTAGCCATGCCTTCCCCTGTTGCGGCGGTTCGGGGATCTCCTTGCCGGTGAACAGCGGCGATGGGCTGTCAACTTGCGGAACTCTCGCCTCGATTGCGCTGCACACCAGCAAAATAATGATTAGGCTGGTAATCCCTTTTCTCTTTGCGGCCATGGCTCGCTTCCTTTCGCTTTAACGCATCGTCAATCTGCATGAGGGACGAGTCGCCAGCATTTTTCGAACCACTTCAAAATGGCAAGGTGTTGCGCGCTTCGGCCCCATCGATATGCGCAAGCCGTAGCGCCTAGAGCGCATCGGCCCGACATGCGCCCGACAAACCGAGCTAAGCGTATGCGGCGCGACTGGGGCAACTCAAGGCCGAGGATGCGGCTACGCACGGCGGCAACGGGCAGGCAGCGGGTTCCGTACCCAACGGGGCAGCCTAACCCCAACGCCGTCGTTTCGCCCCGAAGGCCCCTTAGGCGGCGCCTTCGGTCGGTGGCAGGGCGGTTGGGCCACCCGCGGCCGTACCGGCATCCAAGGCGCGGATGCGTACGGGACTTGCTCTCTACCCGTTGATTGGTATGTTATAATTGGCTAAGGTCGGATGACTAAATGAAGGGCATGCCAGCATAGCTGGAAGGCTCGTTGCAAAGTAAGCCGACGTGGTCGAATGCCTCAGGGTGTTCTGCCGCGTCGGTTTTTTTTCGCTCCTGATGGTTTGAAGAATACTCTTCTCCTGACGACCCGCAGGCGACGACCCAATGGTTAGGGTCAAACGCGTTGCATGCGACGGGCCGACAGCAAATTCTGGCTGGGCGGTCCACTATGACTATTGCTACTCCTCCCCCTGATGGTCAAATCAGCGCCGATGCGCCGGGCCGCCAACAAGCCGACCATTCTACCACCATCCGTCATCCGGCTCGGCTCGCTGTCCTTAACCGTCTGGCCTTACTAGACACCCCGGCTGAGCAAGCCTTCGACCGGCTGACACGTTTGGCCGCCAAGATCTTGCACGCTCCCGTGTCGCTACTCTCCTTGGTGGACGGGGACCGCTCGTTTTTCAAGAGCAGCGTGGGGTTGCCAGAGCTTTGGGCGTCCCGGCGTGAAATGCCGCTGTCGCATTCCGTTTGCCAGCACGTCGTCGCCAGGAACGAGCCTCTGATCATCAACGACGCCCGCGCACACCCGCTGGTCAGCGACAACCAAGCCGTTGCGGAACTGAGGATCGTGGCCTATCTAGGTATCCCTCTGGTTACTTCCGACGGGCACGCGATTGGGACCTTCGCGGTGATCGACATCGTTCCCCGGGAATGGTCGCCGGCCGACGTGACGACGCTAGGCGATCTGGTGTCATCGGCGATGACCGAGATTGAGCTGCGTGCCGAGACTGACCAGCGTCTGCGGGTAGAACAACGTCTGCATCTCATGGAATCCGTAGTCGGTAACGCAGGCGCCGCTGTCCTTATCACCGAAGCCGGGCCGGCAGAGAGTCTCGACCCCCGAATCGTCTTCGTCAACGACGCCTACACCCGGCTGACCGGTTATTCCTCAGACGAGGTCGTCGGCGGTACGCACCAGGACCTGAATACTCCTGAGACCGACCGCACCCAGATTGACACCATCCGGACCGCCCTGGCAACCTGGAAGCCGGCCCGCCTGGAATTCCTCACCCATCGGAAGGATGGGTCGGCATTCTGGGCAGAGTCCAACATCGTTCCCATCACGGACAAAACACAGAGGTATTCACACTGGGTTATCATTCAGCGGGACATCACGGCGCAAAAGGCAGGGGAACAGGCTCTGCGAGAGAGCGAGGAGCAATTCCACACACTGGTAGACTCGATTCCACAACTTGCATGGGTGGCCCGGCCCGACGGCCACATCATCTGGTACAACAAGCGTTTGTACGATTACACCGGCACCACTCCGGAACTATTGGAGGGCTGGGGTTGGCAGACCGTGATTGATCCGGACGAACTCCCGAAAGTGCTGGGACGCTGGAAGGCTTCCATCGCTAGCGGGGAACCATTCGAGATGGTGTTCCCCATCCGCGGTGCAGATGGGCAGTTCCGCTCATTCCTCACCCGGATCGTGCCGCTCCGGAGCTCCGATGGGCGTCTTTTGCAGTGGTTTGGGACCGGTACGGACATCACCGACCTCAACGAGGGCGAGCGGCGGCTGGCGGCACAGTATGCTTGCACACGGATTATCGCTGATAGTGTGGTGATGGACGAAACGATCCCGAAGATCCTTCAGGCGGCGTGTGAGAACCTCGGCTGGACCCTCGGCCAAATGTGGCAGATGGACCCGAAGGCAGGACTATTGCGCAGCGTCGCAGCCTGGCACGAGCCAGCTGCAGCTGTGGCCGACTTTGCGGACCTGAGCCGGAAAACCACCTTCCAACCCGGTGAGGGGCTGCCGGGCCGAGTTTGGGCGAGCCGCGGACCCGAGTGGGTCTGCGACGTGGTGAGAGACGCTAATTTTCCCCGGGCCGAGGAAGCCGGGCGTTGTAGCCTTCATGGCGCCTTTGCCTTCCCGATCCTTCACGGGGGCAGGATGCTCGGGGTCATGGAGTTTTACCACAAGACCATCAGGGAACCGGATTGCCCACTGCTTTCCATGGTCGCCGCGGTCGGCAGCCAGGTCGGTCAGTTCATGGAGCGCATGCGGACGGAGGAAGCGCTGCGGCTGAGTGAGGAGCAGTTCCGTCGAGCCGCGGAGATGCTGAAGGAGGCGAATCTGAAATTGGAAGTTCGCGTGGCCCAGCGCACTTCCGAGTTGAGCCAGGCCAATGAATTCATGAAGGCGTTGCTGGAGAACATCCAAGACGGCATTGTGGCGTGCAACGCCGAAGGAGTGATGACGGTCATCAACAGAACCACTCGTGAATTCGGCGGAGCGCCCGACGATGAGAGCATGCAACTGCGAGCACAACCAGCCAACGCCGATAAGTGGGCCGACCAATACAGCCTCTACCAAACAGATGGTCACACGCCGATGACCACGGCGGAACTGCCGCTCATCCGGGCGCTGGGAGGCGAGCGCATCCAGAATGTGGAGATGGTGATTGCTCCGAAGAACGGAGTGGCTCATAGCGTCCTTGCGAGCGGCCGGGCCTTTTATGACCATCAGGGAAAAAAGCTGGGGGCCGTAATATCCTTGAACGACATCACCGAGCGCAAACGGGCCGACGCCGCGGACGCTTTGCTGGCGGCGATTGTGGAATCATCCGAAGACGCCATCATCAGCAAGAAGCTCGACGGTACCATCGTAAGTTGGAACCTGGGAGCTCAACGCCTCTACGGGTACAAAGCCGAGGAAATTGTCGGCAAACCTATGGCGATCTTGTTCCCTCCCGAACACGCCGACGAGCTGAAACGGATAATCGACCAACTCGCACGGGGCGAGCGCATCTCCCAATACGAGTCGGTACGGCTGCGTAAGGACGGCAGCCGGGTCGATGTCGCAGTAACGATTTCGGCAGTCAAGAATAAGGACGGCGAGATCATCGTGGCGTCGAATATTGCTCGCGATATCACCAAGCGCAAACGGGCGGAAGCGGAATTGCTGAAGGTCCATGAAGAACTGGAACAGCGCGTCGAGAGACGTACCGCCGAGTTGGCACTGGCTAAGGAAGCTGCTGAAGCCGCCAACCGGGCTAAGAGCGAGTTCTTCTCTCGCATGAGCCATGAACTGCGCACACCCTTAAACGTAATATTGGGCTTCGGCCAGTTGCTGGAGTTAGATGCCCTTACGGACCCCCAGCGAGAGAGCGCCGAGCAAATCACCAAGGGCGGGCGGCACCTGCTCACTCTCGTCAATGAAGTCCTTGACATCGCCCGCATTGAGGCCGGTGGAGCAGGCTCCTTATCTTTAGAGGCAGTGGATGTTGGCGAGGTCATAAGAGAGGTTCTGGGGATGGTCCAACCCCTCGCGGATCGGGCAGGTGTCCGCGTCCTGCCGCTGCAACCCGAGACCTTTCACTGGGCGGTGCACGCGGACCTACAGCGGCTCAAGCAGGTCATGCTAAACCTCCTGTCTAACGCCATTAAGTACAATCGGCACCAAGGCCAAGTCGCTGTCTGCTGTGGGGAAGTGGAAGGTACGAGGCTACGGATTAGCGTGACGGACACCGGCCCTGGAATTCCCCCGGGGAAAATGCACCGGCTGTTCGCAGCGTTCGACCGGCTAGAGGCCGAGAGAAACGGGATAGAGGGCACGGGCCTCGGACTGACGCTTTCCAAAGGACTGGTAGAGGCAATGCGAGGGAAGATGGGCGTGGAGAGTGCGCTCGGCAATGGGAGCACGTTCTGGATCGAACTTCCCCGGATCGACAAGGAGATCGCACCGGCCGGGGATCCTGCAAATGCAGTCGCGAATCCCGAGGAGACTGCATTTTCGTCCGGTACGGTGTTATGCGTCGAGGACAACCCTGGTAACTTCCGACTGATCGAGCGCATTCTCAAGCTTCGTCCGGGAGTACGTTTGCTCTCCGCTTCTCAGGGACGGCTCGGAATCGACCTTGCCTGCCAGCATCATCCCGACCTGATCTTCCTGGACCTTCATCTTCCGGACATTCAGGGGGACGAGGTTTTGCGTCAATTGCAGGAGAACTCCGCCACGCGCGCCATTCCTGTCATCATCCTTAGCGCTGATGCCACGCCGAACCAGGCTGAACGTCTCCTTGCCGCGGGGGCTAAACGTTTCATGGTCAAACCGCTGGATGTGAAAGAATTCCTTCAGATCCTTGATGAGACATTAAATGAAGGAGGACTTTGAGCTGTGGAGCAAGGTACCATTTTAACCGCACGGGTCCTGATCGTAGACGATCAACCGCCGAACATTCTTCTGCTGGAAAGGACGTTACGGCGGGCGGGTTACAGCCACGTGCGGTCAACGACAGATTCTTCGGCGGTGCTATCGATTTTCGTTGAGTTCCAGCCCGACATCCTGCTCCTCGATCTGCACATGCCCAACCGAACTGGGTTCGAGGTGATGGAACAGCTCAAGGGTATTGTCGACAGCGAATCCTACTTTCCCATCCTGGTGTTGACAGCGGACGCGTCGGCGCCGATGAAGCAAAAGGCGCTAGTTTGCGGGGCCAAGGATTTCTTGACGAAGCCGTTTGACGTGACGGAAGTTGTACTGCGCATCAAGAACCTGCTGGAAACCCGCTTCCTCCACCTACAATTGCAGGCCAACAACCGCGCGTTGGAGGAAACCGTCCGGGAGCGCACGCGAGAAGTCCGGGAACAAGCGACCCTGATCGCCAAAGCCCGTGATGCAATCCTGGTCCGTGACGCTCAGGACAGCATCACCTTCTGGAACGAAGGGGCGGAACGGTTGTACGGCTGGACCCGCGTGGAAGCGGTAGGCAGGAAAGCCACGAACTTGCTCGGGCCGGCGGCGGTCCAATTGGCAGAGGCGAGCGAAACGACACAGGCGCAAGGGGAGTGGGCCGGCGAGTTGCAGCAACTCACCAAGGCCGGCAAGGAAGTAATCGTCATGAGTAGCTGGACGCTCGTGCAGAACGATGCTAGGCAGCCCAACTCGATTCTGGTCATCAACACCGACGTCACGAAGAAGAAAAGTTTGGAAGCACAGCTCCTGCACGCCCAGCGAATGGAAGGCATCGGGATGGTCGCGGGCGGCGTGGCTCACGACTTCAACAACTTGCTGACCGTGATCAGCGGCTTCACTGAATTGGTGATCGGGCAGATGAAGCCCGACGATCCATCACGCGACTTGCTCCGTGAAGTCTACAAGGCCGGCGAGCGCGCAGCCAAGCTGACCCGCCAGCTCCTGGCATTCAGCCGCAAACAAATCCTTGTGGTCCAGGTACTGGACCTCAACTGCCTCGTCGCTGATGCGGAGAAGATGCTGAGCCGGTTAATTGGCGAAGACGTCCAGATGCTAACCGATTTGGACCCGGCGCTTGGCCGCGTCAAGGCAGACGCCGGCCAGATCGAGCAGATCCTGCTGAACCTCTGCGTCAATGCCCGCGACGCCATGCCCCGAGGCGGTCGGATCACGATCATGACACGGAACGTCGAATTGGACGATTGCTACGGGCGCGAACACCCGTACGTCAAGCCAGGTCAGTACGTGCTTCTGGCCGTCCGCGACACCGGGGCAGGCATGGACGAGGCGACCAAAGCTCGAGTTTTTGAGCCATTTTTCACTACCAAGGACCTGGGAAAGGGGACCGGTCTGGGGCTGGCGACGGTCTTCGGCATCGTCAAGCAGAGCGGCGGTTCCGTCGAGTTCGACAGCGCGCCGGGATGCGGCACGGCGTTCCAGATCTATCTGCCGCGCCTGCAGGACGGTGTACCTGCGAGCAATTCCCACTCCGTCGAGCAAAAGGCGCCGCGCGGGACGGAGGCGTTGCTTTTGGTGGACGACGATGCCGCGGTTCGGAAACTGGGCAAGTTAGCTTTGGAGTCGTTCGGCTATCAAGTGTTGGACGCGGCTGACGGGGCGGCCGCACTGCTGCTCAGCGCAGCGTGCCAGACACCAATCTCCCTGCTGATCACGGATGTGGTCATGCCCGGCATGAGCGGTCGGGAATTGGCCGACTGCTTAAAGGCCCTGCGCCCGGCCCTGAAGGTCCTGTACGTGTCGGGGTACACTGACGATGCCGTCATCCGGAATGGGGTGGCGACCAGCGGTGCGGCGTTCCTGGGGAAGCCGATCACCCCACAGATGTTGGCTAGGAAGGTGCGGCTGGTTCTGGACGATATTGGATAGTGCGGGCAGGGTCGTCCCTATCCGGATCGTCGGAAAACCACTCGGATGTTTGCTGCTCGGTAGACGGCGAATCCGAACGGCTGTTGCACTCTCATATTGGCGACACAGGTTACCTTGCACGCTCTGTCCACCACCCATCCGACACTCCGACGCGAATTCGGATGCCAGTGAGGTCATAAACGCCGTTCATCGTCAATCGTCGCTAACCGCGATGTACCCGCAACC
>Ga0206872_10276_pt1 | contig 14175 bp, 12 predicted proteins | sample Alteio_BWOrgCont_34_FD_152906 | JGI IMG/M metagenome (GOLD analysis project Ga0206872, IMG submission 152906) | Enriched cells from forest soil in Barre Woods Harvard Forest LTER site, Petersham, Massachusetts, United States -... | ecosystem: Environmental > Terrestrial > Soil > Temperate forest >... | reverse complement strand
CGCATGTCTTCTCCACCTTGATTCCGCTCTAAGCCCGCTGATCACTTACTCACTATTCCCCTGTCCCTGCTCTTTCACCTGCTCTATCGGCGCCATGCCTCGCATCGCTCTCACCTCGTTAACGGTCAAAACTCCGGCCTGCAGCAACTGCACCTGGACCGCCAGTTCCGTCGTTTCATCCCGTGCAGTCAGCTCGTTGAAAGCGAACTCAAACTCCGGCCAGCCAATACACTTTGCAAACAGATCCCGTGTAATGTGCTGTCCAAAAAGTATTGCCAGCGGCGAAATCGCTCCGCGAAACGCCTCGTCAGCCATCTCCGACGCCGTCGACTGGTTTACATCCGCCTCAAGTCCAAGCATCAGCGGAGGCAAACCAAACGCGTTCGCCACCATTCTGATCAGGAACTCCTGCCACGCCAGCCTCAGATCCGCATCCGTTCCTTGCGCAAAACGCAGCACCTCGGGCTTCTGCTCAGTCGAGATCAGCGGAACTCGCCCGGTTCCTTCAATCTCGTCCTGCCACCACCGGATTAGCCGGTCGTGCTGCGTCGGTGTCGCCTCGTTCAGCCACAGTGCATACTGGGCTACTGAGTTCGCCGCCAGTTTGCCCGCGAATCGGTGCGCACTCAGAAACTGATTCACTGTCTCAAACGCAACTTCCAGCGGTCCCAGTCCGAACGGCGTAAAGCTGCGCGGGTTCATCCGGATATACATCAATTGGTTATCGCGCAGTTCAATTGCGCTTGACTCCAACTGTCCCGGCACAGCCTGTGCATAGCGCGGAACATCCTCGCTTCCGTCCCAACGCGCATTAATTCTGATTGAGGCTCCGTCCACCGCCCACATCATCGCCGGTCGCTCTGGATCACCCGTGGATTCCATCTCAATCGCGCCGAACCCGCCTGTCAGCGCATCTTCTATCGCTTGCTCCATCAGGGTCCTGAAGCTGTCTACCTGGTTTGGTTCGTCCAGCATTCGGCGCAATGCGCGCAGTTTCCGCGGCAAAAATGTCACATCTTCCGCTTTCACCCCGCGCTTCAGCCTCACCTGCCAGTCCATGGCCGCAATGCGATCCTTGATCACGTTGATAGCCCGCCTCACCAATGGCGTCTCTGCAAACCTGCGCAAATTCGCCGACGTCGGCTTCGGGATATGTTTTCCGGGAAAATGCATAGGACTCAGGATTGCCGGCAACGCCAGCGTCTTGCGTGCTGACTCAGCCTCCGCCACCGCATTCAACTGTCGTGTTCGCTCGCTGGCTCGTGTCGTGTCAATCCCTGTCGCCTGCCGCCAGATCTCCTTCAATTGCTCTCCAACCCTCACGTGAACCTTCCTTGTTCCACAACCTCGCTGCCAACTATCGCGGCAAAGGCTCAAAGCCTGGACTGGTCGCTTGCCATCAACAACAGCCCTTAGGCTTCCGTCGAACTCGCGCGTCCCAACCGCCTTTGGTTCTTCGCCGCAAAATAAAAAGGCACGGCTTTTTCGGCCGTGCCCTTACCCACTCTTCATTTTCTTAAGCTGTGTTCTTTTCGCAACCTTCGTTCTTCAGCTCAATTTATTGCAGATCAACCACCGCCGCAAACTCCATTTCACAGCCTCGCCCTTCATTTCATCGCGAGTGTTTTAAGAGTATCGAATACGTCAGGAATTGCACGCAAACGTGCAGCGGCTCATTCTCGCCGTGTTTTCAATCATTTACGCTCAAACCCGTCCTCTTCGCCTTTGACAACCTCATCCGCGAGTGTCCCATCGGTTCCATTTTCCCGTTTTAGTTGCTCTCACTTGCTCCAACTCTTCGCCATCAGCCGCGCTGCAACAGCCTCAACAATCTGCTCGTGCACTTCGTCAATCGTCATGTCGCCTTCAATCAATACCACTCGATCCGATTCTCGCGCCGCAATCTCCCGGTACTTCTGCCAAACACGCTGGTAAAAATCGTCCTGCTCTTTTTCAAAACGGCCTTCATTCTTACCCGTCTGCGCTTCCATCCTGTCGTTCCGCCTTCTCGCCCGCTTCAATGAAGCTTCGAAACTCGGCAGTAACAGCAACGTCAAATCAGGCTGCAGTCCTCCGCAGATCAATCGATGTAAATCCAGCACCAAATCCGAACCAATCTGCCTCCCCCCACCCTGGTAGGCTTCCGTCGAATCTGTAAACCGGTCGCAGAGCACAATCCTGCCTGCCTCCAGCCCTGGCTTAATCACTTCGTCAATCGCTTGTGCCCGGTCGGCAAACATCAGCGCCATTTCGGTCATCGGCGCCAGTGGTCCCGAACGCGCATCCAGAATCACGCCGCGTATTCGGTCCCCCGTCTCCGTTCCCCCTGGTTGACGAGTCAGTATTGGCGTCTGCCCGCGATTAGTTAGCCACGCCGCCAAACGCTTGATTTGCGTAGTCTTCCCCGATCCGTCAAGCCCTTCAAGCGTTATAAAAAATCCGCGCGGCATGCACGAAGTCTACCATTGCCAATTCGGCTTCTCCCAACCCGCACCTCCCCTGCCGCCCTCTCTCTCTTGGCGCGCTTATTCACATCATTCCAGTAGAAGTAAATCGCCCCTCCAAACAATCCGGTTTCAGCAATGACGATCATGTTGCGGTTGTGTTAAAAGAGAGTGGACCTCCCAATATCTAGAAGGCCACCGAACCCATTTTATGGAGATTAAAGCCCGTGAACGCAAGATTGATCGGCAGGTTCCTAACCTGCACCTTTTTAACAGCAATCCTATTCGGTTCTGTTGCAATCCAAGCCCAGCACCTCACTCTTGAAGGCCAAACCGGCGGATTCATCACGCCCACCGCTTATGTGGTCTATACGGAAAAAGGCCATTTCTTCTCGCACCCGTCCATCGGTTACCACTTCATCGATAGCTCCAAAGTCATCGGCGACATCCAGACCGTCAACTTCGTTGAAGGCTTCGCCAACCGCGCCGAGCTCGGCTACACCCGCAGCATCCACACGCTCGGCAACAGCACCAATCCCGCCCAGGGCGCTTTCAGCGAGTTGTGGAACTACGACGGAATGAACATCTTCAGCGGCAAAATCGTTGCCGTCAAAGACGGTGAATTCGGCCCATGGACTCCAGGCCTGGCCGCAGGCTTCGTCGCCCGCACCCGCGACTATTTTGTTACCAGCCATCTCAACCAGGCGCTCGGTCTTGGCCCTGCGAGCGCCCACCACAACGAAGATGTATACGCCGTCGCTACCAAGGAATGGCTTCATCCACCCGTGCCCTTCCTGCTCAATTTCGGTATCAAATTCACCAACGGCACCATCTACGGCATCGGCGGCCAAAGCACTCGGTTTGCCGGCCGTCTCTTCGGCGGCATCGGCATTCCGCTCCCGGGCCCCTTCAAAACCGCCATCGTTCCCGCCGCCGGTTTCACCCAGGAACCGCGCACGGCCCAGAACCTGGGCTACATAATTCCTGGCGGCGTCCACATTCCCACCACGCTTGACTACGCCGTCCGCATCACCCAGATTGAGCACCCCCATTTCAGCGTCGACCTGGGAATAGGCCAGGTTGCCGGCAACATCGGCACCGCCGTCCTTCCCACCGGACTGCCAGCTCCCTATCCGCCCGCCATCTATATCCCGGTCAACCTCGAGGCCCGCCACGTATTTGGAATGGGATTGAGCTATCGCTACTAGCCGCTAGTCCATATCCCGTTCACTTGACCCATCGGTTCATAGTCAGAAACGAACTGGTTGCCCCGCTCTCGCTGTAAAGTTTCAACACGTTGTTTACTCCCCAGGTCGTTGTTTTGAAAGGGCACGGCTTCACAGGCTGCGAAAAAACTCATTCAGACGCTGGCAAAGGGAGCTTCGTATCAGGGCACGACTTCAGTCGCGCCGATAAGACCTTTAAACGAGCGGGGATTTAACCCCTGCGTGTTGGATTTCCACTCCACAGGGTGAGTATTTCAGCAAGCTGTTCAGCCGTGCCAACACAGGGCAAACAAATCTTAAGGGGTTTCAACCCCTGAAGCCCGGAGGGAGCAGGGGCCTTCAGGTCCCTCAACCCGGCTCACCAGGCCGCCTGCTTGGCACTCGATTTTGAAGAGAAGGCCCGGATTTCCACCTCTTCTTCGCACTCGAAACAACCTTTTGCCCATCTCCCGCAACTAACTATCGGTCAATTCTTACCTGGTAATCCATTCCGGCTGATCGTGCAACTTCTCTGTCTGTGATGTGTTCAATTCGACTGACGCGGGTATTTACCCGCTGAAAACTGAAGTTAAAAGTAATTGAAACAGGAGGTCTTCAAATGCGTTTTACTCGCTCTTTGCGGCTCATGTTGTTAGCTTTTGCGATTTCCCTTATCCCGGCATCTTCTTACGCCGGCGTTTTCGTCAGTGTTAACTTTGGGCCTCCGGTTTTACCCGTCTACGTGCAGCCCGTTTGCCCGCAGCCCGGCCTCATGTGGACTCCAGGCTACTGGGCCTACGGCCCTGACGGCTACTACTGGGTGCCCGGCGCATGGGTGCCTGCTCCTTACGTCGGCGCTCTCTGGACTCCCGGATACTGGGGCTGGGGCGGCGGTCTATATGTTTTCCATCCCGGTTACTGGGGACGCCACGTCGGATATTACGGCGGCGTCAACTACGGCTTCGGCTATATGGGCGTCGGCTTTGCCGGCGGCGAGTGGCGCGGCGGAGGGTTCGCCTATAACGCCGCGGTTGTGCACGTCGGCGTTGGCGGTGGATGGGGCGGCAATGTGGTGTATCGCGACGAGACTATTGTTCACAACACCACGATCATTAACAATAACCATGTCGCTTACAGCGGCGGCCCGGGCGGCATCAACCACCCCATGACAGCCCAGGAACGTACCTACACCAACGAGCCTCACGTCGCTCCAACATCGTTCCAGACTCAGCATGAACAAACGGCCCGGACTGACAAAACCGCCTACTTCAACAACAATCACGGCCGTCCTGCCAATGTAGCAGTTTCGCGTCCGTTGCAGGCTGAGAACCACCCCGCTCCGCAGCCCCGCGCGATGTCAAGCCAAAGCGTCCATGCCTCCGGCACGGAGGGACATGGGTCCGTAGCCGGCAAGCCGGCTGCAGGTATGCCTGCCGGCCATAGCACAACACAACCGCAATATCGTCCCGCGCCACAGTCTCATTCTGTGCCGCAATCGCGTCCGGCCCCGCAAGCTCGCCCGGCCCCGCAAACCCATCCTCAGCCCCGCCCGCAGCCCCAGGAACATCAACGGCCCGAAGGCCATGGGCAAGGCCGCTAACACCAACTAAATTTTCGCCTTCAACAAGAGAGGGCCCACAGCAATCCCTGGGCCCTCTCTTGTTTCAATCACAACTATTTGTCTATCTGTTCTTCGTTCCCTCGTTCCCTAGTTCCCTTGTTCCCCGTCTCTCTCACATCCACCATCTCAATCTCCAGTCCACCAAAGTCCGGGTGCTCATTTTCCCTGATCCGATAGGCGACATCAACCAGGGTTCCCTTCTCCAGCCGCAATTCCGTGGCGCGTTCTGCCAGCCCCCAGCCCACTGCTCGCACCGCTCCACTCGAACCCGGCCGGGCAGCGCTCACCTGCCTCGCACCGCTCTCGTCGGCAGCCGGCACCTGTGCAAGTTCCAGCCGCAGATGCCTTTCCTTCATAATCCGCGGCGCCGTCAGCAATCGCGCGTTCCGCGCCATAAACACCGGCTCTGGGTTCCCATGTCCAAGCGGCTCCAGCTTCCTCAGCCAACCAGCCAAAACCGGCGTGATCCGATCCAGCGGCAACTCGGCTTGAATCTTCACCACCCGCTCCGGCTCGCGCTCCGCCAGGTGCACCTCAGCATAGCCGCGCAGTCGCAATTTCAACTCCGGCAGTCGCTCCGCCGGCATTGCAAAGCCTACCGCAAACGCATGCCCGCCAAACCGCGTAAACAATTCGCCGCAACTCTCAAGCGCACTCAACAGCACAAACCCGTCCACCGACCGCCCCGACCCGTGCGCCACGCCATCTTCAACGCTCACCACAATCGCCGGCTTGGCAGTTCTATCCACTACGCGCGAAGCAAGAATCCCGATCACGCCCCGGTGCCACCCGTCCCCATCCACCACCAGCAACCGGTCTGCGCACAACTCCAAATCCGTCTCCAGCCGCGCCTCAATTGAATTCAGCGCCGCCGCTTCAGTGTCGCGTCGTTCCCTGTTCAATCGCTCCAGCTTGTTCGCCAGTTCCATAGCCCGCGCCCGGTCGCGCGTGGTAAAAAGTTCAATCACTTCTGAAGCCACGTCCATCCGCCCCGCCGCATTAATCCGCGGAGCAAGCCGGAACCCAACATCGTACCCAGTTAGTTGTTTCGAAGCCGGATCAAGCCCCGCAACCATAAACAGCGCGCGCAATCCCGCTCCAGCAGGACTTCGTAATTCGCGCAGCCCCAGCGCCGCAATCGTCCGATTCTCTCCGTTGAGCGGCACCGCGTCGGCAATCGTCGCAATCGCCGCCATCTTCAAAAAACTCGGCAGCAGCTTCTCCCGCATCCGCACCGGGTCGCGCCGTTCAAGCAGCGCCTGCGCCAGCTTCAGCGCAATCGCCGCTCCACACAACCCTTTCTCGGGATACGCGCACCCTCTCTGATTAGGATTCAGAATCGCCCAACACTCCGGTATCGCATCTCCCGCATCGGGCAAGTGATGGTCGGTAATAATCAGGTCGAGCCCCAGCCGTTTCGCAGTTTGCGCCTCTGCAACTGCGCGCATGCCGGTATCGACGGTCACCACCAGCCTTACACCCTCAGCGTATGCGGTCTCAAGCACGCTCGACTGCATGCCGTAGCCCTCGCGCAAACGGTGCGGAACGTGAAAGCTCACTCTGCCGCCCAGCATCTCGATCGCCGTCTTCAGCAGCACCACCGCGCTCGTGCCGTCCACGTCGTAATCGCCGTAGAGCAGTATCGGCTCACGCGCTGCAATCGCTCGCTCAAGGCGCTCAACCGCAGCGCCCATGCCAAGCATCAGCTTCGGGTCGTGCAGATGTTCGTATTCAGGATTGAGGAATTTATGCGCCTCGGCAGCGCTCGTTACATCGCGTGCCAGCAGCAATTCAGCCAGAACAACAGGAATCCGCGCATCACGCGCCAACTCCGCTGCAACCTCGCCATGCTGCGAAGCCATCACCCAGCGCAAGCGCCGGGGCGCGCGAATCGGTTTCGCTACGCCCACACTCACCTGGCCCTACTCGTCCTCGTCGTCTGTATTCACATCGTCGATGACGATGTCCTGGAAGCTCTCAATATCTTCAAGCAGCGATTGGAAGCGCTCGTACCACTCGGTCGTGGTCTCGTGCATAAACACCAGCCCCTGGTACACAAACCCGAGCTGAATGTAGCCCAGCATCCCCGAGTACTTGCGCAGCCACTTTGCCTCAACCAGTTCCGTGGCCTCTTCGTCGGGAAAGTTCATCTCTCCCGCTTCCTCAATCAGCGTGTCGAGCTCTTCGCGTTCGAGCGTCATTTCGCTGAAGGTTACAAAGGGCGCACCAACGTGCTTGGCCATCTCGACAAAGTCTTTCCACGAGTCGGCATTGGCGTGGTCCTCCCAAAGAATCGAAGGGATGTCCTCAGTCACGTAGCCGGGCAGACGCTTGAGACCATGACCCTCGATGAAGGCCACCATGTCGTCTTTTAGGGAGAGGAGATTTTCTGTGTTCATACTGTCAAGCAATCATTTTCGCAGATGCACCCACCCCGCGCGTCAAGATTGTGGAAACCGCACCGTGGACGGTGCAAGGGCGAACTTTTTCGTGCCAGTTTTCACGGAGGTGAATCGATGACAAATTTGGGTGCCCATGCCCCGCAACTCGGCCATCCGCTCCAATCAAACCGAAACGCCTTGTCATGCTGAGCGCAGCGAAGCATCTGCAGTTGCTCTTCCCAAACTTCCCCATAGGCGATAATCCTTCCGCAATCCTCAAAAACTGATGTCATCCCGAAACACAGTGAGGGATCCGCGGTTGTTCTTCCCAAGCTTCCGCATAGGCGGTCATCCGCCCGCTGTCTCATTCAAGAGCTGCGACCGCTGCTATACTCTCGATGCCGCCCAGACTGAATGGAATGGAGGTCTCATCGCAATGGGAGCTGATTCGGTCCGCTTGTTCGACAAGAGGCTCAGTGACGAAATCCTCTCCCTTGCGATGGAAAATATCGCCAGCTTCGTGCAGCCTCGCCTCCGCCAACTTCGCGAATTCAGCGAGTTTCTTTGTGGGTTCGGTGAGGATGTTCCTGCTGCAATCCGTCTTGAACAGCTACAGCGACAGGGCCGCACGGAAGCGGAGTTGAAGTACGACCTCGTTGAGTATCTCTGCATCTCAGCCGAGTCGCTTGTTCTGGATTATTGGGCCTGCTACGTCGAAGTCTTTAGCGGCGATCCGCCAGGCTCCATCCCCGACTACAAGCTCTTCCCACATCTCGCCGAGCAACGCTATCTGTTGCTACTGGCTGAGCATGTTGACCTGATGCTCGCGTCATTGGACTCGCATCGGCGCGAAGTTATCGCCATGTCCGACGCAGATATTTCGACGTTGCGCTCGTTGCGCGACCAGTGTACCGCTGATGTTGGGAAGATGGTTGCTTACTTCTACGACTGCTAAAGATGCCACCGTGGCGAGGCCAATCCGGCCAACGCCTGGATTGGCCCCAATTGGGAACTTTCGAGTTCGCGGACCACTATGGGCCAGCCAACCAAGTCCGCGACCTCCGCGGGGTCCCCAAACGCGAGGGACCGTCGGCAACCGCCTGACTCCGCTAACGCCGCTAACACCGCTGACTCCGCTATCCTAAATCCATGCCACCATTCGAACGCCACGTCTTCGTCTGTCACAACGTCCGCCCCGCCGACGCGCCCCGCCCCTCGTGCACGACTGACGGCCAAAGCCCCCTGCACGCCCGCCTCTCGCAGCTCACCCGCGAAGCCGGCCTCGCCGGCCGCGTCCGCATCAACAAGTCCGGCTGCCTTGACCAGTGCGAGCACGGCCCCACCGTCGTCGTCTACCCCGACGCCGTCTGGTATGGCGGAGTGAAACCCGAAGACGCCGACGAAATCGTCGCTGAGCACCTCATCGCCGGCCGCCCCGTCGAGCGGCTCCGTATCGCCGACTCCTGCCTTAACGCCAAAACCTGCCCGCACCGCAGTTGACCACGGTCTACCGTTCACCGTCCACGAGGTTTAGCGGTGACACCACTAAGCCCAATGCGTTATTCTGACATTTAGCCAATGATCTTTTCCCGCGATTACATCGGGTATCTTGCCCGCCGCACGGTGAAGCACCTCGTTGACGCCAAACTCATCACCACCAGCGACATGAAGGTGACCGAAGAGCGCGTCAATGCGGCGCTCCTTGAGGAGCTGTCTCTCGAAGACCGCATTAACGAAGAGGTTCGCGTCATCCTCGAAGCCTACTCCGACGAGATGCGTAAAACTGGCGCTCAATACCAGGAGATGTTCAAGAAGATTAAGAACGAGCTCGCGCGCAAATACAAGGCGGTGCTATGAGAATCAGCGCCGACAAGCTCAACAAGCTCGCCCACACCGTCGCCGATTCTCTGGCCGAGATCGACGCGGTCGGGTTTCTCGACGACCGCAACACCATCCGCCAGGAAGCCCGCAAAGCCCTCGCGACCCTCCTCACCGAAGAAGCTCGAATCGACACGGCGGCACGGCTCAAAATCGCCAATCAGCGCAAAATTATCCTCGAGGGCTCGCAGGAGTGGGAAATCCTGTACCGCAAGTACTACAACGACGAAGTCCGCAAACTCGGCATCTGATCGCACGCTAACGCGCCGTAAGCGCAGTGGAAGTTAGCCCCACGCTTCAGCGTGGGGAACACACAAAAAATATGGCTAACGCGCCGTAGGCGCAGTGGAAGTTAGCCCCACGCTTCAGCGTGGGGAACGCGCAAAAAATATAGCTTCCAGTCCCGTAGGGACGATGCACGCACGACCAACTGCCCGCCCCATCTTTGGCCCCATCGCCAATCTTTGATAAAGTAGTAAAGCGGCCTCTCGGTCGCTTCCCCGCAGTGTGTGGCGCTATCGTCTAGGGGTTAGGACGTGAGATTCTCAATCTTAAAACCCGGGTTCGATTCCCGGTAGCGCTACCAGATAAGTTCCGCGTCGGCCCGCTCCTCGAGCGGACTTTCAATTGGCCGTCATATTCCGCACAAATGTCCGCATCCTTGGCTCCGGTCAACACTACGCCCGCTCAGCCGTCTAAACTGCTGTCAGAGCATTCAGCAGGAAACCCCTATGAAGATCTCACCTTATCTCGCTTTTGCTGCTCCCCTTGCCCTCGCCACCAGCCTCGCCGCACCAGCCTTCTCCCAGGCCGCTCCAGGCGATCAGCCTGTCGCCACGCTCAAGGTCCAGGCTAACGAGGTCCTGCTCCCCGTCACCGTCCGCGACAAGAAAGGCAACCTCGTAACCAATCTCACGGCGGCGGACTTCACGCTCACTGAAGACAACCGGCCGCAGGTCATCAAGAGCTTCACCATCCAAAGCGATCTGCCCTTTCTTTGCGGTCTGCTCGTCGACACCAGCCGCAGTGTATCCAGCGCCTTGGACAACGAGCGCGCCGCGGCCGGCAAGTTCGTAGACCTTATGCTTCCCGCCGCCCCGAAAACCGCCAAAGACGGCAACCAGTCATTCCTCATCCACTTCGATCGCGAGGTCGAGCTGCTTGAGGATTTCACCAATTCCCGCGACAAAATACATCGCGAGCTAACCGAGATGGGCCCATCCACGGCGGAGCACAACGACCCCAAAGGTCCTGAAACACGCGGTGACGACAACGACGGCAATGGCGGCCGCGGCAGCGGAATCCACGGCGGCGGCGGCACTCAGCTCTACGACGCCATCTATCTTGCATCCGACGAGCTCATGAAGCCCAAACAAGGGCGCAAGGCGCTCATCGTCTTCTCTGACGGCGCGGACCGCGGAAGCAAAGAAACTATCAACGAAGCCATTGATGCTGCCGATCACGCCAACGTCTCCGTTTACACCATCTACTTCAAAGGCGAACAGGAGCGAAGCGACAACGGATTCCCTGGAGGCGGGCACCATGGTGGAGGCTGGCCGGGGGGCGGCGGGGGGTATCCCGGTGGAGGTGGCGGTTATCCAGGTGGTGGAGGACAGAGGCCTACCAGGCAGGAGCAGGTTGACGGAAAGAAGATCATGACAGAGCTGGCCACCCGAACCGGCGCCCGCTGGTTCGAAGCTAAGAAAAAGGAGAACCTCGACGATATCTACAACCAGATCGCCGAGGAGCTTCGCGGCCAGTATCTGCTGAGCTACACGCCCGACAAGACAGACGACGACGGCGCTTACCACAAGATCTCGCTCAAGCCGAAAAATGACGAATACACCGTCATCACGCGTGAAGGCTACTACGCTCCAGGCGGCAACTCGAACTAAGGCGGTTATCTAGAGGCAAACCGGCGCCTGTGGTACCGGCAGTCAAGCGCGCTTTTCACTCATATCGAAGTGCCACTGACGGATCAACGCTCATCGCCTTTCGCGCCGGCAGGTAACACGCCGTGAGCCCAATTGCCGTCAGTCCCGCCGCCACGGCCAACATGGTTACAGGATCGCTTGCCCCAATTCCGTAGAGCACTGGCGCCAGCAGCCGCGTGGCTCCAAACGCCGCAACAAAGCCAATGCCCAGCCCAATCGCCGTCAACCTCACACCCTGACCTATCACCAACTTCAGCACATCGCTGCGCCGCGCTCCAAGCGCCATACGTACGCCGATCTCATGCGTCCTCTGCGACACCATGTATGCAATAACTCCGAACAGCCCGATCGCCGTCATTACTACCGCCAGGATTCCCGACACCCCCAACAGCCATCCCACGGTTCGCGCAGGAAACAGCGGCAGCGCCATGTAATCTTCGATGGTTTGCACCTGCGTCGCCGCCATGAGGGGATCGACGATGGGCACCTCCCGCTGCACTTCATCCAGCAGTCCGCGCGAGTCTCCCGCTGTACGCACCACCAGCGTTCTCATCGGCGGCAACTGACTGCGGAATACCACGGCCACCGGCCCCTCGCCCAGCGTGCGGTATTTCCCGTCCTTTACCACGCCCACTACTTCGCTCATCGTCTTGTCATCGCCCAGCGCGATGCGCCGGCCCACAGGATTTTCGCCTGGCCACAGCCTCCGCGCCGAGGTCTCGTTGATCACCACTTCATCTGACTTCTCGCTGCCGGCTTCTTTTTGCGCCAGGTCGTGCCCGCTCAGCAGCGGCATTCCCATCGTCCCGAAGAATCCCCGATCTACGCGAAATATGTCCACACTCATCTTGTTCGGGTCTTTCCCAAGTTGCTTACCCGCTGACGTCTGTTCGCGCGATGTTCCCAGCGGCAGAAAACTTGTGTAACTCGCCGACTTCACCCCCGGCATGTGCTGCACTCGCGCCAGTAGCCGCGCGTAAAAGTCATCGATCTTCTCCGGCGTGTACCCCAGACTTGCCGGGTCAAGAGTTGCCATCGCAATATGATGCGTATCGAATCCGGCATCGATCGCGTTGGCGTTCATCAGGCTGCGCACGCACAGTGCCGCGCCCGCAAGCAGAACCACGCAGGTCGCCATCTGCGCCACCACCAGCGCGTTCCGCATGCGCGACTTCTTCCGCCCGGCAGTCTGCGATTCCTCCTTCAGCACTCTGGCCGCATCCACCGCCGAAGCCCGCAGCGCCGGCGCCAGCCCGAACACCACGCCCGTTGCCATCGATACCACAGCCGTGAATAACACCACACGCCAGTCGAGCGGAATCGACAGCGTGACCGGAATTTCTGACGGCTTCAACTCCATGAGCATTCGCGACGTTGCCCATGCGATTGCCACTCCCGCCGCGCCCGCAATCCCTGCCAGCATCAGGCTTTCCACCAGCATTTGTCGCACCAGTCGTGCCCGGCCCGCTCCCAGCGCCGCACGCGTCGCCATCTCCCGAGCCCGTCCTGTGGCGCGCGCCAACATCAGACTCGCCGCATTTGTGCACGCAATCAGCAGCACCAGTGCAAAGACCACCAGCAGCCCTCCGGTAAATGCGCCCACGTACCCGCGGAATGGCCCCGGCACCATCGTCAGCGGATACACCGACGCATCCAGAAAGTCACCCTTGCTGCCGTGCGCCTGGTACACCTGTCGTGCCAGCACGTGCAGTTCTGCCTGCACATCTTTGCGGTCGTCCGCGCTCCGCGTTTTTCCGGCGACAACCAGCCAGTAAGAGTCGGGATCCGTCATCCGACCCTTGTCGCGCGTGAACTGCTCTTGCGCCGCCAATGGCGCCCAGAAAGACGGGTCCATCCCTACCATCAGCCCTGTGAACCCCGCCGGCGCCACGCCCACCACTTCAAACGCCGATCCATCCAGAATCACGGACTTTCCCACTACTCCCGGATCGCCACCCAGCTTCTGCTTCCAGAACGGATAACTCAGCACCACTACATGCCGCGGATTGTCGAGCTTGTCATCGCCGGTTGAGAGGGCACGTCCCAACACTGCGTTCACGCCCAGCAGCGGAAATAGATTGCCCGACACGAGCTGGCCCTGAAGGATTTCTCCTGCGCCCTCGTGATTCCAGATCGCCTGCTTCCCGTCACCGTCAAAGGCCATCAACCCTTCCAGCGACTTGGTATGGTCGCGATAGTATGCATAGTCGAGATAGGTGAAGGGGAAGTAGCTCTGTACACCGCCGCCCTTCGGGTTGTGCATCCACACTTCGATAAGTTTGTTTGTTGCGCTGACTCCCTGCGGAGGCCTCAGCAGCAACGCATTCACAAACGTGAATACGGCTGAGTTCATCCCGATGCCCAACGCCAGGGCCAGCACCACGGCCGCATTCGATAACGGCCGCTTGGCCAGCATCCGCATCCCGAACCGCGCATCCCGCCACCACTCCACGGGCGAGAGAATGCCGCGTTGCGCCCTCTGCCGCTCTTTGAGCGCGGTCAGGTTGCCGAACTGCCGCCGCGCCGACCTTGCCGCATCGGGCGCACTCATGCCCTGCGCCGTGTAGCGCGCTTCAAGCAGGGAGATATGTTCGCGAATCTCCTCGTCGAACACTTCGTCTTCGCGCCCCTGCGCTGCCTGCCCTCTCACTCGCGACCAAAGTTCTCGAAGTTTCCTCATCGCATCACCCCTGCTTCTCGAGTTTCAGCACC
>Ga0206872_10274_pt1 | contig 14310 bp, 13 predicted proteins | sample Alteio_BWOrgCont_34_FD_152906 | JGI IMG/M metagenome (GOLD analysis project Ga0206872, IMG submission 152906) | Enriched cells from forest soil in Barre Woods Harvard Forest LTER site, Petersham, Massachusetts, United States -... | ecosystem: Environmental > Terrestrial > Soil > Temperate forest >... | reverse complement strand
AAAGACGGCGGCGTTTACTGCATGGTTGGCGGCAAAACCGCCGAGCAGATTCTGCAAACCGTTGCCAAAGACGCAGCCGCCATTGTTGCCTGGGGCAGTTGCGCTTCAAACGGATGCGTGCAGGCTGCCAAGCCCAATCCCACCGGCGCAACGCCAATCTCCAAGCTGGTCGATAAGCCAGTCATCAACGTTCCCGGCTGCCCGCCCATTGCCGACGTGATGATGGCCATTGTCACCAACCTGCTTGTGCTTGGCGAAATTCCCGCGCTCGACTCGCTCGGCAGGCCTAAAGAATTTTATGGCCGCCGCGTGCACGACACTTGCTATCGCCGCGCCAACTACGATGCTGGCCTCTTTGTGGAATCGTGGGATGACGAGAATGCGCGCAAAGGTTATTGCCTTTACAAAATGGGTTGCAAAGGGCCGGTCACTTACAACGCCTGCTCAGTGGTGCGCTGGAATGAAGGCACCAGTTACCCAATCCAGTCGGGTCACGGTTGCATCGGCTGTAGCGAAGAAGGCTTCTGGGATAACGGCCCGCTCTACCAGCACCTCAGCTCGGTATCGGGATTCGGCATTGAGAGCACCGCCGATACCATCGGCACCACGGTTGGCATTGCAACGGTAGCCGGAGTTGCGGCCCATGCCATCGTCACCAATGTTCGCAAGCGCGCGGTGATCGCTGAAGTCCACACCGAAGATCAGAAGGAGTCGTAAACAGTTATGGCAGCAACACGCATTGTCGTCGATCCCGTAACTCGCATTGAAGGCCATCTGCGCGTTGAAGCGGTGGTGGAAAACGGCGTCATCACCGACGCTTTCAGCTCCGGCACTATGATTCGCGGTCTTGAAAAGATCCTGATCGGCCGCGATCCCCGCGACGCCTGGGCCATTACCGAACGTGTTTGTGGAGTGTGCACGACGGTCCACGCCCTGGCCAGTGTCCGCTCTGTCGAGGATGCGCTCGGCGTAGCGGTTCCACCTACCGCCGAACTCATCCGCAACATCATGTTGACCACCCAGTACGTGCAAGATCACGTGGTGCACTTCTACCATCTGCACGCCCTCGACTGGGTCGACATCGTCAACGCCCTCAAGGCCGACCCCAAAAAGGCCGCCGAATTGGCGCAGTCGTTCTCTACGTATGACAAAAACACGCCGGGGCACTTTACCGATGTGCAGAACAAGATCAAGCAATTTGCGGCCAGTGGCCTGGGCATCTTCAACAACGGCTACTGGGGCCATCCGGCTTACAAGCTGCCGCCTGAAGTCAACCTCATCGCCGTCGCCCACTACCTCGACGCGCTCGAGTGGCAGAAAGAAATAGTCAAGATTCACGCCATCTTCGGCGGCAAGAATCCGCACCCCAACTATCTCGTCGGCGGCGTACCCTGTTCCATCGATGTCAACGAAGTTGCCGCCATTAACAGCGAGCGGCTCAACCTGGTTGCATACCAGATCGCAAAGGCCGACGAATTCATTAACCAGGTCTACATTCCCGACCTGCTCGCCGTGGCCAGTTTCTACAAGGATTGGGCCAGCTACGGCGGTGGCCTGCACAACTACCTCTCTTACGGCGAATTTCCCACCAAGGGCTACAACCATCCCGAGTCGTTCAAGTACGCTCGCGGCGCTGTGCTCAACCGCGACCTCTCCACCGTCTACCCGGTCAACACCAAGGACTCGCAGGAGATCAAGGAGTACATTGCGCACTCCTGGTACGACTACGACGGCGGCAAGAACAATGAGGGCATGCACCCCTGGGACGGCGAAACTAATATCAAATACAGCGGCCCCAAGCCTCCTTTTGAGACTCTCGCGGGCTTTGACAAGTACTCATTTCTCAAGACGCCGCGCTGGAAAGACAACGCGATGGAAGTCGGCCCACTCTCGCGGCTCATCGTGTCTTACGCAGCCGGCCACAACGATGTGAAAGAGCTCGTCGGCTCCGTCCTCGGCAAGTTGAATGTGCCCGTCGCAGCGCTCTTCTCAACCCTCGGCCGCACCGCCGCACGCGGCATCGACGCGGCTCTCGCAATGGTCTGGCTCAAGGAGTTCTACGGCGAGCTCATTGAGCGCGTAAAGATCAACGAGGTTTCAACCCATAACGGCGAAAAATGGGAACCCAAAACCTGGCCCGAAGATTGCCAGGGCGTGGGCATGGTCGAGGCTCCGCGCGGAGCGCTGGCGCACTGGATCAAGATTCACAAGGGCGCAATCGACAATTACCAGTTAGTGGTTCCGACAACGTGGAACGGATCGCCCCGCGACGCCAAGGAGCAGCGCTCATCGTTTGAAGCGGCGCTCATCGGCACGCCTGTCGCCAACCTTGAGCAGCCGGTTGAAATCATCCGCACCATCCATTCCTTTGACCCGTGCCTTGCCTGCGCCGTGCACCTTTACGATCCGCAGGGAAGACACCTCAGCCAGGTTTCATTCGAGTAACCACGATGAGCACACAAAGCGTCAAAGTTCGGGATGTTTTCAAAGAGAACGGCTCCGCTCCGGTCGAGTACCGGCGGGTGTATGTGTGGGAACTGCCGGTCCGCGCCTACCACTGGATCAACGCAATTGCGCTCACCCTGCTTATCATCACCGGCTACCTGATCGGCGCGCCCATCCGCGCCTTCTATGCAAGCGAGGCATACCAGCAGTACTGGTTCGGATGGGTCCGCTTCATTCACTTTGCGTCGGCGTATGTATATGTCTTCAACTTTGCCGCGCGCATTTACTGGGGCTTTGTCGGTAACAAGTACGCCAGGTGGAACAACTTCTTCCCGCTGACCAAAAAGCAGCGGCAAGAGATTGTGGACGTGCTTGAGACCGACGTGCTGCAGGTTAAAATGCACGGCGAAATCTCCACCGGCCACAATTCGCTGGCGGCCTTCATCTACTTCCTTACCTTCGTCGCGTTTGTGGCACAGGCCATCACCGGCTTCGCGCTCTACTCAAGCATGAGCAACGCGTGGCTGCCGCGCATGTTTACCTGGATCGTTCCCATTATGGGTGGCGAAATGGGCGTGCGCTTCTGGCACCACCTGTTGATGTGGTTTTTTGTAGCCTTCATCGTCGTGCACATTTATCTGTCCTTCTATCACGACTACATCGAAGGCCGCGGCACCATCTCCTCGATAGTAGGCGGATGGAAGTTCGACCGCGAATCGCCCGAGGGCCTCGCGAAAGTCTGCAAGCTGCAAGAAAAGCCTGCCGAAGTCGACAAGAAGTAGGGAAGCAAGACCAACCACGAAAGTGGGTGCCCCATCCTAACCGCGTCTTTTGCGGTTAGGGTGGGACAGCGTGAAATTGCATGTTGGCTCTTGTATCAGGGCACGACTTTAGTCGCGCCGAAAGAGCGCACAAAATGATTTGGGGCTTTAGCCCCTGCGGAATGCAAACCAATCACACGAAAACGTGTGCCTCTGATCCCTTGCATTCGGGGACATGGGAAAACGTGAACCATGCCACAGGCACTATCATCTCAATCGTGACCACCAAAACCCTGATCCTCGGCCTCGGCAACGTCCTTATGGGCGATGAAGGCATTGGCGTCTACGTAGTTCGCGCCATCGAAAAGGAAGCACTCCCCGCGGACGTGGAGTGCCTCGACGGAGGCACCGGCGGATTTACCCTGCTCGAACCGCTCGAAAACGCCGATCGCATCATCATTATTGACGCCGCCAACGACGGCAACCCGATCGGCACCGTCAGCCGCACCACCCCGCGCTTTTCCCGCGATTACCCGCCGACCCTCACCGCGCACGACGTGGGCATGAAAGACCTTCTCGACATGTTCTACATCCGGGGCGGCAATCACGACATCGTTCTTTACGCCATCACCATTGACCCAAAGCAGCCCATTCGCATGAGCCTTTCAGAAGGGGGCGAAACCGCAGCCGCTGAAGCTGCGCAACAAGTTCTCAAGGAAATCCGCGAAGGCGTGCCCGCTGCGTGATGCGGGAAGATCATTCACCTTCGGGTTGACGACACCAACTCTCGACTCGAATAATGAAAATGACGAATTGCGAACTGCCCACGCCCCTCAATCAAACAAGCTTCACCCCGCAAGTCCTTTAGGAGCAGAATCTTTCATGGCATTAGCCCCATCATCTGCCGCGCCTTCGCTTCGCAAAGGCGTTCAGCCTCTGCAAGCTGCGGAAGGGTCAAGTTTCATCTGGCGCAAACTGCACTCTCTGCTCGGCGTCATCCCCATTGGCGCTTTCCTTCTTGAGCATCTGCTCTCAAATTTCGAAGCCCTCAAGGGCCCCATCGCCTACGGGGATACGGTCCGCTTCCTCAACGGCCTGCCCCTGGTGCGCGTCCTCGAGTGGACCTTCATCTTTCTGCCCATCCTCTATCACGCCCTCTACGGCGTCTGGATATGGCTGCGCGGAAAAGCCAACGTCGTTTACTACCCCTGGGCAGGCAACTGGATGTACGTAGCCCAGCGCTACACCGGCCTCATCGCCTTCGTCTACATCGGCCAGCACGTCTGGCGTCAGCGCTTCAGTGGCATCATGCTCCCCGAGCATCCCTATGCCGCTTTCAACAAGGTCCAGGTCGAGCTCAACAATCCCTTCATGCTCGCGATTTACGCCATCGCCATGGTCGCCGTCTGCTGGCACTTCGCCTATGGTGTGTGGCTCTTCGCCGCCAAGTGGGGCATCACCCCCGGCAATACCGCCCGCCGCCGCTTTGGCTGGGTGTGCCTGGCCGGTGGAGTTCTTCTTTGCGCAATGGGCCTGGCCGGCATTTATGCCTTCGTCCGGCCCAAATACCAGGGCACGCCCGCCGATCTGACCCCACCGGCCGTGAGCCAGCTCTATCAAACCTCAACCACGCAAGCCAAGCTCGCCTGAGAGAGGAGAACCGACATGCCCGAGACAATAACCACTACCGCCCGCATCGACTGGGCCGACTTCCAGAAACTTGTCCCTGAAGTAGCCACGGGCATGGCGGCCATCAATCACGCTCTGCGCAACTCCACCCTCGAGCCCGATCTCCGCGAGCTCGTAAAGATTCGCGCCTCCCAGCTCAACGGCTGCGCCTTCTGCATTCAGTTCCACCTCAACGACGCCCGCAAAATCGGCGTCGCGGCGCCAAAGCTCGACCTTCTTCCCGCCTTCCGTGAAACCGCAATCTACACGGCTCGCGAAGCCGCGGCCCTCGCATTCACTGAGCGCATCACGCTGATCGCCGGCCACCCCATTGAAGAAGAAGCCTGGGTCGAAGTTCGCACCCATTTCTCTGAAGCCGAAGTGGCACTGTTAACCACCGCCATCGCCCAAATCAACTTCTGGAATCGCCTGGCAGCCCCATTACGCTTCACGCCCCCGATTCCATCAAATTTGTAGTTTTTTTGCTTCTAGCTAGCGGCTAGAAGCTAGTAGCTAGGAGCTAGAAATTCAATGGCATCACCCAAAATCATCGTGGTTGGCGGAGGGCTGGCTGGCCTTGCGGCGGTCATCAAAATCGCCGAGGCCGGCGGCAATGTCGATCTGTTTTCCATCGTTCCCGTCAAGCGTTCCCACTCGGTCTGCGCACAGGGCGGCATCAACGCCGCGAAAAATCTCAAGGGCGAAGGCGACACCACCGACAAGCACTTCGACGATACCATCTACGGCGGTGACTTCCTGGCCAACCAGACCCCAGTCAAGGCCATGTGCGAGGCCGCGCCCGCCATCATCGACCTGCTCGACCGCATGGGCGTGCCCTTCAACCGCACCCCTGAGGGCCTGCTCGATTTCCGCCGTTTCGGCGGCACGCTTTACAACCGCACCGCATTCGCCGGAGCAACCACCGGCCAGCAGCTTCTCTATGCGCTCGACGAGCAGGTGCGCCGCTTCGAAGCCGCCGGCCACGTCAACAAGTACGAGGGCTGGGAGTTTCTCTCCGCCATCATCGACTCCAAAGGTGTTGCGCGCGGCATCACCGCCCTCAACCTCCGCACCATGGAGCTCAAAGCCTTTGCGGCCGACGCCATCATCTTTGCCACCGGAGGCAACGGGGCCATCTTCGGCAAGTCCACCAACTCCGTGGTCTGCACTGGCTCGGCCAACTCCGCGCTGTTCCAGCAGGGCGCCTACTACGCCAACGGCGAATTCATCCAGGTGCATCCCACCTGCATCCCCGGCGAAGACAAGCTCCGCCTCATGTCAGAGTCCGCCCGTGGCGAAGGCGGCCGCGTATGGGTTCCCAAAACCGTCGGCGACAAGCGCCCCGTCAAACAGATTCCCGACTCTGAGCGCTTCTACTTCCTTGAGGAGTGGTATCCAAAATACGGCAACCTCGTGCCTCGCGACGTCGCCACCCGCGCCATTCACAAGGTGGTTTACGAGCTCGGTCTCGGCCTCGACGGCCAGCCCATGGTCTACCTCGACCTCACCCACATCGACCGCGCCACTCTCGACCGCAAGCTCGGCGGCATCCTCGAAATCTACGAGAAGTTCGTAGGCGTCGATCCTCACGACGAGCCCATGAAGATCTTCCCTGGCATGCACTACACCATGGGCGGCCTGTGGGTCGACTTCGACCAGATGACCAACATCCCCGGCATCTTTGCCGCCGGCGAGTGCGAGTACCAGTACCACGGTGCCAACCGCCTCGGCGCAAACTCACTCGTAAGCTGCATCTATGGCGGATTCCAGGCCGGCCCCAACGCCATCCGCTACGCCAAGAGCCTGCCCGCGATCGAAGGCGACGGCGGCACCGCAGCCGAGCTAAAGCGCCAGGCCGAAATCAACGCAGGCCTCATGAAATCCGATGGCACTGAGAATCCCTTCAAGCTATGGCGCGAGCTGGGTGCAACCATGACCGAGCACGCCACGGTCATCCGCTACAACAAGGGACTCAAGCTGGCCGACAACAAGGTCCTTGAGCTGCTCGACCGCTACAAGAAAATCAACCTCAGCGACCGCAGCCAGTGGGCCAACACCAGTTTTGCCTTCACGCGCCAGTTGAAGAACATGCTTGAACTATCTCGCACCATTACGCTTGGGGCCATGCTTCGCGACGAGTCACGCGGCGCGCACTACAAGCCCGATTTTCCAGACCGTAACGACGAGCGGTTTTTGAAGACCACCAAAGCCAGCTTCACCGGCGCGTTGGAAGGACCAAAGTTCGAGTATGAAGACGTGGACATCCAGTACATCAAGCCACGCCCAAGAAGGTACGACGCAGCGAAATAAATGTAGCGCCGGGCTCCAGCCCGGTTGTCGTGGCAGCGTCCACGCTGCCACATTGAATTAATAGGTGCCCCGGGGCTCGATTTTGAGGCTTGGGAGACCGAGCACCAAACGCGCCGTAGGCGCAACGGATGTTAGCCCCGCGCTTCAGCGTGGGGTAGGAACGAAAAAGAACACCAAGCCCCGTAGGGGCGACGGAAGGTGAGGGGGCTTTAGCCCCTGAGGCAGGCAGGAGAAAGGGAATCAGTGGTTCGGACGATATGGATCGGCATTCTAGGCTTCGGGATCTTCCTTTTCGTAACGCTCGACACCTTTTTGGGTTGGCATTTAGTGACATCGAAATCCAGTGCTCGGGGGTACGGCGAACTTTTGATTCCGACTCTTTTAATTTGGCGCACATACGTCGCGTTGAAGCGTCGTATCGATTCCAAGCCGGAAAAGCAGATCGCAGGCCACGCACCAAACGCGCCGTAGGCGCAAAGGAAGTTAGCCCCGCGTTTCAACGTGGGGAAGGCAAGGCAAGAAAGGCATAGCCCCGCAGGGGCGACGGAAGGTGAAGGGGCTTTAGCCCCCGAGGTCACTGACAACTGACCACTGATCACTGACCACTAACGAAGGGGACACATGGCAACTCGCACCGTATCATTTGAAATCAAACGCCAGGCCGCGCCCGATGCGCCCGCCGTCTGGGAGAAGTTCGAGCTCGAGTGGCGTCCCGGCATGAACGTCATCTCGTCGATGATGGAGATCGCCGCCAACCCGGTCACCGCCGAGGGCAAGGCGACCACTCCCATCACCTACGACTCGAATTGCCTCGAAGAAATCTGCGGCTCTTGCGCGATGTTAATCAACGGCAAGGCCCGCATGGCCTGCTCCGCGCTGGTCGACAATCTCGAGCAGCCCATCCGCGTCGAGCCCCTCTCCAAGTTCCCCCTCGTCCGCGATCTCCAGGTCGACCGCTCCGTCTTGTTTGAAAACCTCATGCGCGTCAAAGCCTGGGTCCCCGTCGACGGCACCTACGATCTCGGCTCCGGCCCCCGCGTCTATCCCCAGCAGCAGGAGGCCAACTACCCCCTCTCCAACTGCATCTCCTGCACCTGCTGCATGGAAGTCTGCCCGCAATTCAACGACGTTACCAATTTCGTAGGCGCGGCCACCATCGCCCAGGTCAAGCTCTTCAACAACCACCCTACCGGCAAAGTATTTAAGGAAGACCGCTTGCGCGCGCTAGCCGGCGACGGCGGCATTCAGGAGTGCGGCTTCGCCCAGAACTGCGTCGAAGCATGCCCAAAGCAACTGCCACTGACCGAAGCCATCAGCGACATAGGCCGCGACGTATTAGTGCAGAAGATCAGCGACTGGCTCAGAGGGTAAAAGCCAATAGCCAGTAGCGCCGAGCTCCGACTCGGGCTCCCCAACGAATGATTTGTATTAGTTGCGATGATAGAGCGGTTGTCGCGCCAGTATCCTGACCGGCTTTCGTGGCTACTCGTCATAATCCGGCAAAACTTACACGACACGAATTATTGCAGTATCAACAACATTTTTGTCTGATGCAGGTAATCCTTCGATGGTTGCTTAGGGGCAGTGTTTTTCAACCGAAAATTCAAAAAAGATCTTGTCGTCGGCAGCTCGGTGTGCAAGCATTCAGTTAACACTTCACGAGTTGCCTGGAATCACTTTTCTGGTCTTGATCATATGAATAGCCGCGGAACTAATTAGATCGACAGTCGAGCAGTTTCATACCAATTCAAGACAACGAAAATTAGATTCAAGCACTGTCCGGCGGCAGCTGCACCTTTTTGCCATCGCCGGGGAGTTGCGATTAGAGGTTGCTGAGCAGCTAGACCTCGGCGTGTTCAGACCTGCGCCCCTCAGAACAGCCCATCCACAACCGAATTTGTCTCTGGCTTCCTTCATCGGTAGAGCGAGGGTGGAGGTCTGCGCAAAAACACTTTACTTGCAAATGCAAAGGAATCTCATGAAGAATCTTAGATTTTTGGCATTCGTTTTGGTATTCGCCTCCGCCGCATTGAACGCTCGGGCAGGCGTTACGGTCAGCAGCCCTAACAATAACGATCAGGTTTCTTCTTCGTTCAAACTCTCTGCCTGGGCCACTAGCTGCAGCTCGCAAAGCGTCTCCGCCATGGGCTATTCGTTCGACAGCAGCTCAGACACGACGTTAATCAATGGCCAATCCATCGATGAGTCAATCAGTGGACCTTCGGGGCAACACACTCTGCACGTCAAGGCCTGGGGCAATGGGACTTCATGCGTTGCCGACGTCCAAATCAACATCAGTTCCAGCGGATCGGGCGGCTCCGGCGGATCGGGTGGTTCCGACATCTCGGTTGCGCCCTCATACGCAAAATTGGTAAACAGTCTTGAGACCATGTCGGGATGGAGCGCAAAGCACGACCACGGCGGGTCGGGGTCGGCGAGCGGCTCAACGTACATGGTGAGCTCGCCCTCAGTGAGCGGAAGCTCGCGGGAATTCGAGGCCGGATTCTCAGACAGCGGAGACGAGCGTTACTCGCTAAGCTTTTCCGACGACATCTCGTCTGAGAATTTTTTCTACGACACCTGGGTGTACGTTACTAGCTCCTCCAGCAACATTGGAAATCTTGAGTTCGATATCAATCAAACAATGAGCGACGGCAAAACGGTGATGTTTGGCATAGTGTGCGATGGTTACAACCTGCATTGGGCCTACACGGCAAACACCGGCAGCGACTCCGATCCTTCTCCGCGGCACATCACCAAAAGCGGCTCGTATTGCAATCCCCGCGCCTGGTCGCAATATAAGTGGCATCACCTGGAGGCCTATTACTCTCGCGATAGCTCAGGCTACATTACGTATCACAGTGTGTGGCTCGACGGAACCGAAACCGGCATTAACGAGAAGGTCTTCGGAAAGTACGACCTCGGCTGGGGACCGGTAATCAACACTCAGTTTCAGATTGACGGTCTCGGTTCGAACCACGCCACCGTCTATCTCGCCAATCTGAATGTCTCGCGATGGTGAAACGATGCGTTCTCATCCACTCCAATGAAGCGGTGAGCGGATGGAACGCGGACTTGTAACGTTGAGTCGGCCAGCGGAAAATGCTTTGTTCGATGCAGGCATCGACTGCTGGCCGGATACTCGACTGAGCCATGAGCGCGGCTATGCCGCGCTCATGGCTTTTTGGGGATAACCGCCAATTATTCATTATTCGCTTGGCTCAAACCCCCGCGAAAGGGTACAAGGGAATGGAGCAAAGTTAGTTGCACCGTGGGAGCGATTCTATGGAGACAGTTCAGGGGCTACTGTGGAAAGGCGCCAATTTCACACTCGCGCAGACATCGGGCAGGGCGCCCGGCACTCTGATTTTTCGTTTCGCGGGTCCCTTTACCGCGCGAGACATGCACTCCTCGCTCTCGCCCATCGATTTGCGCAACCTGTTTGAGCCGTCGGCGCCTGGGCAAAAGACGCTGTACATCTTCGACCTCACCAATGTGCCCTACGTTGATTCCGCCGGTCTCGGCATGCTGGTCAGCCAGTTTACCCGGTGCCAGGGCCGAGGCGTCCGGCTGGTGCTGGCAGGCGTCAACCCGCGCGTACTTCAACTCCTGCAGATCACCAGGCTCGATACCCTGCTCCCCATGGCAGCGACGGTTGAAGAGGCCGAAGGCGCTTAGCGAGCGGATCGTAGCGGCGAATTGCACAGAATCTGGGCTGTTTTGTGCGGAATCTGTGCGGGTTCTGTATGGATTCTGTACGGTTTCTGTGCGGTTTTCTATGCGGCATGTTGTTGATTTTGCTGGGGTCGGGTTAGTGCTGCACAGTTTCTGCGTGCTTTTGAATGAAGGCCTTTAATGCCGAAAAAATGCCTGCTGCGCTCGGCTGGGTGGCGGGGCGCTGGGCGGCTTCGGCTGCGGCTTTTCTGGCGGCTCTATCGCGGGCGCGGGCTTGCTGACGGGTGCGGTTGATCAGTTCCAGGTTCCCGGGCGAGTTGTTCAATTTGGGGAGCATCTCGATATAGGTCTGGACGGCAGCGGATATTGAGGTGCAGTTGGCAGTGGCCCAAAGGCGCGCGGCATGGTAGGCCTTGTCGCTGACGGATACGGTGATGTTCTTCATGTTGGTGACGCAATCCTTCCTATTTAGAATTGTGCGCCGGTTAGGGGAAATTGGCTGCAACGGGAAGTGGTTTGGATTGTGCGTGGTGCGGGGATTGGGGTTGACGGAAGGCGGGGAGCAAGGGAGCGAGGGAGCTGCCCCGAGATCGCCGTGGCGACCGCGCGACGCTAGCCCAAGGTGAAACCCTGAGAAGTCGGCCATTTTTTCCCGAAAGAACAAAAGGTTTTTGTCGCTAGGGTGGGAAAGTTGGCTGCCCAATATCTCGCTTCTGAGACCTGGGAGACCACGAATCCGCGTGTCAGGTTTTGTAACAGGGCACGGCTTCAGCCGGGCCGCAACCCGTCCATTTTCTCCAAAAACAAAGAACGCGGCGCAGTCGCGATGCAAGCCCCGGCCCACCCCTCGGGGAGCGATAATCATCTGCGAAAGGCAGCGGAGCTTGGATTGCTAACCGAGGGCACGCTTGCCAGAAGGAGGAAGGAATGGCTCAGGTGAAGATCGAGGATGTGGTCTATAAGCTGGACTCTGAGTTCAAAAAAGCGCTCGAAGATACGATGGAACAGTTTGCTCCAGGTGTCTCCTTCAGTCGCGACGTGGCGTTTAAGTTCTTCTTAAAGCGCGTTTACCATCACTGTAGCGTGTGGGAGACGGTGCCGGACAACATTGTTAAGCTCTAGCAAAGCGTACGACAATGGGCCGCCCATGAAACACGTGAAGGTCGCAGAGCTGCCAATTAATTCATTCGCGGAACGGGCTGGCTGATTCGGCACGGCGCTTCCTCGTTAGAAATGAGGATAGCGCCTTGGTGCGCTTTAGCCGACCATTAGGTATTGACGATGAATCCCAAATCCGATCAATGCGCATCCGCCGCGACTCCGCGCCCTTGCGCACTTCCCCGAACCATTCGCGCCATGCCTCGTATCAGGGCGTGAGTTTACTCACGCCGAAACCGGCCCATTCTTTTCCAAAAAACAAAGAACGCGGCGCAGCCGCGATGAAATCCAATCAATGCGCATCTGCGCTCAATTCCGTGCTCTTGCGCACCGCCCCGAACGATCCGCGCCGAGCTTCGTATCAGGGCTCGAGTTCACTCACGCCGAAGCCGCCCCGCTTCTACCCGAAAAAACAAAGAACGGGCGCAGCCGCGACGAAATCGCACCCGCCCGCAACTCCGCGCCATCGCGCATCGCCCCGAACCATCTGCACCACGCCCCGTATTAGGGCGCGAGTTCACTCACGCCGAAACCACCCCGTTCTTTCCCCAAAAAACAAAGAACGCGGCGAAGCCGCGTTCAAGCCCCTCGACGTGCAGCCGGGCGAATACTTCGACACTGCGAAACGTTGACAGACGAGTCGGCTAAACATTGTTAGCCGCTCTCCAATGAGCCCATTCTCTATGTGCCGAACCAGACCAAGCAGGAAAATGTCGAAGTACTAGGGCAACTTCATTGAAGCAATTGTGGCCAAGATCAACCAGATTCTTACGCGGGCTAAAGCAATACTGAAGCCCGTGCATCGGATCGGCCTCATATACTGCGGAAATGAGGCATCTAACCCGCGCCTTATCCTGTGACGATTTCCTCCCCCAAGCAGTGACTCCCGCACAACCGAGCATCGTTAGTACGCATTCTGCCTGCATATGATTGACCGACTCCATTGCTGGAATCAGTAGCGTCTCAAGCGCCCCTCGCGGATCATTTGTGGGCAGCGGATGCGGGATCATCAGAATCGCAAGATTGGGGAGGCCCTGTTTTCTCGCGATTTGCAGCGGTGAATTGGGCATAGGAAAATCGGAATCCCTCAGTTGCTGCTTAATATTGTCAAAGGATTCCTCTGCGGATTCATCGATATCGCTGACAAGCAAGATTCCTTTACAAGACGCGAAGCCAGGGGCCGCAGTTAAGGCTGTCAAATGGCCCCCAAACCTATCATTTCCTTTGACGAAATCAACGACGAGCCCAGCAATTCCGCGATTCTGGCATAGGCCCTCCATAAAGATTTTGTCCCGGTCACCCTCGCCAAGGACTAAATACGGGCCTATAGTCTGTTCGGGCATGGTAAGCCTGCTAACGCACCTCGAAGTCACGGCTAGTCGCTGCGTCTAGGGCCTGCGCAGAAATCTTTCGAATAACGTGTTTGCCATTCTCATCGATCTCGGCGCGAAGCAGTTGCGATTCCTTGGCTATTTCCATCCTAGCCAGAATTGGCGAGGCCGCCTTAATGAATTCATAGCTGTGGGTAGAGACAACAAGCTGCACGTCCTCTTGGAGGCATAAGGTGACAAGCGATGTCCAGACGTCTGGCATGTTTTTGTAATAGACGCCATCCTCGATTTCGTCGATCAGTACGACTCCGCGAGGATTGACCAAAACTCCAAGCGCGTACGTTATGAACTTGTTGATGCCCCCGGACAAATCGCCGAGAGGAATCTTCTCTTCTAGTCCCGTGTCTGCACAAAGAACGGCGTCGTTGCTGATGAGCTCCAAGGTTAGGCCTTTGACCTGCGGGTAAATTGCCGCTATTGCCTTGACTAGAGCGTCGCTACGGTAGTGCCTGCTGAGTGCCGAAAATGCAGAAACGTTTTCGAACACGCTTAAGTTGACGGAATTGTAGTAAGTCAATGGAGCGATAGGAGCTCCACCGGAAATAGTGAACCTCCCCTCCTTAAAAGAAACGGAGGAGTCATGTACAACGCCGTTGACGATCCACTTAAAGTTGATCGGAGAAAGACTGAAAGCGTGAGGGCTTGGACCTTCGAGATCAAGTGCGTAGTCTGTTGCTTCCCCGTACGAGATCTCGAGCTGTCGAGAACCGTAGCGATTGTCTTGCCATCTCAAGATGGCGCCTTCGTCTTGGTTGAAGTTGTAAAACAGCTCGCGGAAAAGAGACTGATACTGTTCACGCGTCCCCGTGAAGTTCAATGTGCGCGAGAAACCACGCCAGTTACGTATGCGGAAATAGATTTCCGGCGAACCGCCGGCAAGCATGAACAAAGATTCCATGAAG
>Ga0206872_10273_pt1 | contig 14354 bp, 11 predicted proteins | sample Alteio_BWOrgCont_34_FD_152906 | JGI IMG/M metagenome (GOLD analysis project Ga0206872, IMG submission 152906) | Enriched cells from forest soil in Barre Woods Harvard Forest LTER site, Petersham, Massachusetts, United States -... | ecosystem: Environmental > Terrestrial > Soil > Temperate forest >... | reverse complement strand
ACTTCTGCATTTAATTGCCTGATGAGGTCGATCATTAAAAAATCGTCGTTTAAAGGCACCATCAAACCACCAGCACCCTCAATAATTAAAGTATTGCTGGTTAAAGGAAGGATGATTTTTTGCGGATCGATATTTATGCCGTCGATGGCTGCCGACTTATGCGGGGAAAAGGGCTGGGACAGGCGGTATGCCTCGGGATGAAAATATGAAGTGTTATTGGTGACCAGGCTTTTAACTTTCATTGTATCGCTGTCATCAAGGTCGCCCGATTGTATTGGTTTCCAATAATCCGCTTTCAGTTTTTCAACCAAAATCGCCGAGACAATAGTTTTCCCTATCCCGGTACCTATCCCGGTTATAAATATAGGCTTATTCGGCATTTATTAATTTATTTATAGCGTTCGTTAACGAGGTTATTTCTTCGCCTGTATTAAATGAATGCAAACATATCCTTATTCTTTCGGTTCCGGCAGCAACGGTAGGGCTGAGGATTGGCCTTACATCTAAACCGGCATTTTGTAAATGCGCGGCATAAGCCTTTGCCTTTTCATTGCTGCCTAAAACCATGCATTGTATCGCGCTGTCGCTGCTGATTAATGAGCAGGCTCCGCCGTTGTTTACTTTTTGTTGAAAAGAGATTATATTGTTTCTAAGCGCCTCGATTTCATGTTGCGATTGCTGCAACAATTGATAAGCCATTTTTATCGAAGCATTTTGATGATGCGCGGCGGCGGTAGTATAAATAAATGAGCGCGCAAAGTTTACCAGGTATTCTTTTAATAAGTTGCCGCCCAACACAATTGCGCCGTGGCAACCCAGTGCTTTGCCAAAGGTAACAATCCTCGCAAAAACCCGCTTTTGATCAGGCTCGCCAATCAAGCCGAAGCCAAATAAACCAACAGCATGCGCCTCATCAACAATTAAACGGGCATCATATTTCTCCGTTAACGCTAATATCTCTTTAATTGGCGGGCTGTCCCCATCCATGGAATAAACGCTTTCAATTGCCACATAGCAATTTCCCTTAGCTTGTTTTAGCTTATCTTCCAGACTTTGCAGGTCATTGTGTTTAAAAGTGCAGCGGTTGGCATAGCTTAACCGGGCGCCGTCAATTATAGAAGCGTGTATCAGTTCATCGGTAATAATAGTATCGCCGCGCTGCGGGAGGGATGAAAATAAACCGAGATTGGCGTCGTATCCGGAGTTGAAGATCAACCCGGCTTCGCTGTTATGAAGGCCGGCAATATACTGCTCTAAACTTTCAACATAATCCGAGTTGCCCGTTAGTAACCTTGAGCCGGTTGAACCATTTGAAATTATCCCGCTGCTTTTTATTTCATTATCGATGTTGTTTTTTAATACAACAGAGCAGGCAAAGCCAAGATAATCGTTCGAACAAAAATCAACCAGGTCATTTACAGGTTTTAATGTTCTGTAAGTGCCGGCCAGGCGTCGTTCTTCGAGCCTTTTTTTTATATATAATTCGGATGGCGTCAATTTTATAATTTCCGCTAAAATAAAGAAAGCGTCCCGGTTTATCAGGACGCTTTCTTTAAGAATTTTAGGCGCGAAGGTTAATTACCGCCGCCGCCACCGCCGCCACCTTGCTGCATCCTGGCACGCCTTTCATCCAGCATTTTTTGATAAGCGGTTGCCTGGTCAGGAGTTAAAAGTGCCTTAATCTTATCGTTAGTGGCCTGCATGATCGGCATCATTGCCGATCTGTCCCCGCCTGCAGTACGTATACTATCCATTTTTGTGGTTTGAGCCGTATAAATGACTGTAATTTTAGCTGTCTGGTCATCAGTAAGCTTTAATTGCGTTTGCAGCATCTTAGCTCTTTCCTCGGGGGTTCTTCTCTGGCCGCCACCTTGTGCACGGCTAACTGCTGCAATTCCTAAGAACAAACAGCATACTAACAAAAATTTTCTCATCGTTTTAGTTATTTTTAAAGTTTTGATAAAGATAAACCCTATAAGGTTTAATAACGATGTTGTAACTTAATTGTTGCTTTCGGGGATGGTCATTGGTTCACTGGTTCATTAGTTCATTGCTGCAATACTGGATAAGGGTAAGTGGCCTAATAATACAGATTAATAAACTAATAAACCAATGAACCAATGAACTAATTATTACTCTGCAAATTTGATATAGACCGCTGCATTTGAGCCATCATGCTGGTAAGGCTTTCAAGCGTGGGCTCGGGGGTTGGCTGGGGGAAATGGGTTGATATATACCCCTTGGCTTTCCATATCTCCAAAACATCTTCGCCGCTTATTTCATAAGGCTCGTATACCGGGTTGTCAGATATAAGTTTTAATTTTTTGTTCTCTTTAAATTTATTGCCTATGCGCTTATAAACCACGCCATCGCTTTTTGATATCACCACATATGTTTCAGCAGGTTTTACGTCGGCCCAGTTTTCAACGTACTCGCCTATAATAATAGTGCCCGATACCAGGGGAAGCATCGAGTCGCCTTTTATTTCAAAAGCCCTGTAAGTGCCCTGTTTAAACATCGGTAAATAGAACTTTGGGAGTTGGGCAACATATTCAGGATCGGCATAGCCGTTTAAATAGCCGGCGCTTGCTTTTAAAGGCACCAACTCGATGTTTTCGTTATCCTCTTTATCAACGGATATGCTTAGCACACGCAGGTTAGCAGGGTTGCCCTTCGGTTTTGGCGCCCATTTCTCATTAATGGTTTCGTTTATAAAATCATCAATGGAGACATCAAAAAACAATGCTATTTTTGTTAGCAATTCATACTTTGGATCGGCCCTTTCTTCTTCATAAGCACCTACCAGCGATCTTTTTATACCTAAAGCATCAGCAAACTCTTGCTGTGTAAGGCCTTTCTTTTTACGGAGAAATTTAATATTTGATGGAATATTTGACATAAAATTTGGAATTACTAAAATTATTAGTATTTTTATGCTCATAAAATTAGTAATTATTTTTTAAACAGCAAAATTTATTATCAAATGAAACGCTTTATTTATATTATTACCGACAGAAACCGCAATAATTTGCATGTAGGCCTATGTTCGGACCTGTTAAAGACGCTTGATTTTTACCGCCAGATGCCCACATTGTTTTTCGATAGTGCGCAGCAGCTTAACCGTTTGGTTTATTTTGAAGAGATCAATACCGAGGAGCAGGCAATGGAAAGGTTTAAAACAGTGAGCACTTATACAAGGCCGCAAAAAGAAAAAATGATCAGACCCGTAAACCCTGATTGGGTGGATCTGACCATTGGGTTAAATTTTGAAAACGGGGTAAGGCCGAGGCCGCAGCTACGCCCGTCAATCAGTTCGTCGAGAAAAGTTTTTACTTTTTAATGAATTTTAACGCACCCGAGTTCATGCAGTATCTTTTTCCGCCCCTGTCCGCAGGCCCGTCATCGAAAACATGGCCCAAATGCAGCCCTGTACTTTTTTCAATAACTTCATCGCGGGTCATGCCGTCGCTGTTATCTGTTACTATTTCAACTTTTTTGGAATCAACGGGCCTTACAAAGCTCGGCCATCCTGTGCCGCTGTCATATTTATCGTCCGAACTAAACAGAACTTCGCCGGTAGCAGCACTTACATAAACACCCTTTTCGTGGTTATTATAATAGTCATTCTGGAATGGGGCTTCGGTGCCGCTTTCAACCATTATGTAGTATTGGTTGGGCGTAAGAATTTTTTTCCATTCGGCTGGCGCCTTGCTCATTTTACGTTTTGGGTCGTACTTCTTTAATTGCTGACCGCTAATTTGCTGACAGCCAAATGCTGTAATACCGCATAGGACTATCAATGTTAAAATTGATTTTTTCATTTTAATGTTTTTTAATTTTAATTGTGGTGTGCCGTATTACCGGCAATTATCAGTAGATACGAATTGCTTTGCCGACCGGTTTGTCATACAATGGTATTTATATGGCCCGTGGCTTCGGGATCAAAACTGCGCTTACAATATGCAGCAGACCATTGCTTTGCTGAATGTCAAATTTACTGAGGATACTTTCACCGCCATTTTCGTCTATTAAAACAATGTTGCGATTGGTATCTATCCTGGCGGTTAACCTGCTGCCTGCAATTGTAGTAAAAATAGCCTGCCCATTATTTGAGTTAATTTTACGAGCAATGTCACGCGCACTTAACCTGCCGGCTATTGCGTGGTACGTCAGCAAGTAGTTTAAGTCGAGCTTATGGCTTGGTTTTAGCAGGGTATCGAGTGCACCAGCCGGCATTTTATCAAAGGCCTGGTTAGTTGGTGCAAAAACGGTAATAGGACCCTTACTTTTAAATGTTTCGGTTAAACCAGCCGCCTCAATTGCACCAATCAAAGTTGTATACTCTTTTGACAATGCCATATTTTCAATAATATCATTGGATGATATCATCGCAGCGCCGTCAACTATTTTAATTCTACCCCACTTTGCTTTCACAGTATCCAATACTGGATTAACCGTTGTAGTGTTTTGGGCAAACAACAAAGCGCCGTTCAAAACAAGCAAAATAAACACTATCCATTTCTTCATGGCGCAAAATTAAATAAAAACATCAAACCCTCTGACGAAACCAAATCGCAATGGTTTATTTGAAGTAAATTTATTGTAACAATTAAGTCAATTCCGCGAACCCTCAAATCAAAAGCCCGCTATTATAAATATCGTTTTAATTATCGTTCCTAATTACCAGCCCGGCGTAAACCCTAAACCAAATACGGGTTTGTTAATATCGGTGCGGTTAAAAGGATATGCAAGATACGGCTCTAAAACAAACGCTCCAAACACATTTACCCTGATGGAAATGCCTGCACTTGTAGCGGGAACCCGTTGGTTTGGGTTATAAACCGTTGCGCCGGTCGCGTCTTTTCCAATTGCATCAGGCCCCGATTTAAAAATGATCTGGTTACCGTCATTCCACGCTAAACCGGCGTCAAAAAACAAGTTAAGTTCCGTAAAAAGAACTCTCGATTTAATTTGCGACAGCCTTTCGGGACCGGTAAATGGTAAACGTACTTCGAAGTTTGCTACGGCGATGCGGTTACCGGATAACTGATCGATGGTAAAACCATTAGTTGGTATTCTTCCTGTCCCGGAGTTGAAAGTTTGCGCCTCGTACCCCCGTATTAAAAACGGGTAGCCAACGTATAATTGGTAAAGGTTGCCCGTGTTACCAAAACGACCGTAGCCATACAAGCGGGCAGCTAATGTAATAGGGTCGAGCCTTACGTACTCGCGCAGGTCAATAGTAGGTGCAAAAAACTGGTAAGTGCCAAAATCGTATTCGGCTTGCAGCCGGTAACGGTAGCCACTTAGCGGTGAAGCAACACCAAAAAATGAGTTATCGCCAACCAGGGCAGTATTTATATTATAAAGGGTAAAAGGTGTTAAAACAACACCATTATTTGTGGTCTCGGAGTTATAAACCGAATTTGGTATATGTGTATGCGTGTAGTTGAGGATGTTGCCAAGGGTATCATAAATAGTGGTATACCTGTCAACCCGGTAGTAATAAGTTGCCGCACCTGTGCCAAATTCAACGCGTGTTTTTTTGGTAATAGGGTAGGAGGTAAACAATGAGAGCTGGTCCTGGAAAATACGGATGAGATCAAAGTTCTCAGCCGTAGCTGGAATTGTTGTGGTACTGTTAACATTGTATGTGGTTGGCACCACGCTATAATTTGCCGTTTGGAACGGGATATGGGATACACTTACGCCAAAATTCCAGCGGCCGGTTTGTTTTATATAGGTGAACTGGCCGCCAAAATCATAAATTTCGCCGTTTACGGCCACCCCGGCGTATATCTGGTTCCGGCCTAAAATATCGCTGAATACACCCTGCACACCGCTTGACAAACCTGCACCAAACTGGCTTACCGATGCACCTACGCCGCTGCTTGCCAAATAATCAAGCTTAAACATTGGTTTGTATGGAACGGTTCTTACAGAGTCGAAAGGTATTTTTGGATAGGCGAGGTAATTGTTTAAGTTTGAATTGATCAGATCGACCCCAACCGAACGCGCAGGGGGCAGCAACCCTGCGGTTGCATTGAAAATTACGCCATCATCAACCGGCTTTGCTGTAAAATCAGATGCTTTTGCATTATAAAGCGCATATTTTTGGGCCCGGTAATACGAATAAACAATATCATTATTGGCCGAAATACTTAAGGCTGGGGAGTATTCGGTGATACCACAGACACCGGTGAACAGATCGGTCATTTGTTCAACTTTTCCGGTGGCCAGCGTGTAACGGTACATGTTGCGGAACCCATCCCGGTTTGAAAGAAAATATATCTGCGTGCCATCCGAAGAATAGACAGGGTTTAAATTATTTGCGCCGTTAAATATTTTAATATCGGTAATCTTCCCGGTCGCTAAATCTAACTCGGCAAGGTTAAAAGTAATGTCCTGCGATAGTGATTGATCATAAGTGGTGCGATCGCTCGAAAAAACGATCTTTTTGCCATCCCTTGAAAAACTGGGCTGATAATCTGATGATTTGTCATTCGTCAATTGCCTCACCTGTTTTGTATCGAAATTATACATATACAGGTCGCCCTGTCCATCGGCCAGGCCCTGGAAAACCATGTTTTTCCCATCAGGCGACCACGATAAATTACTGAATTGTTCGGCTTTGCCCATTGAAACATCGTCCACTATGTCCCCGGAGGCTACATCGATCACCAGCATCCGGTTACGACCCTTGTTAAATACGCTGAACGCAAATCGTTTACTGTCCGGCGACCAGGTGCCTGCCGATTCGATAAAGTTATATTCATCTATGTGATCGTTGGAAATTTTGCTCGTGAGTTTTCGCAATACCTGGCCGGTTTTAGCATCCGCCAGGAACAAGTCTATCGTAAATAGATTTTTTTCCGACAAAAAGGCAACGTATTTTCCATCCGGGCTTATTGCCGGCGCCAGGTTCATTTTGCCGGAGTTTTTATCGTCAATTATTCTATGCCCGACCGGTAATTGCACCGTATCTTTTAAATAAGGTTTGTAAGTTGCCTCGATAGCATTTTTCCAAAGGCTCGACAGCGTTTTATCGTCATATCCAAAAGTGCGCCTTATTCCATATTGCAAGCCGAAACGGGCTGTGTTTTTAAAGAATGGCACAATAATAGTATCGCCGTAAGTTGATCCTATAAACGACCAAAATGCTTCGCCATACCTGTAAGGGAAATATTTGTTGCTTTCGGTAAGTGCGCGTACGGTCGGTATATCGTGGTTTAAATAAGCATCCCGCATCCACATGGCTGTGTACGAATCTTTTTTGCCGAGAGAAAGATATTCAGCCATACCTTCAATCATCCACGAAGGTATGTTAGTTATGTTTTCATAAGATGTTGAGTCTCTCCCCAATAACAAGTGGTATTGGAACGCATGAACCAATTCGTGCCCTATAACGTGCCTGGTCATCTGGTTGGTTTCCATAACCGGCATAACCACCCGGTTTTTTAAACCTTCGGTAACGCCGCCGGTTCCAACGTCTATTTCGCCGTCAATGGCGGTTGTTTGCTGAAAATCAGGATGGTTAGCATAAAGAATAATAGGGTTTGGCTTTTTAAACGTATCCCTGAAAACCTGCTGGTGTAAAGTGTACCATAGTTCGCTTTCCTGGGCAAACCGCTTTATCATACTATCATTTTTCAAATAATAGTAGATCTCGAAATGGGGAGTACGGTAAACTTTAAACTTCAGGTTTTTATATCGTACCTTATTTTGACCAAAGTACTGTGCTTTTGTTTGCAGGCTGATTAACAGGAAACTAAAAATGCAAAGCAGTATAAACGTATATCTTTTCGTTTTGACGAGGGTGGGGCAATGTTTATCCATATAACGGTAAAATAGATAGGCGCAAAATTAGGGAAAAGTTGATTGAGTTTATTAGTTAGATTAAGTTAGATTAAGTTAGATTAAGTTATACTCTACTATGAGTCGCTTTATCTCGACTGCTACTGCTACTGACCGCTCACTACTCACCACTCACCGTATCCTTATGTACCTTCGCTGTATCAATTGGCCTGAACAAGCTGTCTTTAGCAATAGAATCTGTGTCAATACGCGGCGACGGACAATTATATGGCTTGGTGATCTTCACCCAGGGTTTTGGGAACAAGCCATAAGTATAACCGGATTTTGGATCAGCATAAACCCTTTGCATAAATGATCCGAAAATAGGCAGGGCGGTATGCGAACCTTCGCCCGTTTCCGAACTGGTAAAGTGTACGCTGCGGTCATCGGCCCCAACCCAAATACCGGTAACAAGGTCCTTCGTCACACCCATGTACCATCCATCTACATAACCGGATGATGTCCCTGTTTTACCGCCTATCTGGTTGTCTTTTTTCCATAAACCGGGATATTCCCATAACGCCTGTGATGTACCTCCGGGTTCTTCCATACCGCCTCTTAACATATACAGCATCAGCCATGCAGTTTCTTCACTTATAACTTGTTCCGAGTGCGGCGTAAACTCCTGCAACAAAGTTCCGTCCTGGTCAACAATCTTTGTTACTAATATAGGGTCAATCTTTTTGCCTTTGTTTAAAAAAGTACTGTACGCGCGCACCATTTCGTAAACCGATACATCGTTCGAGCCGAGGGATACCGAAGGAACCGACTTCAATGGGCTTTCGATACCGCATTTATGAGCATACTGAACAATTTTGTCCCATCCCACCTTTTCAGTCAGTTGCGCAGTAATGGAGTTTACTGATTTTCCCATAGCCCAGCGTAATGACATTTCGCGGTACGAGAATTTAAAATCGGCATTTTTAGGCTCCCACACCTGGTCCTTTCCTTCATCGGTATATTTAATTGATACCGGCTGGTCTGTAAACTTGTCGCAGGGCGTAAAACCATTATCGAGCGCGGTTAAATATGCAAAAGGTTTAAAGGTTGAGCCTGCCTGCCTTTTCGCCTGGTTTACGTGATCGTAATTAAAATATTTGTGATCAATTCCACCCACCCAAACCTTAATCTCGCCCGTCGATGGCTCGATGGTCATCATGCCGGTATTTAATATGCGGGTATAATATTTTATCGAATCAACACTTGAGAATGTAGTATCCTTTTCGCCCTGCCAGGTAAACACTTTCATGCGTTTTGGTTTGTCGAAATACTGATTAATCAGATCGGCATTGTGATTATATTTTTTTTGAAGCAGCTGGTAAATGGGCAGATGTTCTTCGGCTTTTAGCACAAAGTCTTTTATCTCATCGCCGTTCGAGTCGCGCCAAGGATTTTTCTTACCCCACAGGTCGTCAAAACGTTTTTGAAGCATTTTCATTTTTTCGGCGACGGCCTGTTCAGCATATTGCTGCAGGCGGGGGTCGATGGTCGTGTATATTTTAAGACCATCGTTATACAGGTCATAGTCGTTTTCGCGGCACCATTTTTTTAACCATCGTTCAACAGCTTCGCGCAGGTACGAATCGCCTTGCCCTTCATTTTCCACAAAACCCAAATCAAGCGTGACCTGCGTTTTCATGTTTTCATCGTACTGCGCCTTGGTCAGGTAATTATACTTGTACATTTGCCCCAATACCGTGTTACGGCGGTCTAAGGCACGGTCAGGGTTATTTATTGGATTATAGGTCGATGTCGCCTTTAACATGCCAATTAGCGTTGCAGCCTCAGCCGGAGTTACTTTATCAGGCGTTTTGTTGAAAAATTTTAGTGAGGCCGTTTTAATACCAAATGAATTATTGCCAAAGGGAACAGTGTTTAAATAAAGGGTAAGTATTTCGTTTTTACTGTAAACATGTTCAATTTTAAAGGCAGTAAGCCATTCTTTGCATTTATATACAATTGTCCTGATAAACGGCACATGCCTGATAATGCCCTGCGAAGCCCTTTTACGGGTTTCAAAAAGGTTTTTCGCCAACTGCTGCGTAATTGTACTGCCGCCGCGCCTGTCGCCTTTCGCTGTCGAAAGTATGCTCGTAAAAAAAGAATAAAAATCAACGCCATGGTGGCTGTAAAACCTCGCATCTTCCGTAGCAATTAAAGCGTGTATTATATCCGGCGAGATATTTTTAAACTCAACCGGCGACCGGTTTTCCCTGTAATAACGGGCCATTAATGTGCCGTCGGCATAATAAACCTCCGATGCTACCGACATGCTCGGGTTTTTAATGTCTTGCATATCAGGCGAATAACCAAACAGCCAAAGAAAATTTAATTCAATTGAACAGAAAAATATGATTATAAAATAGATAAAAATAAGGGAGTATCTTAGAAATCGGTTTTTTATACGTCGGAACATGTGGGTAAAGATGTAAAATAATGGGCCTAAATTATAGGTTTAACAAAAATTAACAACGCAATTTTAACAGGTAAATTTTAAGTTAACTTAGCAAACAGCAATTTTGTTCTAAATGAAAGGCATAGTTAATAAATTTAAAATTACTACAGGTGAAAAATTTTCACTTAAAGATTTCGACACGGCGTATTCAGCTGATATAAAAAAGGAAGATTCCGAAGCTGTTTTGCAGGATATTATCAAAGAAATTTCAGGATTGCAGGAGGCCTTATATGCCGGTAAACGTTATGCTTTGCTTATTTTATTCCAGGCGATGGATGCAGCGGGTAAAGACGGGGCCATAGCTCACTCCCTGTCGGGTTTAAACCCGCAAGGCTGTGAGGTGTTTAGTTTTAAACAACCAAGCGAGGAAGAGCTTGAACATGATTTTTTATGGCGGCATCATAAGGCCGTGCCGCAATTTGGCCGGATCGGTGTTCACAACCGTTCGCATTATGAAAATGTGCTGATTACAAAGGTCCACCCGGAATTACTGATGGATGAAAAATTGCCAGGTATAAACAGCGTAAAAGACGTAAGCAAAAAGTTTTGGGAGTACCGCTATGAAAGTATCTGCTCGTTTGAAAAACATTTGACCAGTACGGGCACGGTAATCATAAAGTTTTTTCTGCATTTATCAAAAGATGAACAAAAAGAACGTTTTTTAAAACGAATTGACGACCCTGATAAAAACTGGAAATTTTCGGCAGCAGACATAAAGGAACGCGCGTTTTGGGATGATTATATGGATGCCTATGAAAAAGCCATAAAAGAAACAGCTACAGAAAATTGCCCCTGGTATGTGCTGCCGGCTGACAAAAAATGGTTTACCAGGATAGCCATTTCAACTATTATACTGGACACGTTGAAGGGATTAAACCTTGAATATCCGGTTTTGCCGAAGGCGGAGAAGGAGCAATTGGAGGAGGCAAAGAAGGCTTTGCTGGAAAGTTGATTCTAAATGATTTTCCACTTATTGCTTATTTCTTATTTTTTCATGTGTTGAATGCTTTTTTAAAGTCATTCAAGAGGGCTAACGCCATTTCAATGGTTTTCAGTAGGGCTTCGCCGTTTTTATGATTTCGTTGATCAATGTGGCTGCTTTCGCGCTTGCAAACGAGCCAAAACAGAACCGCTGATTTAAATGATTTTTTTGATTACGCTGACTTTTGATAGGAAGGCCTACTGAAGTTTTGAAAACTCTGCTGGGCTTTTTGAATAATTGCATAGCAGCAAATTATTATCAGTTTTTTAAGATAAGTAGTTTATGATAGCTTCTTTGTCGGATAAATCAATAATTTCCGTAGCCTCCCAATCGGCTAATAAAAGATCCCATTTTTTCCCAACTTCTTCCAGAAAAGATATAATTTTTTCCATGTTAATATTGTATGGTTGGGTTAGCCAAATATTTGTTACTATATTTTCTTGAAAGTCATAATATATTGCTGCGTAATCTTGACCAAAGCCAATCGTGTTGCTGGCAATTACTCTATAATCTTGTCCATATCCGGTTATAACTTTCGGAACTTTATAAAATCCAATTTTTAAGAGCAACTCATCCAATTCCTCAACTGAAATTTTCCTAACTTGTAAATGAATGTTATTGTCGTTTCGTATATAAATATTAGTATAACCGATACCATCAAAATTCTTTTCAGAAAATTCCAGTATTTCATTTGATTGTGATTTAGCTTGATCGAAATTCTCTTTGGGTATTAATTCTATTTGACGAAAATCATCTTCATGAAAAAACAAGAATGGTTGATCATTGTCTTTTTGTCGCTTATTATTCCTGAAATAATCAAAAAGTCCCATCCCTAATTAAATAAAGAAATTCAAAACTGATCTCCAATCACCACCCTCTAATCACTCGACAGTTATCTCATCCGCAAAAATATACGATGGCAGGCCTTTGCTCGCGTGCCAGTCGGGCAGGGGGCCGTATTGTTTGGCTACCAGTTTAATATACCTGGCCCGGATATTTAACGGTGCGGTAAATTCCTGTGTTTGTACGTTGAGGTCTTTTATATTCACTTTGGTATTTATCGTAGCCGCCAGCTTATAATTGCTTCCATCGTCAGATACCCAATATTGTACATATTGCGGGAAAATAATCCATGAGCGGGTATCCTGCAACGTGCCTAAACTTACCTTTTTTATGGGTTTAACCTGCCCCATATCTATTATCGCAATCAAATCGTTTCCCTTGTAGCCCTGCCAGTTGCCCAGCCGCCAGTTTACTTTGCCGTGCAGGCCGTTGATCAGCGCATTGTCGCCCTCGTCAGCATAGTTTGGCAGGTATTTGTTTACCAATGTTAGTTTAATATCGCTCCTTATTTTAGTGAACAAACCTTCATCAACAAAGCTCGTTTTGTTCCCTTCAACAGCAATGGCTTTTACCGTTGTATTTGCTGAAATATTGATAGGCGCAGAATACAAAGCCGAGTTAACGGTAGGGACGGAGCCATCCAGTGTATAGTATATTTTAGCGGTTGTGTCGGCATCTTTTATTTCGATGTTAAAAGGCTGTTTGAAGGTTTTGGCCGGCGCGTTTATATACGGATCCGGGACTATCAAGTCATCGGTTATTTTCGACGTCGGTTTTTCAAGGCTTTCCACGAATAGTTTATTGGGTAAGCGCCCGGTGAATACGTCAAATTCGCCGCCGTTTTCAATGTCCCTGTAATCAAGATAAATTTTGTTATAGGCGTCTTTATTCAAATTCATGCCCTGCAGGTAAATATCGCCCCTGTTTATACTTGCGCCGGGGTTGGTGATGGTAAATTTTTTGCCGTTTTCAAGATGGATCACTGCTTTATCAAATTGCGGGATACCGATCTGAAACTGGTTTTGCCCCGGCATAATATTGTAAATCCCTAAAGAGCTGATCACATACCAGGCCGACATTTGCCCGCAATCTTCGTTGCCCGACAGGCCATCGGGCTTATCGCTATATTCTTCCCTTAAAATTTTGTTGACATAAAATTGTGTTTTTTCCGGCGAATCGGTAAAATTATAAAGATAAGCCATGTGATGGCTCGGTTCGTTACCATGAGCGTATTGGCCAATGAGGCCGGTAACATCGTCCTGTTCCCGCCCGGTAAGTTTCGAGTCCGTAGTAAACAATTCATCAAGTTTTGCCTCAAAGGCCGCTTTCCCACCCATCCGGTCAGCCAGGCTTTCAACATCCTGCGGCGCCAAAAACGAATATTGCCAGGCGTTGCCCTCGGTGTAATTATTATTGATCTCGGTAGGTTCAAAAGGGGTGTACCAGCCGCCATCAGCACGCGCCTGCATAAAACCGTTCTGGTTATTAAAATGGTTTTTCCAGTACTGGGCGCGCTGGATAAATACCTTATAGTCATCGGGCTTGTTCAGCATTTTTCCCATTTGGGCAATACACCAATCGTCGATGGCGTATTCGAGGGTTTTTGAAACGGATTCCGGCTCGTCATCTGATAATACCACCCCGTTTTTACGGTACGAATCCAGCCCGAACTGATTGCGGTTTACAGCAGCTTTCATAGCTGTAAAAGCCTCTTCCGCATTAAAATCGCGGATGCCCTTGGCATAAGCATCCACAATAACCGGGATGGAATGGTTGCCGACCATGCAATAAGTTTCATTTGAGGCAAGCGGCCATATCGGCAGCAATCCGCCCTGTTCGTACATCGCCAAAAATGATTTTATAAAATCCAGGGTCCGTTTGCGATCAATGAGGTTGAGCAGCGGGTCTTCGGCGCGGTAGGTATCCCACAAAGAAAATACGGTGTAATAATCAAATCCTTCGGCTGTATGCACTTTTTGATCCATCCCGCGGTATTGTCCGTCAACATCGCTGTAAACATTCGGGCAAAGCATTGCATGGTATAAAGCAGTGTAAAAAATGGTTTGTTTTATCTTTGCATAATCAACAATCACCTGCTTTTTTTGCTGCTTGTGATAGCCTGCCTGGGTATTGTAACCGGTGCCGGGGTTTGTATTCTGTGGTTCACGCTGATCAGCTGCGCTGGGGCCTCCGCCTTCAACCTCTATTTTTGCCAGCGCA
>Ga0206872_10272_pt1 | contig 14358 bp, 7 predicted proteins | sample Alteio_BWOrgCont_34_FD_152906 | JGI IMG/M metagenome (GOLD analysis project Ga0206872, IMG submission 152906) | Enriched cells from forest soil in Barre Woods Harvard Forest LTER site, Petersham, Massachusetts, United States -... | ecosystem: Environmental > Terrestrial > Soil > Temperate forest >... | reverse complement strand
AATTACTATACCGACCTTAAATCAAAAACGCTTACCGCGCTGGAGACGCCGGAGGGACTGATCAGCTCGCGCACGGGTCTTCAGTCAAAAAGTTTCCTTGCGTCTATCCATTATGACGGGGATATGCTGCATGACATCGACGACTGGCCAGACGCCGACCAGGGCATTTACCCAAACGGCGAGACGGATAATTATGAGCGAAAGGACTATAATACGGTGGTGAACGCCTTTTACTATCGCGGCCTGGTGCTGATGTCGCGTATCGCTCAGGCAACAAACCATAAGGAAGATGCCGCCTTTTATGCAGCAAAGGCCGAAAAAGTAAAGCAGAAGTTTAATGACGATTTTTTTGACCCGGTAAATAAAGTTTATATCGACGGTATCGGCAGCAGGCATTTTTCCATCCAGGCCAACATGTTCCCGCTGGCTTTTGGTTTGGTGCCTGATGAATATAAGGCAAGCGTGGTGAATTATGTAAAATCCAAATGGATGGCCTGCAGCGTATACGGCTCCAATTACCTGATGGAGGCCTTATACAATGCTGAACAGGGAAACTATGCGCTTGAGCTGATGACCAATGACTCGGACCGCGGCTGGCTGAATATGATCCGGGTTGGTGCCACGATGACCACCGAGGCCTGGGATATAAAATACGATCCGCACGACATTAGCTGGAGCCATGCATGGGCCGCCTCGCCGGCGCATATTATTCCGCGTAAAATAATGGGCATTGAGCCGGCTGAACCGGGTTACGGAAAAATAAATATTAAGCCCCAACCCGGCGACCTTAAATGGGCAAAAATGAAATTGCCGACGATACGGGGAGATATCGTAGTTGATTTAAGCCAGGATCCCGGCTCATTTTTCAACCTTAATACGTCTATTCCGGCTAATACGACAGCAACGGTGTATCTTCCAAAGTTACCGGGTAACTATGTCGTAACCGTTGACGGGCAGATCGTTAAAAATGCATTGGTCGAAGGGTCCTGGATTGTGGTTAGCAGTCCGGCAGGGGCTCACGCGTTTAAAATAAAGAAGATTTAAGCGTTTGGGATTTGGCAATAACCCCTCAAAACCGGATAGGCCCGGTTGAAAAATTATAATGTAACAAAAAACATACAACTAATTTAAATTAAACATTTAGTATATTGTCGATAAGTTTTTTTTTACCCCTGCTTGTACGCTTACTTATCTAACTCTTAATTCGGATTTATGAAAAAAAATCTTTACGCACTCAAAATTAATTTGGTAATAAAAAGCCTCGCCATCCAGGCGCTTTTTATTTTGTTGCTAAGTGGCTTCGCGCATGCCCAACCTGCCGCTAAGGTGATAACGGGCAGTGTAACCGATGCCAAAACCAACGAAACCCTTGTCGGGGTGCCCGTCGGGGTAAAAGGCACTGCCCGGGGAACGGTGACGGACGTAAACGGAAAATTTTCCATTTCCGTCACCGCTACGGATATCCTCACATTCTCCTACCTCGGCTATAATAAAAAAGAGGTACTGGTGGCCGACCAAACAGTCATCAATGTTAAATTACAACCGTCGGAAGACCAGTTAAAGGAAGTTGTGGTGACCGCCTTAGGCCAAACAAAGGAAAAACGGGCCCTGGGCTACTCCGTATCCGACGTTAAGGGCTCTACTATCACGGAAGCCCGGGAAAACAGCTTTGTAAACAGTTTGGAAGGCCGCGTTGCAGGTGTAAACGTAAGCGGCGTTGCCTCGGGTCCAAATGGATCAACCAACGTGATCATACGCGGCATTACCAGCCTTACAGGTAATAACCAGCCGTTGTATATACTTAATGGCATACCGCTGGTTAACAACAATTACAATCAAACCGGCAATGACGGTTATGGCGGTAGAGATGGCGGTGATGGCATAGGCGATATTAACCCCGATGATATTGAAACTATGTCGATATTAAAAGGCGCCGCTGCTACAGCGCTCTACGGCTATCGCGGTGCAAATGGCGTAATATTGATCACCACTAAAAAGGGAAAAGGCGCCAATGGGCTTGGGGTGGAAATAAATTCAAATTTTGTAACTGAGGATGTGATAGATGAAACTAATTTCCAGAATGTGTATGGCCAGGGTTACAATGAGGCCAGGCCGGTTAGTGGCGCCGATGCTTTAGGTTCGATGGAGTCCAATTGGGGTGCAAAACTTAACGGGGTAGAAACATACCAGTTTGATGGCGTGAAAAGGCCGTATTCGGCTGAAGCTGATGGTAACCTCTCGCGCTTTTACCGTCCGGGCGGCGATCTTACAAACACAGTCTCGTTTAGTAAAGATTTTGGGGACGCCGGAGCCACACGTTTCTCCGTAAGCGATTTGAATGACCAAAGCTATGTACCAAATGCCGGCCTGCAGCGCCTGACGTTCAGCCAGAACACTAATCTTACGTTCGGAAAAAATTTAACGCTTGATCTTTCTTCGCAGTATATATCTGAATATACTAAAAACCAACCCAATCTTTCAGATGCTGTGGGCAACCTGAACTGGGGGCCTATGTTCGTTCCAAGAAATATAAATATTACTACTTTGGCGGGCCCTAATGGAAATGGCACCGTGGCAGGCAACAGCGGCGACGAATTAAACCCCTTTAGCGACCCATATACCACGAACCCTTATTTTGCGGCTTATGAACAGCAGGCAGCTATTCACCGTAACCGTTTTACGGGCTCGGCTAATGCAAGATACACCTTTGATAACAGTTTTTTTATTGGTTTGCAGATTGCTGACGATTATACCAACGACAGGAACACGAATATTGACCCTCCGGGAACAGGTTATTTAATTGACGAAGGAGTAGCAGGGGATATGACTGAACAGAATGTAAAGCAAAGTGAATTAAACATAGACCTTACTACCGGCAAAAAGTTCAAATTCAGTAAGGATTTTTCAATGAATGTATTACTTGGCGCCAATTACAGGAAATCGCAGCAGGAATATTTGACGGCAGGAGGCAATAACTTCGCCATTCCTAACCTATATAACATTGGTAACCTCGAAAATCCATCGACAACGCTTCAAACAAATAACGAAGAATTTCAATCCCTGTATGGAAGCATCGACTTCTCCTATAAAAGTTTCCTTTACTTAACCGTAACCGGCCGTAACGACTGGTATTCAACTTTATCGCCGGGTGTAATCAATTATTTATATCCATCCGTTAGCGCAGCATTTGTTTTCTCAGAATTACTGCATATTGAAAATATGGACCTGGGTAAATTAAGATTGAGCTATGCAGATGTCGGCGGTGCTGCTGATTCCCCTTATCAAACATTGCAAACGTACGGTATCAGCGGAACTTACGCGCCCCCTAATGGCGGAACATACCCGATAGGCACGGCGGGGAATGGTACTGTACCTAACAGCGGCCTAAAACCTTCGAAAAGAAAAGAAATTGAGGCCGGAACAGAAATGGACTTTTTTAAAGACCGGCTGAGGTTTGACCTGGCAGTTTATCATAAGGAAGTAATAGACGACATTATACCGGTAACTATTGATTATACTTCAGGCTATAATTCAGCACTGCTTAATGTTGGTACGGTAACCTATAACGGCGCTGAATTTGCAATTGGCGGCACACCTTTTAAAAATGAAAACTTTACCTGGGATATCGATCTGAATGGCAGTTATACTAAAGGTAAAGTGGTAGCCTTAGGCGGTGCGCCAAACATAAATCTTGGCTCCGAAGCAGGGGACTGGGGTTCAACAGCTTACCTGCAGGATATAGTTGGCAAGGAGCCCCTGCAAATAATTGCCGCCGATCCTGCACGTGATGCGAACGGTCACATTATAATTGACCCGGGACTGGGCGCTCCGGACCCTTCGCTTGCACAGCCAAAGGCGTTTGGATCGGGAGAAAATCCCTGGGGAGTGGGCATTAACAACTCGTTTAAGTATAAGCATCTTACGTTGTCATTCCTTGTTGACGGCAAATTCGGAGGACATATATTTTCAAACACTAATATTGTTGCCTACCAGGACGGCCTCTCAAAACTTACAGTTAATGGCAGAAACCTGTTATATGGAACTGACCAGCAAAACGCCGCCTCTTATTATGGCGATTGGGCCTTTGCCGACCAGGGGCAGTTTGTTTACAGCGACAGTTTCATAAAATTAAGACAGTTAATAGTTGGTTATGACTTCCCGGCAGCGGCATTTCATAATAAAATACATGGTTTAAGGATAAGTTTTGTATGCCATAACGTGTTTACCATATTTAAAGCGATACCGAATGTTGATCCGGAGGAAAACTACACCTCCTCGATATTATCACAGGGGCTTGAAGCGCCTGCGGTTCCTTATTCCAGGACGCTTGGGTTAAACCTAAACATAAAATTGTAAGAAAATACATATATGTATAAACATTATAAAGACATCAGTATGAAAATTAAGACCATATATTTAATAGCAACCGCAGCTTTTATCATGATAGCTGCCGGCTCGTGTAGAAAAGAACTGACCAAAGTAAATACGAATCCGGACCAAATTACAGGCAGTCAGGTCGATCCCAATCTTTTGCTGACCACGGTTCAGCTGTCCTACACCGGGTCCCCAACCGAAGGCGGAAGTGTGTGGGTAACAAAATGGGGTGGAGTTGCCGGTTTTATTCAGCATGTGGCGTCAACAAACACCGGTTATTATTACGGCGACAAATATTTGAATAATATTGGTGCGATGGGCGAAACATTCCAGGACAATTATACCAGCGCCGTACAGCCTGCAGTGGAGCTATACCAGCTTACCGTTAATAAACCGCAATACCGCAACCTTCATCAAATGGCGCGGATAATGAAAGCCATGATATTTGAACAACTGACAGATCTTTATGGTGATATTCCCTATTTCCAGGCCGGCCTGGGGTATTACGAGCGGATTTATACGCCGGTTTATGATAAACAACAGGTTATTTATGCCGATTTGCTGAAAGAGGTGTCGCAGGCAACCGACAGCCTGGCAGAAAGCGCTGATAAACCTGTCGGCGATATTTTGTATTCGCAGGCAAATGACCAGATTGCGGAGTGGAAAATGTTTGGCAACTCGTTATTACTGCGGATGGCTATGCGCCTGACCAAAGTTGACCCGGCAACTGCCCAAAAATATGTAACCCAGGTTATTGGAAAAACCATGCAAAGTAACGACGATAATGCCATTATTCAGCATGTGTTGAGCGCTAACTCACTTACATCAAACCAGGATGCAGCACAAATTTTTAGCCAGGACAGCGTAGATGTCAGGTTATCAAGCACTATCGTCAGTAACATGAAAAAAATGAACGATCCGCGTTTGCCTGTTGTAGCCTGGGTTGCTTATGGTTTAGATAACGATGGCAATTTCCCGGGAACTGCGGATAATGACGCAGCGGACCAGATCGGTCTGCCCCCCGGGTATATTATAGGGGGCCTCAACCCGGCGATAAATCTGCTTATTGCTGCCAAGGATTCGCTGCCTGCGGAAGGTCTTGCCGGGTATTCACGAATAAGCGATAACATGCTTTCCATTAGTGCGCCAAGTTTGATACTCACCTATTCTGAAACTGAACTTTTGTTTGCCGATGCTGCATTCCGTTGGGGTATCGGCGGTGATGTAGCCACACACTACAAAAATGGCGTAAAGGCAGCGATAACACAATTATCTGCTTATGGCGATGCAGCTACCATAGACGGTGGCGCGGCAGATGCATATTTAGCAGCTCATCCTTATAATCCTGATCCCGTGAAGGGTGGCCTTTCACAGATAAACATGCAATATTGGCTTTGTTCACTTATGGACGAATATGAAAGCTGGGCCAACTGGCGGCGCTGCGGCGATTTTCCCAAGCTAACGCCGACTGATTACCCGGGCAATGTAACGCAGGGGACAATACCCCGCAGGCTAACTTATCCTCCAAGTCAGAAAGTCACCAACCTGGCGAATTATAACCAGGCCGTTGCCGGTTTACCCGGGGGCGATAAAATGACAAGCCGGATGTGGTGGGATACTAATTAGGTCGAAAGCCCTAAGTCTTGAGTCAAAAGTCGAAAGTCTCAAGTCGAAAGTCATCTTTGCACGTAGCAAGGGCTTTTGACTTGGGACTTTCGACGTTATACTTTAGACTTTTCACAAGGAGACTCCTCGCCTACTATGCGGCGCTCGATGCGTTTGTCGGGTATAAACCAGATGCAGGCAACTACGCCGTACAGTACGACGCTTATGGTGGAATTAAACCACGAGACCGCAATTGCTGTGGCATAAATAGCCAGCGAAATATAGCCCTTTGTATCTTTGCCTATGGCTTTGGCTAAAAGCGAATCGCGGCCGTGGTGACGGATAAGCGCGATGATCAAAATGGTATAGGCCATCGCATTCATGATGAGTATCAGGCCATAGCAGGTCACAGGCAGTTTGGCAAAATGATTAACCCCCATCCATTCGGTTACAAAAGGAATGAGCGAAAGCCAAAACAGCAGGTTCATATTGGCCCAGAGGATGGAGCCGTTTACCGATTCAGCCGCCTGCAGCGTGTGGTGGTGGTTGTTCCAATAGATGCCGATATAAACAAAACTAAGCACATAGCCCAAAAAAACCGGCCATTGTGCTAAAAGAGAATCGATATCAGTTTTTTGCGGGATCTTCAGCTCCAGCACCATAATGGTGATGATGATCGCAAAAACTCCGTCGCTGAAGGCCTCCAGGCGTCCTTTTTCCATCCCATAAACATAGGGATTTGGCAAACAAAAAAACAAATGGAGGAGATTTATTTCGATGGTGTGCCGTGAGGTGAGCCTGTTAAACTGGTGGCATTTGCGGGTGTTCATTTTTCTGTTTAAAAACGGGTGCTTTTTGGAAAAAAAACTTCGACGCCGTTCGCCCCTGTTTCGAAGGCGTTTGAGGGCGTTTAATAAGCGTTTCGGAGCTTGTTTGAAAGGGGGCGTGGCGCTGTTTTTTTAATCAGTAGCTGTAAGCGTTCACGAAAACCCCGAAAAACGACACAATTTTAAGCATAATGGAATTTTAGATCACTAAAAAACAATGGTTTAGCGGCAAGTTTAGCGGGTGTACGTGTGCAAAACGCAAACATTTTAACACCTGTTTAAAGGCCATTTATTGTGGGAAAAGACGCGGTTAACTTAAACCCAGTTTCTCCGAAACAAGTTGTAATTATTTTGCGGAACTGTCATTTCCTCCTAACTTTATCTCAATGTCGCAGGCATCATCAAAAAAACCAAACGTCGTCAGCACAAAAATGGAGGAAGCTGAATCATTTGCCGTCGAAGCGAACGAATTGGTATGGACCAACAACGAGTTTGGCGGCAGCGATAACCGTTTCCGTTTCCTGGCGGATGCAATTCCACATAAGGTATGGACCTCGGGCCCGGATGGCAAAGCTACCTATTACAACCAGGGATGGTACGACTATATGCATATCCAAAACTTCGCTGAATTAAGGGCAAAAATATGGGATATATTGCACCCGGACGATCTGGCGATCGCAATGGTTGAATACCCTCAGGCCTTAGCAACCGGTCGGGAAAAGCAAATGGAGCATCGTTTTCGTCGTCACGACGGCGTATATCGCTGGCACCTCACCCGCTTTATCCCGCATAAAAATGAAAAAGGGGATATTGTGGTTTGGGTGGGCACCAGTACGGATATACACGAACAAAAATTGGCCCAGCAGGCGCTGCAGGCCAGCGAGGCGCATTTTAAAGCCCTTACTTTTTATAATTCGCTCCCAATATGGCAAATGAACGCAAACGGCCGGTTGGTTTTTGTAAACGATGCATGGCGCGCCTGGTCGGGCATTGAAATGGAGGAAGCTATTGCCGACCCTGTAAGCCGTATTCATCCTGACGACCGTGACCGGGTAACACACGAATTTCAGAACCTGTTTGCCGAGAAACTGCCCATGCAGCTGAAACTTCGCTACAAAAATGCAGAAAAAGATGAGTATCGCTGGATACTGGACAATGCCCATCCCGTCTTCAATCCCGATTTTGACGGTTACATCGGCACGATGACCGACATTCATGAACAGGAACAAAGCCGGCTAACTATTCAGCAACTGATGAAAAAGAAGGATGATTTTTTAGCCATCGCCAGCCATGAACTTAAAACACCCATCACCAGCATGAAGGCCTCCATGCAGATCCTGGATAAGATTATCTCCGGAAGATACAGCGCGGAAAAAAGCGGTTCATTCATCAGCATGGCCAATAAGCAGGTTGACAAGTTAATGGCGATTGTTACCGACCTGCTGGATGTAAGCAAAATACAATCAGGCAAAATGCAATTGAACAAAACCAGCTATGATTTTAATGAATCAATCCGGGAGTGCGTTGCGGAAACTATGCTGCACGATCCGGCCCACGAAATATTATTAAGCAAAACCGGACCGGCCGCAATTAGAGCTGATAAACTCCGGATTGAGCAAGTGATTGTCAATTTACTTTCAAATGCCATCAAATATTCGCCTGCAGGTTCGCCAATCCATGTAAAAATTGAACAAAAAAGCACAGAAATAAAATGCTCGGTTACCGATCAGGGGATCGGCGTCCCCGCCGAACAGCAACCCTTCCTTTTCGATCGCTTTTACCGGGTTGATGATTCGTCGGCCATGTTTCCCGGATTGGGGCTCGGCCTTTATATCTCATCGGAGATTGTCAAAAAACACCAGGGGAAAATTGGCCTGTTTAGCGAGGTTGGAAAAGGCTCTACTTTTTGGTTTACCCTGCCGTTGGATGAGTGAATAAAACGCCCCTGTTATTTAACTGTATACGGTTTAAATTCAACAAAAAAACCGCCCGATAACTCGGGCGGTTTTTTTGTTGAATGTTGAGCTTTTGTAAGTTTAACTTAGATACCAACTACATCTGTGCTGTCGGCAGCGGGAAAATTGATCTTGTTTTCGGTGAAACGAACTGCTGAGAAGTTATAGTTGTTTACGCTGGCAGCATAGTTGTGGCTAAGTGTAAACTCATCGGCTGAACCGCTTAAATCGGCTTTAGCATGGTCGCTTACGTTGACCACAGCACTATGGGCATTCAGGTCAAGTTTAGCTGAAGCGTTGTCGTGAAGATCAACACTGAATTCAATTTTTGATAATTGACCGAATGATTTTACTTCAGCGTTGTCATATACAGAAACTGAACGAAGGTCGTTTGCGCTCACCCAAACCACTAATTTCTCAGCAGCGTATGACGAGATTCGCAAAGTTCCGTTTTTGCTCTGCACCAGGGCGCTTTCAGAATAATATTTGTTATACACTTTTACCTGGTCTGTCGATGCATCAGAGATATATACGGTTACATTACCGTGAATTTCAAGTTTGCTAATGTTGCTGACGTCGGTGAGGGTGATAGCTGCATCGTGTTTCAAAGTAGCAGCATGACTAAAATTTGTTGTTCCAATTACAAAAGTTGCGATTGTAAATATGGATAAGATTACCTTTTTCATTTTATTTATATTTTTGATTGTCAATTAATTGTATTTCTCTAATTTTTAAATACAACCATAAGACGAGCGCGATTTCAAAACGTTACACTAAACTGTGCTGAAATAGACGAACGCCCTATTTTCTTCGGCAAATGTCGGGTTTTTGTCGGCGAAATTTTTCATAATAGTGTAATTATTACACTAAGTATTCATTTTTTCATAAACAAAATAAAATTTTGTTTTGTTGATTTTATCGTCAAAAATAAAAGGGAAAAGGAGAAACTCCGAAATCTTTAGGAGAGCGCTGGTTAATAGAAAGGATTTTATTTGGTAAAGCGTTTTTTGCGTCTGCAATTCGCGCATTAAGAGATGATCAGTTTCTCACCGGCAAATTTTATTTTGCCGGCATCAAGCAACAGGCGAATGGTGTCGATCTTCTCTTTATCCGAGCCGATATTGGTTGAAGTTACCAGGGATGCAAGGTCCATGGATGAAGTGCTTAGTATTTGAATTACCTCGTTAGTGATCTCATCCAATATTTCGCCGGAGTGTTTTTGACGTTTTTCTTCAATGCAAACATCGCAAATGCCACATTTATCAGCGTTGGGCTCATCAAAATAGGCCAGCAGCATTTGGCTGCGGCACTTTTTATGCGTTGCGTACGCAAAAACCGCTTCCATCTTTTTAAAACGGGTGGCTTTTCGTTCGTCAATTGTTTTTTTATTGATGTGGAGCGCATTGGCGTGCTGCCTTGGTTTTAACCAGGTGACCTGCGGCGTGTCGGTTTGGTGCTCGTAACTCAGCAGATTAAGTTCCTGCAGTTGTCTCATCCCCGCAATCACCTGCTGCACGTTCATATTCGCGCGCTTCGCCACGTCAAACTCCCGCATACGCACATAGTTTTCAAACGAGCCGCCGTATGACCGTAACAGGGTCTTTATAAAAGGGTCCCACCCGGGGTTTTGTATCTGGAAATTGTACAAGGTCTCATTATCCACCAAAAACTTAAAACGCGAAGGCAAAAACACGCTTTCGTTAAAGGCCAGGTATTCGTCCAGTTCCAAAAACTTTAGCGCGTTAATGGTTTTTATCATATCCAGCTTAAAACGGCTGCAGAAGTCGGCCAGCTCAAGGTCAAAACTAAGCCCCTCCCCTGCTTCGTATGCCAGCTGGTAATAATTGGCCAATGCATGATAGGTTTGTTTGATCTCGGCCACCGAAGGAAACTTCAACTCAAACATTTTTTCCTGCCTGACCCGATCGGCGGGATTGTAAAGCAAAACCGCATAAGCCTTATGATCATCGCGCCCTGCCCTGCCGGCTTCCTGGTAATAGGCCTCCAGGCTTTCAGGCGGATCCTTATGAATTACAAAACGAACGTCGGCCTTGTCTATCCCCATACCGAAAGCATTCGTCGCTACAATAACCCTGCTTCGGCCATATTTCCAGTTTTCCTGTTTCTGCGATCGAAGCCCTGTTTCCAGCCCCGCGTGATAAAAATCGGCTTTGACGCCATTATCGTTATAAAATTTAGCAATGTCGGCGGTATCTTTACGGCTGCGCACGTAAACAATGCCACTGCCTTTAACGCCACGAGCAATATCAAGCAGCTTCCGCAGTTTGTTTTCCTCATTTTGCACAACATAGCTGATGCTTTTACGAGCAAAGCTTTTTTTGTAGACAACTGCATTCTTAAAGCGCAGCTTTTGTTGAATGTCTTCGCTTACCTTTTCAGTCGCTGTGGCAGTTAGCGCCAAAACAGGCACATCAGGGTGCAATTCCCGCAGATCCGCAATATGCAGGTAAGGCGGCCGGAAATCGTAACCCCATTGCGATATACAGTGAGCTTCATCAACGGCAATCAGGTTAACTTTCATGTACCTTATCCGTTCGCGCACCAGTTCCGAGAGCAATCGCTCCGGCGACAGGTATAAAAATTTCACCTCACCATAAATGCAATTATCTAAAGTAATGTCGATCTCATATTTACCCATGCCGGAAACCACTGACGCCGCCGCGATCCCCTTAGCCTGCAGGTTCTCCACCTGGTCTTTCATCAGCGCAATAAGCGGGGACACAACGATACATATCCCGGGCCTGGCCAGCGCCGGCACCTGGAAACACACTGACTTACCGCCGCCGGTTGGCAGGAGCGCCAGGGTATCATGACCCGTTAGAACTGAGTTGATGATCTCTTCCTGCATTGGCCGGAAAGAATCGTGGTTCCAGTAGTGTTTGAGTATCTCGTGGATGGTCATTTTTTGATTTCGGATTTCGGATTTTAGATTTAAAAAGTTATCGCAAATACTTAGTTCGTAAAGATAATTCCGAAATCGGACATCCGAAATTCGAAATCCTCCAATCCCATATTATTTCTAAATTCGCGGCGTTAAATACTATCCATGAGATTTACATGCACCGCGTTTATATTTCTATTTTTTTCCATCAGTCTCCAGGCCCAAAAATGGAGCGTTGAAAACCCTCCGGGTCCACAAAAAAAAGTAACCATCACCACTGATGAAGGCACCTGGATGAACCTGGACGTCAGCCCCGATGGCAAAGCAATCGTGTTTGACCTTTTGGGCGATATTTACAGCATGCCTGTTACCGGCGGCAAAGCGACATTGCTTGCGGGCGGAAAAGCGTGGGAAATACAACCCCGTTTTAGCCCGGATGGCAAGCAGATATCCTATACGAGCGACAAAGACGGCGGCGACAATATCTGGATTATGAACAGTGACGGCAGTGATAAGCATCCCGTAACTAAAGAAAATTTCAGGTTGTTGAACAATGCGTACTGGACACCGGACGGCCAGTTTCTGGTTGCCCGTAAGCATTTTACCGGAACACGCTCATTAGGCGCCGGGGAGATGTGGCTATATCATAAAAATGGCGGCGAAGGCATACAACTCACCAAACGCAAAAATGACCAGCAGGACGCAGGCGAGCCGATTGTATCACCAGACGGAAAATATATTTATTGGAGCGAAGATGTTACTCCCGGCCCTTATTTTCAATATAACAAAGATCCCAACCAGGGTATTTATGCTATTTTAAGGCTGAACCGGCAAACCGGCGATATCGAACAGGTAACCGGCGGCACGGGCGGTGCTTGCCGGCCGCAAATTTCGCCCAACGGAAAGTTGCTGGCATTTGTTAAACGGGTAAAGCTGAAATCGGTGTTGTACCTGCATGATCTCACTACCGCCGAAGAATGGCCGGTTTACGACGACCTCAGTCACGACCAGCAGGAAACCTGGGCGATTTTTGGTGTTTATCCCAATTTTAACTGGACGCCCGACAGCAGAAACCTCATCATTTATGCTAAAGGCAAGATATGGAATATTGATCTAAATAGTTTGAATGCCGTACAGATACCCTTCGAAGTAACCTCGCAGCAGACCATTACCGAGGCTTTGCACTACCCGCAAAAAGTTTTCCAGGAGCAATTCCCGGTGAAGATGATCCGCCAGATAACCACCTCTCCCGACGGCAAAATGGTAGCGTTTAATGCCGCTGGATACATCTACGTCAAAAGCCTGCCGGATGGCCAACCCTGGCGTATCACCGCAACCAGCGATTTTGAATATGAGCCGGATTTTAGCCCAGATGGCAAATCCCTGGTTTATGTGGACTGGACGGATGAGCAGAAGGCATGCGTCAATAAAATAGACCTGCTCACTTGCCAGATCACGCGGCTTACGCCGGAGAAGGGCTTTTACTATTCGCCCAAATTTTCAAATAAAGGCGATAAAGTCGCTTATCGTAAAGGCGAAGGGAACGAAACGTCGGGCTTTGCCTTTGGGAATGACCCTGGCATTTATACCATTTCGTCAAATGGCGGTGTGCCGAAAATGATCATCAACAACGGCATATTTCCTCAATATTCAAACGACGATTCTAAAATATACTACCAAAGCACCGAGGGTGATAAAAAAGCTTTTAGGGTGATGGATACTACAGGCGCTAATCAGCGCACGCTGTACACCTCGAAATACGCTACGCAGTTTAACCCGAGCCCGGATGGCAAATGGATGGCTTTTACCGAGTTGTACAACTGTTACATCACGCCCATGATTTATACCGGCAGCCCCCAGAATCTATCAGCTGCCAATAAGGCAATCCCGCTAAACAAGCTTACCCGCGATGCCGGCACTTACCTGCACTGGAGCAAGGATAGCCAAAAGCTGATGTGGACGCTCGGGCCAAAGTATTTTGTGAGGGATATTAAAGCAGCCGCGCCGTTTACGGACAACACAACCGACAAAACGCCGCCGATTGATACCATCGGCATCGATATTGGCCTTACGCTCAAAACTGATGTACCCGACGGCAAAATAGCGCTGAAAAACGCGCGAATCATCACGATGCGCGGGGATGAAGTGATCGAGAATGGTACCATCATTATCAACCAAAACAAAATAGCAGCTATCGGCAAGGCAAGCGATATAACCATACCCGAAGATGCCAAAATTTATGACCTGGCCGGCAAAACCATTATGCCCGGCATGGTAGATGTGCACGCCCACCTGCATACCAGCCCTGACGGCATTTCGCCGCAGCAGGACTGGAACTATTTCGCCAACCTGGCCTATGGCGTTACCACCGCGCATGACCCCTCGAGCAATACCGAAATGGTGTTCAGCCAGTCGGAAATGCTGAAGGCCGGTAACATGGTTGGGCCAAGAGTGTACTCAACCGGCACGATACTTTATGGCGCTGATGGCGATTTCAAAGCCGTTATCAATAGCCTGGATGACGCGGTTTCCAATTTGCGTCGTTTAAAGGATGTTGGCGCATTTTCAGTAAAAAGCTATAATCAGCCCCGGCGCGAGCAGCGCCAGCAGATCATTGAGGCCGCGCGTGAGCTGCAGATGGAAGTGGTGCCCGAGGGCGGCTCAACCTTTTTTACCAATATGAATATGATCCTGG
>Ga0206872_10251_pt1 | contig 14367 bp, 8 predicted proteins | sample Alteio_BWOrgCont_34_FD_152906 | JGI IMG/M metagenome (GOLD analysis project Ga0206872, IMG submission 152906) | Enriched cells from forest soil in Barre Woods Harvard Forest LTER site, Petersham, Massachusetts, United States -... | ecosystem: Environmental > Terrestrial > Soil > Temperate forest >... | reverse complement strand
GCTGGGGACCGCGTTGGTGCGCAGTATCGATCCCGAGGCGGTGGTGGTTTTTCTGCCGGCCGATGCGGTGATCAAGGACTCGGTAACTTTTGCGGGGCAGTTGAAGGAGGCGTCAGCGCTGGCGGCGAAACATGATGCGATCGTGACGTTTGGGATTCGGCCCAGTCATCCTTCCACGCGATTTGGATATTTGGAGGCGGGGAAGGCGTTGCCGGAAAGCAGCGCGTCGTGTCCATTTTTCAATGTGGACCGCTTTGTGGAGAAGCCGGATGCTTCGCATGCGGAGACTTATTTCAAGAGTGGTCGTTACTTTTGGAATGCGGGGATTTTTCTATGGAAGACGGAGACGTTTCTGCGCGAGGCGCGGCGGTCTCAACCGGAATTGGCGCCGTTTATCGAACATTTTCCGAAATCAAATTGGGATGGTTATCTGGCGGAAAAATTTCCGGAGTTGCCCAAGAAATCGGTGGATTATGCGATCATGGAGAAGGCGGAACGGGTCACGATGGCGGAGGCGCGCTTTGACTGGGATGATCTCGGAAGTTGGACGGCGCTTCCGGCGCATATGACTTGCGATGCGCAGGGGAATACGTTGCGCGGAGCGGTGACCACGCATGATTCACACAATAACATTGCGATCTCCGACAAGCGGGTGATTGCGCTGTGCGGGGTGCGCGATTTGATTGTGGTGGAGACGGAGGACGCGATTTTGGTTTGCCATCGCGATGCGGCCGAGCAGATCAAGAAGTTGCATCCGAATCTGCCCGACGCATCGCGTTAGCTTTTAGAACGAGACTTTGATGCCACCGTAGACGGCGGCGCCCAGCGCGGGGAAACCGAGAACGGGTTGGTACTGGGTGTTGGTGATGTTTTCGCCACGGACCCATAGCGACACGTAGGAGTTGATCTTGTATGTGGCGCTGGCGCGGAGGGTGAAGTAGTTGGGAGCGGCCACTTCTTGGAAGCTGACTGGATCCACATCCTGACGACCGACGATCCACGAACCGCCCATGCTGAGGGTCAACGGAGTGATCGGCATCCAGGTCGCGGTGAAGTTGGTGGTGTTGCTTGGACGGCGGAGGAGGCCGACGCCCGCGCTGTCGTTTTCGGCGGTCAGATTAGTGTAGTTGACGTCGAGTTCGAGTTGATCGATTGGCTTTGCCTTGATGTCGACTTCGAAACCGTGCGTGGTGGCTTGGCCGATATTCTGCGGAATGAAGTTGGCGTCATCCTGGATGTAATTGGTGATGTGGTTATGAAAGTAGGTGACGCTGGGCGTGACTTTACCGTCAAGGAACGGTTGCGCCACTCCGGCTTCCCAGCCGAGACTGGTTTCGGGCTTGAGGTTGGGATTGCTGAACCCGGGGAAGTAGAGTTGTTCGAGCGATGGGGGCGTGTAGGAGGAAGCGCCCGAGGCGTGCAGGACGGTTTGGGTGGGCGCGACGGTGTAGGCGACGCCCTGCCGCCAGGAAACGGCGCCGGAGAAATCGGAGTAGTGGTCATCGCGGACGGAGGTGAGGACATTGAGTCCCGGCAGCGCTTCCCACTGGCTTTCGACGTAACCGCCGATGTTGGTCAGGCTGTTTTGGAGGGTGGTCCTGCCTGCGAAATCATCGAATTGGGAGACGGTGGAGTCGTCGCCCTGGATGCCGGCGGTAATCTGCCAGTTATGCGCGAGTTGCAGGTTGTTCTGCCAATCGACGGAATCGGTGTTGATCCGGAGGTTGGTGCTGGAAGCAAAATTGAAGACGAAGTCGTTGAAGAGATCGTGAAAATTTTGCTGCTGCTGGTCGTAATTAAAATAGAGCTTGGTGGTGTAAAAATCGGCGACCTTGGCGACGACTTCCGGTGAGATGTACCAATCCTGCGTCTCGATGCGGGCGACGGGATCGGGATATTCGATGGCGTTGGGCGATCCGGCATTGGCGAGCGAGTAGCCGGAATGGACATCGACATAGACGTCGGGCGTGATCTGGTAGCCGAAATTGCCGCGATAGACGGTGTTGCGGTAGTTTTCGTTGTACCGGTTCATGTCGGAATCTTCGTTGGAGCCGCTGACGGCGTAATCGAAGTTACCGACGGCGCCTCGGCTCTGGACATTTTCGCGATATGTCCCGTAGGAGCCTCCCTCGAAGTAGGCGGAGCTGATGGGCTGGGCGAGCCCGCGACCCGAGAGGGTGACGAGATTGATCTGGCCGCCGCTGGCGTTGCCGCCTTCGAGTGAAGAGGACGGGGTGCGGACGACTTCGATCTGGTCGATGTTATCGAGTGTGAGATTGGTGAAGTCCGCGGCGCCGTCGAGACCGACCGGTTGGCGGCGGCCGTCAATGGTGAGAAGCGTCTGGTTGCTGTCCATGCCGTGAATGAAGACGGAGGTTTGCTGTCCCGGGACGCCGCTTTGCACGACGGAGAGGCCGGGTACTTTCATCAGGGCGTCGGGAACGGAAATATACTGGTTGGCCTCGAGTTCATCGCGCGTGATGACGGTTGAGGTGGTGGCCGTGGTGTCGGGGGCCTGTGGGGTGCGCGTGGCGGCGATGACCACGACAGTGGGAAGCTGCTCGACGACGGGCGCTTTCGTGGAGGCGCTTGTAGAAGAGGTGGTGGAGGTCGAAGATTTGGCCGAGGCAGGTGTAGCCTTGGGCTTGGCGGCGACCTTTTGCGTGGGGGCGGGTTTGGCGGTCGTCGCCGTGGATGCCGGTTGCGACGGAGGGGTTGTCGTCGGGGCGGGATCGGCCCAGGCTAGGGCGAGCGTTACGGGTGCGAGAAGAAGCACGGCGAGAGCGCGCCGGATTCGTTGCGATTGAAGTTTCTGGTGAGTTGTCATGGTGACCTGTTTTCTGTGGCTATGCGGCACGCCAGTACCGCGCATTTTTCGAAGCGGAGAACGAGGGCATAAAAAAACCTTCGCTCGTCCGCAGGGAGGAGGCGAAGGTCAGGCGGTGACAGGCACCGAAGAGACTTCTCTCCCATCCTGTCTTTGGCGAGACAGTTGCCCGGGCCACACGGCACGGGACTTGATGAGCGCAAGAAAGCAGGTCTTCTGACTTCGGGGTCGTCCTACTAACTCCGCCTTACCGCGCACCTTTGCGCAGTGGCTTCGTGGAGCTTTCGTCGTCCGTTACAGCGGCGCTACCGCACAGGATTCACACCTGTTTCCCTATTCTCCCCTGTATTATTCGGGGCACTTTCTTGCGAGTTGGTTGTCCCGCGTGAACGGGACGGCTGTCAAAGAACTGAGTAGGTGAATAAGGCGTTGGTCTGGGAAGGTCAAGTGGTTTGAGGGAATTTAGACAGGAGGAACATGAAGGACATGAGGGAAGGGAGGGGAGGTTTTTGACAAGATTAACAAGATTTACAGGATTGAGGGGGGAAGGCCGAGGGAAGCGTGACCAAATTTCCTAAATTACCAAATTGAGGCTGGGGAAAATTTTGACGGAATTTACGGAATTACGGAATTTTCTGAGGGGACGGTTTTTGACGGAATTAGACAGGCCTAGGGACCGGTGTAGGCGGGATTCCAATAGCCGTTGTTATCGGTCGGGCCGAACCAGCCTATTTTTTCCTGCGCGCTGTTGCCGCCGTAATAGTCGACTCCGCCGAGTTGAGCGGGAAGCTCAGCGGTGACGTGGCCATCGCACCAGGCAATGAGGGCGCGACCATGGTCGCGAAAATGGACGCTGGGTTGAAGGGCCCCGGAGAGATTGTTGTTGGGATCGACCCATTGATAGGGTTCGCAAAAGGGATATTCCTGGAGGCCGCTGCTCATAGCAAATGCGGTGGTGGCGAACATGACGGTCTGAGCGGGCCGGAGAACGTGCGTGATGTTGGTGGGCTGAAAATTGTTGGCAGGTGTGCCGCCGATATAAATTTCATTATAGCCATAGCCGCCTGCGCCAGTTTCAAAACTGGCAGCGCCGGTGAGCATGTGGGCGAAGAGCGGGCATATTTTGACGCGTCCCTGGGCACCAAGATAGGGAGAGAGATAGCCCTTGGTGGGGTCCCACGGCGCGCTGGAGGATGTGCGGGTTCCGTGCCACCGGATGTTATTGGTTGGGTCTTGGGCGGGGCAATAGTAGCCGTCGTGTTCGGAGGTGTAGGTGAGATTCGCGACGGCCAATTCCCGGAGGTTGGACATGGAGGCGGCGGCCTGGCCGGAGATCAGGGCGGAGTTCAAAGTCGGAAAGGCCAGCGCGAGGAGCAGGCCTATGATCGCGATAACCACGAGGAGTTCGACCAGGGTAAATCCACTCGTTGCATGCATCTTGATGTGGCGCATATAGAATCAGGTTTAATCTCTTGGGTTGAATTCCTCGAAGTTAGATTTGGCTTGAGGGGTAGGCTGCGATCGCCGAGCGCGGGTCCGCCCTCCGACCGTCGCACGGAGTGCGACGGCTACCTCGGAGAGAAGACATCCGCCGCTCGGGACAGCGGCGGCTACCTTGGAGGTGACCACGCTCTCACGAGCGCGGCTACGGGGTTCTTTATCTTTTGCGTTGTCGAAATTTTTGTGCGAATTGCGATGAGTACGATGAGGCCGAGGCCGAGATACCAGATTGATGAGGGCTCGGGGACAACATTGAGGACGCTGATGGCATCGAGATCGAATCCACCGGTGTTGAAGTTGGTAGGATAAGGGTCGTTGATGAGGTTATTGGTGGTTCCGTAGGCACCGTTGAAGATCGGATTGCTGGCGTCGTCGTAGGTATAGGTTCCCGGCCCAAGGGCAGTGTTGATGTTCCCGATGACATCAGTGATCCGCACCTGGGTGATATCGTTGATGTTGAGTAACGGGCTGACTCCGGCAAGGTCGTCCAGATTAAACGGGGTGCCAAAGCCAGCCAGGGCCGACCCCGCCAGATTATAGAGCAGCGAGGGATCGAGGGTGCCGAAACCTCCCACTTGAGTGGTGGTCTGGGTCAGGGAGACGGATGGAAAGGTGAAGAAATTGACTCCATTCGAGCTGACGGCGACCGTGGCGAGTTCCAGAAAATCGGCGTTGGGAACGCCCGTCTCTCCAAAGCCATTTTCATAGACGGCAAAATCGGTTCCCGGCCCGTTGGCGATCGGTTGGGCAAAGCTCAGGGTGATGGAACCTCCATCTCCGAGGCTGACCACCGGAAAGGGATTGCCAGCCGTAGCATCCGATGGCCCGAGAGCATTGCTTGCCGTTCCGAAGTTAGCCTTGGCACCCGTGGGGTCGGTAATCTGGACAGGACCAGGGGTAAAGCTAATCACACTGTTTGCCCACTCCTGAATGGCAGGGTCACTCGCGGCAACCGGCGTAACATCCGCCTGGGCCGGGGCGAGCGTTTCGGTCTGAGCTTCAGAGAAATTTATCGAAAAGAAAAACATGACGATAAGTGCCGTCACCGGAGCGAGCCGTTTAGCCCGACGAAACCGAAAATAAACCAGCCCGGCCAAGCCAAGCGCGAGGAGAAAGATCGAGGACGGTTCGGGAACAGCTGCGATATCAAAGATCTGATTTCCGTCGGAAATTTGCAGACTTCCATCATGCTGATTCAATTCACCAATAAGATCGCTGGTCTGCAAAACGACACTTGTGCTGTCCGAATAAGTACCGGTATTGGTGATCCCGAAGGAGACGAGATCGGAGGGGCCATCGAAATTCGTCAGGGTCAAAAAAAGTTGGTTTCCATCGACCGTCATGGAAGTCCCTCCTCCGAACGTGGGATTATTAGGATCCGAGTTGTAATCTGAACCGTAACTGACCCAGAGATGGCCGGCGATGCTGAGAGAAGCGCCAGTTGGATTGGCCAGGGCAGCCGCCACATCAGAGGCCGACCATTTGTAGATGCTCAGATCGCCGAAGCCCGGGGCGTAGTAAAGATCTCCCGCCGAGTCGAAGGCCAGCGGACCTGAAGAACCGGAGTCTTCTCCAAGATCAACGACGGGGACAGTCGTAAACAGGTTCCCGTTGCCGTCTGGTCCGGCGTAATAGATATGATTGGTGCCGAAACCTGCAGCGCCGGTAATAAAGATTGCCCCGTTGTGTTGATAAAGGCCCCAGTTAGGGGTGGTCGAGACAAGAGCGGATGTTCCCCCGGTTGGCGAATACTGAAAGATTTTCTGTGTATTCGATTCATCGCTGGTGTTGTAGTAGACGTTCCCGCCTACAGCCACGACGGTTTGTGATGGAAAATCTGACGATCCCGCTACGACTTGAGTCTTCGTGACACCATCATATTTATAGAGGCCTCCAAAAGTGAAATCGGGAGTGGCCGTTGAATAGTAGAGGTTTCCGGTCGAGTCCCAATCGTAGGTAACGATGGCATCGGAGGTGCCCCCCGTAAAAATACTGGAGGCGCTGTAGCCTGTGGAGGTTGTGATGTCGGCTCTCGCGGATGTGAGTGTCGAGACCAAGGCGAACGCCAGAAGCGTTGCGCGAATGAGGGGAGTGAATTTCATGCTGTCCTTCTTTCCTTTGCGGCACGCCAGTACCGCGCTTTTTTTTCGAAGCGGAAAAACGGAGGCATAAAAAAACCTTCGCTCGTCCGCAGGGAGGAGGCGAAGGTCAGACGGCACGAGGGCACGACGGGACTTCACTCCCATCCTGTCTTTGGCGAGACAGTTGCCCATGCCACAAGGCACGGGACTTGATGAGCGTAAAAAAGCAGGTCTTCTGACTTCGGGGTCATTCTACTTACTCCGCCTTACCGCGCACCTTTGCGCAGTGGCATTATGGAGTTTTCGTCGTCCGTTACAGCGGCGCTACCGCACAGGATTCACACCTGTTTCCCTATTCTCCCCGACATATGCCGGGGCACTTTTTTGCGAATTATTTGTCCCGCGTGAGCGGGACTGGTTTCAAAGAACTGGAAATGTGAATAGGACGATGGGGTGGGGACGTCAAGTGGTTTGATGGGGAAGGTTTGACGGAATTAACGGAATTTTAGACAGGAAGAACATGAAGGCTGATGAAGGGGGACCGTTTTGGATGGGATTAATATGATTAATGGGATTGAGACTGGGCCAGCGCGGGTTTGAGGAGAGGCAATGGAATTGCGCGGATATGTGCGTTCCCACGTACAACTTGGGAACGAGGGGGAAGAAGGCAGGCGGAACTGATCCTTCGACAAACCCATTCGACTTCGCTCAGGGCGCGGCTTGCTGCCGCGGCTACCGAAGGGTGACTAATGATTTTGTGGGAGTCGCTCGGGTCGCTACGCTCGAGAAAGTCTTAAGAGTAGCAAATCGGCAGAACTGATTGAACCCTCGACAAGAGCGGGGGGAGGGGGTTTCTTGGTTTAATGTTCGCCACTCCTTTGCGCATGCAGGTTCAGATTTTTAACTTGGGGGTGCAGACCAATCTGGTTTATCGCTGGAATTTTTTGATGCGGGTGGCGGTGAGTTTTGTGCCGTTGCTAGGTTCGGTTTTTCTTTGGAGCGCGGCGTTTGCGGGGCATAAGAGTTTTGCGGGCTATACGTTTTCGAGCATGGTGGCTTATTTCATCACGCTGATTTTGATCGATACGTTGACGACGCCGAATGAGGATGATTTTCAGATTGCGGAGGATATTCGCGGGGGCCTCATCAATACGCTGTTGCTGAAGCCGATCAGTTATCGGCTTTATCGCTTTCATCTTTATGCGGCGGCGCGGATTGTGCATACGGCGTTCGCCCTCATACCGCTGGGGGTGGCGATGATCTGGTTGGGGCACTACTTCAAGGATTTGCCGTGGCTGGAGAATTTGCCTTGGGCGCTGTTGGCCATGGTGGGCGCGGGATTGATCCAGTTTTTTCTGACGTTTACGCTGGCGATGATTGCGTTTTGGATTCTGGATATTGGGAGTGTGACTTTCATTATTTACTCGATCGAGTTTTTGCTGGGGGGGCACATTTTTCCGGTGGATGCGTTTCCGGTGTGGCTGCAGATCGTCTGTATGCATATGCCGTTTGCGTATGAGTTTTTCTTTCCGGCGGCGATCCTGATTGGGCACATGGATGGGGCGGGAATGGTGACGGGATTGATGTGGCAGTGGGCGTGGATTGGGTTCTTTTATGTGCTGAGTGGGATTTTGTGGAAGAGGGGGTTGCGGGCGTATACGGCGGTGGGAGGATGAGGAGAATTTAGACAGGAGGAACATGGGGGAAGGCAGGGGAAGGTTTTGACGGAATTAACGGAATTAACGGAATTTTTCTAAACAGAAGGCAATGGAGCTGCGCGGACAAAGGCAGGTGAAATTTTTTGACGGGATTAACAAGATTTACAGGATTGGGGGACGGAGGGCGGCAGACCAAATTTCTAAATTTTCTAAATTACCAAATTGGGGATGAGGGAGAAGGCAGGTCTGAACTGATCCTTCGACGGGCTCAGGATGACGGAGGGCGGGAGGATGGGTTCTTGGTGGATAACTTTGATGGTCGCAAAAACTCCTCTCATGGGGTTGTGAGTAAGTTGGGGATAAGAAAGAACAAGTGATGGCTTTTAAAAGGCGGTGGGTTGCTCAAAGATCATGGTTCGCAATTTTTCCACACCCATGATCATGCCCGCTTCAGGTTCTATTAATCCCAAGTCGAAACGCCGTGTCTCCACCACGGAGGAGGCGCTTTCGCCGATGGCGCTGTATAGCGCGGAGGCGGAAAAGGCGGTGCTGGGTTGTATGATGGCGCAGCCTGACGAGGTGATCGACGAGGCCGTCTTTACGTTGAGCAGGGATGATTTTTTCGTGCCCGCGCACCAGGAGATTTTTGCGGCACTGCGCGAGATGCATAATTCACAGCAGGCCATTGATGTGATGACGATTCATCAATGGCTGACAGATCGCAAGATGGCGGAGGCGGTGGGGAGTCCGGGTATCTTGGGAGAGTTGCTGGTGGGATTTGCGACCCATCTCAATGTCGGTTCCTATATTCGAATCGTCAAAGACAAGGGGCTGTTGCGCTGCCTGCAGAAGGCTTGCTCGACCATCGTGCAGGATATTACGGACGCGCCGGATTCGGTCGCGGAAGTTTTAGATCGCGCGGAGACCACGATTTTCAGCGTCACCAACATGGGCATCACGCAGTCGACGGTTCCGGCCAGCGAGGAAATCGACAAGGCGATCAAGCTGATCGAAACTTTCCAGAGTCGCAAGGGTCGGCTTCCGGGTTTGCAGACGGGATTCCACAAACTGGACGAGTACACCGGGGGTTGGAAACCGGGCGAAATGATCGTTCTGGCGGCGCGCCCCGGTCAGGGAAAAACGGCGCTGGGGCTGACCTTCGCCCAACATGCGCTGCGCGAGCGTTATGATGAGGTGTCCGATGCGTGGAAGAAACCGGGTTACCGGGTGGGAATGTTCAGTTTGGAAATGACGAATGAGCAGTTGATGCTCCGTTTGCTGGCATCGCATGCGGGTGAACGGCTGCAGGCCATCCGACAGGGATTGCTCGACGATCATTCGCTGCAAAAATTGCGCATGGTGGCGGGAGACATGAAGGAATGGCCGCTGTATCTCGATGATTCTTCCTTCCTGACCATCAATCAGCTTCGCGCCAAGGCGCGCCGAATGAAGGACCGGCACGGGATCGATTTGCTCGTCATCGATTATTTGCAGCTTTTGCGCTCGGAGTCGGGGCAGGCCAAGGACAACCGCCAGAATGAAGTCGCGGAAATTTCGCGAGGCATTAAGGGATTGGCGAAAGATTTGAAAATACCGATCATCATCCTGGCGCAGTTGAATCGTCGCTCCGAGGAAGCGAAGGCCGAACCCGCGCTGCATAATTTGCGCGAGTCGGGCGCGATCGAACAGGATGCCGACGTGGTTCTGCTTTTGCACCGACCGGATGCGGATAAGGACCAGGACGGAAATGAGACGGGCGGCTACAAGGAAATCATTCCGTATAAGTTGATCATCGCGAAACAACGTAACGGCCCGACGGATAAGCTCGATATTCTTTTCCATGCGCCGTACACGCGCTTTGATGATCCGGTGCGGCATGAGACGCGGAGAGAATAGTCTTTTTAAGGAGCCCATTTCTCATGTCAGCGGATATTTTAATCCATGGGTTCAATAGACCGTCCCAAGCGATTGCCGATTAAATATATTAATTGTCATGAAGTTTACCTTGATTTCGTAGAAAAAGTCGCTTTTGATGACTGATCGTGTCTTCCCATCGACCTTCCACCGCTCGCGCCCGTTTGGTTAACGCGCTCACGGAGGAAATTTTGCAGAATCCGGAATCGGCTGCATTTCCAATTGCAAGTGAACATCAACTTTGTCGCCGCTTTGGCATCAGTCGCGTAACCGTTCGACTCGCCTTGAGCGATTTGGAAAACCGCGGCCTCATCTATCGCAAACATGGCAAAGGCACTTTCGCGCACGGACGCTCCACGCGAATTCACCGTCATTTGGGAATTCTGATTAAATCACCACAGGCGGCGGAGCATCGCCCCATCGCCGAACTGATCCGGGGCGTGCAGACGGTAATGTCGTCCGTCCAGTCCGCCACGTTATTGCTGAGCACGTCCCCGGAACAATGGCGGGCGGAAAAGGCGAGCACCCTCGCCGGAGTCATCGTGGTGCCGCAAGACGTTTCGATCAAGGATCTCGATGTTCTCAAAGACCGCAACTTGAACTATATTCTTTTTGGAGAAACGGATTTGCCCGGGCCCCGCATTACTCTGGGGCAAAGGGCGGCGGCGCGCCGGATGACGGAGCAATTGTTAGAATTGGGGCATCGACGAATCGCACTTCTGAGTGGCTTCGATATATGCCTCGACACGGCGAAGCGAAAGGGCGTGCATGATGCGCTTCAGGTAGCGGGGATCGATCCCGCACAGGTTCCCGAGATCTCGGCCAACGGGGAGGAAGGTGGTATTTTTCAGGCCGCGCGTGAGGTGCTCAAGCTGCACCCGCGTCCCACGGCCGTGGTGGCCTTTGACGATAGTCTTGGTGCCATCCTGAGTTTTCAGGCACGGCGCCAGGAGGGGATCACGATGCCAGCGGAGTTGAGTATCGTGAGTTTTCACGACTGGCCGTTCCTCAATTATATGGAGCCTTCATTGACGACGGTGCGGTTCGAGTTTTTCACGGCGGGACAACACGCTGCGGAGGCGTTGAATCTTGCGGCGCTGACGGGGCGGACGGTCGGCGACCTGACGTTTGAGCCGACTTATCGAGCGGGGCAGACTCTTGGGCTGGCGCCGGATGCTTGAAGAGAGGATTTCTTTCACTAATCGTCGGCGGTCGATGGCTACCTCGGAGGGAAACATCCGCCGCTAGGGACAGCGGCGGCTACCAACTGAGGCGCGATGGCTACCCATTGCGGTTTGGATAATTCGATGGGTAGGATTCCGTTATGAAAATTTTGTTTATTGGTGGGACCGGTAACATCAGCGCCGCCGTCAGCCGTCAGGTGGTGGAAGAGGGGCACGAACTTTTTCTGATCAATCGCGGGCAACGATCCGGTTCTATTCCGGGAACCACCAGCTTGATCGCCGATATTCGCGATGAGAAATCGATGGTGCAGGTGTTGGGAGATCATCGGTTTGATTGCGTGGCCAATTTCATCGCCTTCACGCCGGAAGATGTTGATCGGGACGTGAGATTGTTTCAGGGCAAATGCGGGCAATACATTTTTATCAGTTCGGCTTCCGCTTACCAGAAGCCGCCGGGACATCCGGTTATCTCCGAGTCGACGCCGTTGAAAAATAGTTTTTGGGAATATTCGAACAAGAAAATCCTGAGCGAATTGCGGCTGCAGCAAGTCTACCGCGAGCAAAACTCTCCGATGACCATTATTCGGCCATCGCTTACCTACGAGACGGTCATTCCGGCTGCGATAGGAAGCTGGCACGATTTTACGCTGATCGATCGGATTCGTACCGGCCGTGAAATCATTGTGCATGGCGATGGAACGTCACTTTGGACGATTACGCACTCGGAGGATTTCGCGCGGGGAATGGTTGGATTGATCGGACATCAGCAAGCCATCGGCGAGGCCTTTCACATTACTTCCGACGAAATCCTCACTTGGAACCAAATTTATGAAGTGATGGCCGAGGCAGCCGGAGTGACCGCCCGCATGGTCCATATTCCGTCTGACTTTATCGCGCGCCTGGTTCCCGCGTTGACGGGGCCTTTGCTCGGCGACAAGGCGCACAGCGTTATTTTCGACAATAGTAAAATCAAGCGCTTCGTGCCCGGCTTTGTCGCGACGATTCCGTTTAAAGTCGGTATCAAGCGCACGGTGGCGTGGTTCGATGCGGATGATTCCCGTAAGACGATCGTTGAGGCTACCAACCAGACGATGGATCGGATTCTTTCGGCTTATCTGCCTGCTTTTCAGAAACTCGCTTTAGTTTAGAGGTGCGCTTTCTTCGATTGGAACCGTCGCACGGAGTGCGACGGCTACCTCGGAAGGAGGCAAAAAAGTTAGAGGTCCTTCGACAAGCTCAGGATGACGATCTTTTTAAATGAGTCGCTGACGCGACACCGCCGCCGAGCCTGCGGCGGCTACCTCGGAGGGAAGACATCCGCCGCTAGGGACAGCGGCGGCTACCACTGAAAAGGCACGGCGGTCACAGACCGCCGCTACAGATTACATCTTAAAACTGGAGGTAGGTGGAGGTCTTCAGGCCTTGCTCGTAGGATTCGAGGAGGCGCATGCCTTCGTTGGGCTTGAGGACGTCGGCCTTGATGGCGCGGTCGATCTGCTCCTTCATGCCGCGGGCGAGCATGCCGGTATCATACTGGACGTTGGCGAGAACTTCGCCGATGGGACTGCCGGGAATGGTTTCCTCAATGTAGAAGCCGCTTTCCTCATCGGAATCGAGAAAGACGTGGGCCTCGTTGACGCGACCGAAGAGATTGTGGAGATCGCCCATGATGTCCTGGTAGGCGCCGAGGAGAAAAATGCCGAGGTAATAGGGTTTGCCGTTGAGCGGATGGAGGGGCAGCGTGCGGCTGACTTCACCATCACTGTCGATGAACTTGCTGATCTTACCGTCGGAATCGCAGGTGATATCGACGAGGGTGGCGTTGTGCTCGGGAGCTTCGTTGAGGCGATGAATCGGCGCGATGGGGAAGAGCTGACCGAGCGCCCAGTGATCCAGCAGCGATTGGAAAACGGAGAAGTTACAGAGGAACTGGTCGCCCAACGAATCCTTGAGGTCGTGGATTTCCTCAGGAGTCGACTTTGCGCCGACGTAGAGTTCCACGACACTTTCGGCGATTTCCCAGAAGAGGGTTTCGACTTGGGCCTTGGTGGCGAGATCGAGCAGACCGAGATCGAAGCGGGCCTGGGCGTCGTCCTTGATTTGCACGGCGTCGTGAAAATGTTCGCGGCGGTTTTTTCGATTCAGGCTGGAGCGAAGATCGAGAAGATCGGCGACGGGCTTGGGCGGCTTGACGCCTTCCGGCAGTTCAAACGGCTTGGCCTTGGTTTTTTCGATGACTCCGAAGATATCGACAAGGAGGACGGAGTGGTGGGCGACGATGGCTCGACCGCTTTCGCTGATGAGGGTGGGATGCGGCACTTTTTCCTCGTTACAGACGTCGGCGACGTTGTAGACGACATCGCGCGCGTATTCGCCGAGGGTGTAGTTGACGCTGCTGTCGTAAGCGGAGCGACTGCCGTCGTAATCGACGCCGAGGCCGCCGCCGACGTCAAGGTACTCAAGCGGGAAACCAAGCTGCTTGAGCTTGGCGTAGTAACGGGCGGCCTCGCGGACGGCGCGCTTGACGGTCTGGATGTCGGGAATCTGCGAGCCGATGTGGAAGTGCATCAGCTTGAGGCAATCCTCCATTTGATGGGTGCGGAGGAGTTCGGCGGCTTCCATGACCTCGCTGGTAGAGAGACCGAACTTGGCGTTTTCGCCGCCGGAGGTTGCCCACTTGCCGGAGCTTTTTGCGAGGAGCCGAATGCGCACGCCGACGATGGGGCGGACGTTGAGTTGTTGCGAGACTTCGATGATGGCTTTGAGCTCTTCGACCTTCTCGACGACCATGATGATGGTCTTGCCGAGTTTGCGTCCGAGGAGCGCCATCTGGATGTAGAGTGAATCCTTGTAGCCGTTGCAAATCATCAAGCACTCGGGGTCACGATGGATGGCGAGCGCGGCAAAAAGTTCGGGTTTGCTGCCGACTTCGATGCCGAATTTGTAGGGCGCACCGGCGTCCATGATTTCTTCGACGACTTCGCGGAGTTGATTGACCTTGATTGGGAAGACGCCGCGGTATTGGCCCTGGTAACTGGCCTCGGCGATGGCGGCGCGGAATTCCTCGTTGAGGACCTGGACGCGATGGCGCAATAGATCTTGGAAACGGACGAGGAGTGGGAAAGTCAGGCCGCGATCTCGGGCCTCTTCCATGACCGACAGGAGATCGAGCGCGGGGCCCTGGTCCTGGATCGGACGGACGG
>Ga0206872_10270_pt1 | contig 14378 bp, 14 predicted proteins | sample Alteio_BWOrgCont_34_FD_152906 | JGI IMG/M metagenome (GOLD analysis project Ga0206872, IMG submission 152906) | Enriched cells from forest soil in Barre Woods Harvard Forest LTER site, Petersham, Massachusetts, United States -... | ecosystem: Environmental > Terrestrial > Soil > Temperate forest >... | reverse complement strand
GAACCAAGAATCAAGAATCAAGAATCAAGAACCAAGAATCAAGAACCAAGAACCAAGAACCAAGAATCAAGAACCCAGAGTCAAGAATCAAGAGTCAAGAACCAAGAAAAAACCGATGCTTTTTGTCTTGGCTCTTGATTCTTGACTCTTGGCTCTATTTTAACATATAAACCAGAACTACTATTTCTTCTTACCCAATGACTGAACAAGGCTTGCAACGAGTTATTGTTGAACATGTAACGCCTGAAATTGACGCAGGACGGTTTTATATAAAAAAAACCGCTGGCGAAACCGTAAAAGTGGAGGCGGATATTTTTACCGATGGCCACGACCATATTGGCGCCCGGCTATTGTTTAAGCACGAAGATGAAAAAAACTGGTCGCATGTGGCCATGCAGCTTACCAGTAACGACCGCTGGCAGGCATCTTTCAACGTTACTAAAACAGGATTTTATAGTTATACAATAACAGGATGGGTCGATCACGCATTAACCTGGCATCATGGCTTTGAAAAAAAATACCAGGATGCCCAGCACATGGACGTTGAATTATTGATAGGAGCGGGGTTCCTCGAAGCTATGCTGCCGGTTGCAACTAAAGCCGATCAAAAAAAAATCAGCAAAGTAATTGCCTTAATGCGCGATGAGGTTAAGTACGACATGGCCGTAAATACGGTTTTGGGTAAAGATGTGCATCATTTTATCGAACAATACCCCAACCTTGAACATGCTACCGTTTACTCGCGTGAGTTGAAGGTTTACGTCGACCGCGAAAAGGCGGGTTTTAGTAGCTGGTATTGTTTTTTTCCGCGCTCGGCATCGGCCGTTGAAGGGAAGCATGGTACATTTAAAGATTGTGAAGCATTGCTGCCGCGCATTGCCGAAATGGGCTTTGATGTTTTATATTTTCCGCCGATACATCCCATAGGTCACAATTTTAGAAAAGGCAAAAACAACGTGGTGAATGCATTGCCAGAGGATGATGGTGTACCCTATGCCATTGGTTCAAAAGAAGGCGGGCATAAAGATATTTTAAAAGACCTGGGCACATTGAATGATTTTAAACACCTTGTAAAAGAAGCCGCTGCACATGGCCTCGAGGTGGCTTTGGATTTTGCCATCCAGTGCTCACCCGATCATCCCTATGTTAAACAGCACCCCAAATGGTTTAAATGGCGGCCCGATGGAACGGTGCAATACGCAGAAAATCCCCCAAAAAAATACCAGGATATTTTGCCCATAAATTTTGAGAATGACGACTGGCAGAACCTGTGGGAAGAGTTAAAAAGCATACTTGATTATTGGTGCGAGCAGGGGGTTCGCATTTTCAGGGTGGATAACCCGCATACCAAATCATTTCATTTTTGGGAATGGTGCATTGCGGAAGTTCAAAAGAAGTACCCCGGCACAATATTTCTCTCCGAAGCTTTTACCAAGCCTAAGGTGATGAAACAATTGGCCAAATTAGGCTATACGCAGTCGTACACCTATTACGTTTGGCGAAACTCGAAGCATGAACTTATTGAATACATGACAGAATTGACGCAAACGGAAATGAAAGACTATTTCCGCCCGAATTTTTGGCCTAACACGCATGATATCAATCCTTATTCCCTGCAGGGCGGCAGTGAGCCGGGTTTTATCACCCGCTATTTTATGGCAGCCACCTTATCATCAAACTATGGCATATTCGGGCCGGTTTACGAGTTAATGTACCACGACCCTTATCCCGGCAAGGAAGAATACCTCAATTCCGAAAAATACGAAGTGCGCCATTGGGACTGGGCAAAGCGCAATAAACTGACCGATGTTATTACAAAAGTAAATGCCGCGTGCAAGGTTAACCCGGCGCTGCAAAGCACAAATAATATTAAATTTTGCGAGGTGCATAATGATATGCTGCTGGCTTATTATAAAAAATCGGGCGATAACCATATTTTATGCGTTGTTAATCTCGATCCTTATAACAAACAGCAGGGCCTTGTACAAACGCCGGTTTATGAGATGGGGATATGGCCCGGCCAGGATTTTACCGCCTTTGATATTATGACAGGGCGCAGTTATATATGGAACCAGGAATGGAATTATGTTGAGCTGAGCCCCTGGGAAATGCCGGTGCACTTATTTAAAATAGAATTGTAACGCTATAATGAATACAATCGCTGTTATCGGGAATACAAATTCGCTATCGCTTGATAAGCCCTGGATTGACTTTGCTGCGGATAAAAAGGCGATAGAATGGCTGGAAGCGAACGTGTTTTACGAATACATGCGTAAATGCCGCTGGTTTGCCGGCAAGGCGCGCATGATAAAGTTTTTAAAGGTACAGCAGTTTTTAAACATGCCTATTGAAGATGATATTGCCTACCTGGTAATACTGCATGTTGGCTATACCTACGGCGACGAGGAAAAATACGCCATGCCGGTCTCCTTCCTGCCTGATGACTATGAACTTTTAGGCCAGGTTAACCCTAAGGCATTTATCGTTAAAATAACTGTTGAAGGCAAAGCAGGCTGGCTAATTGATGCTATTTACGATTTTCGCTTTCAAATAGCATTATTTGAAAACATTTGGGGCGATGCCAACACAAAACAGGCGGATGGCTCCATAACTTATCACCGGGGAAAAGGTTTGGCGGCAACCGACGAAAATATGGGCTTTTTGTGCACCATCCCCGACCTGGAGCAAAGCAACTCGTCGCTTATTTACGGGAACAAATATTTCTTTAAGCTTTACCGTAAGCTTTTCCGCGAGGTTAACCCCGAGGTTGAGATGCTGCAGTTTTTAACAGAAACCGGCGGGTTTAAAAATATACCCGCCTATTGCGGCAGCTTAACTTACGAAAGGCCTGGAACGCCCCCTGTTACACTTGGGCTGATGATGCAGAAAGTGGCAAGCAAATCAGATAGCTGGGTATCAACCGGCGATGACCTGAACAACTTTCTTTTCATGTTTGTCGATAAGCTTTTTGGTGTGCAGGACGAGGTATTTGAAAAAGTTGAGCTGCTTGGCAAACGAACCGCCGAAATGCACCTGGCTTTATTATCCGACAAAAAAACCAAAGACTTTAAACCCGAAAAATTTGACCCGGCCTATGTGGTGTTTATACAAAAGCACCTGAATAACCTTTTGGATAAACGAATTAATTTATTGAAAGAAAATTACGCGAGGCTCGATAAAAACGCAAAAGACCTTGCTGACGATTTTATTAACAGCGAAAGCAGCATCCGCCATTTTTTTGATAAGATTGGCAGCAATAAATTAAAATCGTCGCGCATCCGCATACATGGCGATTATCATTTGGGCCAGGTACTTTTTACCGGCACCGATTACCTGGTTATTGATTTTGAAGGAGAGCCTGAAAGCGCTATCGCCGATCGCAAAATAAAGCACTCGCCCTTGAAGGATGTCGCCGGGATGGTCCGCTCGTTTCATTATGCAGTTTGCGCCAAGCTGTATTTTAGCAGCGAAACACAAGGCATCAACCCATTACGCCTGCAAAAAGCAGCCGACCGGTGGTACAGACTGATAACCGACGCATATTTGGACGCTTATATGCAAACTATCGGCGACATATCAGCTATATTTGGCAACCGTACTGAACTTAACTTTTTACTGCAACTGCACCTTCTCGAAAAATCGGTATATGAACTTGGTTATGAACTTAACGGGCGCCCCGACTGGATAAGAATCCCATTAAAAGGGATACAGCAGGTATTGTTCGAAATAGAAAAATTTAACAGTTAAATAAAGCCTTGCAGGCATAAACATATGGCAAAAAAGAAAATCGACACCGGCAACGATGCATCTGCTCCAAAAGCAGAAGTAAAAAAAGCTAAACCGGCTGCAAAGAAACCGGTTGCGGCAAGTAAAACGGCAAAAAAGCCTGCAACCCCAAAAGAAGTTGCTGTTGTTGAAATCCTATTAAAAAACGTGGAAGTCTACAGCCGTTTTACCGATTTCGATATAGCATTATTTAAATCGGGGAAGCACTTTAAGCTGTATGAAAAGCTCGGTTCGCATGTTGTCGAATTTCAGGGTGTGATAGGCACTTATTTTGCTGTTTGGGCGCCAAATGCGCATTATGTAGCTGTTGTAGGCAATTTTAACGGCTGGAACCGCAGCTCGGATCCATTGTTTGTCCGCTGGGACGGATCGGGCATATGGGAGGGCTTTATCCCCAATGTAGGCAACGGCGAAACCTATAAATATTTTATCAATTCAACAAACGGCGAAGACCTTGAAAAAGCTGATCCTTTTGCCCTGCGCTGGGAGGTTGCCCCGCATACGGCCTCAATTGTTGCCGATACCTTTTACGAATGGAAAGACGGCGACTGGATGGCAAGCCGCTACGGGCATAATGGCATAAACCGCCCTTATTCGGTTTACGAGATGCATGTAGGCTCGTGGGCGCGCAGCGTGGAGAGCCCCGATGAATTTTTAACATACAGCCAGCTTGCCGATAAACTGGTGCCTTATATAAAGGAAATGGGCTTTACCCATGTGGAGTTTATGCCGATAATGGAGCATCCCTATTATCCAAGCTGGGGATACCAGATCACAGGTTTTTTTGCGGCATCCAGCCGGTACGGTACCCCGCAGGAGCTGATGTACCTTATTGAAAAATTGCACCAGGCCGAAATCGGCGTTATATTGGATTGGGTGCCCTCGCACTTTCCGGGCGATGCGCATGGCTTGTATAAATTCGATGGCTCGCATTTGTATGAGCATGCCGATCCCCGCAAGGGCTTTCACCCGGATTGGAAATCGTATATATTTAATTACGGGCGTAACGAAGTGCGTGCATTTTTAATAAGCAACGCCTTATTTTGGCTGGACAGGTACCATGTCGACGGTTTGCGGGTTGATGCCGTGGCCTCGATGCTCTACCTCGATTACTCGCGCAACCACGGTGAATGGGAAGCCAACATATATGGCGGCAATGAAAACCTTGAAGCGATATCCTTTTTAAAGGAATTTAATGAGGCGGTGTACAGCCATTTCCCCGATACGCAAACCATTGCCGAAGAGTCGACCTCATTTACCGGGGTAAGCAGGCCGGTTTATACCGGCGGCCTCGGCTTTGGCATGAAATGGATGATGGGATGGATGCACGATTCGATAAAGTATTTCTCAACCGATCCCTTATACCGCAGGTACCATCATAACCAGATCACTTTTAGTTTGATCTATGCCTTTACCGAAAACTTTATGCTGCCGTTTTCGCACGACGAAGTAGTGTATGGTAAAGGTTCGATGCTGCGGAAAATGCCGGGCGATGAATGGCAGCAGTTTGCAAATTTACGCCTGCTGTACACCTATATGTTTACTCATCCGGGCACAAAACTCCTTTTTATGGGCGCCGAATTTGGCCAGGGCAATGAGTGGAATTTTCAGCAATCGTTAGACTGGCACGTGCTCCAGTACCCCAATCACCAGGGCATAAAAGAAATAATAAAAACGCTGAACCACTTATACAAAGATGAACCGGCCTTGTACGAAAAAGCGTTTGAAGTGGGTGGGTTTGAGTGGGTTGACGGCGGGAATGCCAACGATTCGATACTGATATACAACCGCAAGGGGCACGACGAAGCCAACGAACTTGTAGTTGTTTTAAACATGACGCCGATGCCTCATCACAATTTCAGGGTAGGGGTGCATACAAAAGGCAAGTGGGTTGAAATATTTAATTCGGATGCCAAAAAATTCTGGGGAAGCGGGCTTGATAACCCCAACCCGCTAAGTTCGGAAACGGTTAACTGGCACGGCCGCGAGGAGTCAATCACTATAAGTATTCCGCCATTAGGGGCAACCATTTTCAAAAAGGAGAAGGTTGTACCCGCAAAATATGAGCTAAAAAGATAATAGGAGTTAAAAAGATATTCAATTGCAGGCCAGGTAATAATTTGGTAAAACCGCGAACCTTTTGATTACCGTAACGTAAAAGACTATAGTTTCAATAAATAATCTCTTTAAGTTATGAATCCTAAATATCGTATTATCTATTTGCTCATCGGTTTCATTGGACTGATAGCCCTGATTGGCTATACTATCAGCAATTTCCCGGATAATATTAACCCTGCGTTTATTTTATTAATTACTATACCCGATATGGTGTTTTTTTACCTCGCTTATAAAACATACCCGGTTGAAAGCGAGATGAAAAGAACGCGGTAAACCCATCGTAAACTGATAATCCATGCAACGACCGGATTATAACAGATTAACCGGTCACCACGCTGTATACTGCCGCTTTCTGATCTTTTATATAATTATCGCTTCGCCAACGGCGTTTTAATACACACCCCGCACCTGGCATTTATAAAATTGGCCCCGGGCGCCATGCCCACTGTCTTTGTACACAAAAAAATCTTCCAACACCCGTAACATTCTTTCTTGACAGGCACGTTTTTTGCTTTATTAGCAAGGTAAAGTACGTTGACCCTTTTTAAGCTTTCGGCGCTAATTTATTCCTCTTATCTTATTTTTTTTTAATTATGAATTTTATACTACGTTTTGTGTTTTTTCTTGCCGGTATTGCCGGATTGGCATTTTTAGTTTACAGGGTTATCGATACTTTTCCAAATGTCAACCCGGTTGATGTATTGGTTATTACAATACCCGATATGTTGCTATTTTTTCTCGCTTATAAAACCTACCCGGCCGATGAAGGTGTAAAAAAGTATCGCTAAGCTACCATCACAATAATTTTACGAAGCAACCTAAAAATGCCTGGCTAAATACTTATATTAGCGTCAAATGTTATTGTACTTGATTGGTTTCAAGTAAATTAAACCTTCCGTCTTATGAATCCAAAATTCCTTATCCTTTATTTAATTGCGGGCACTGTTGCATTAATATTGGTTATTTACCAGGTAATTACTACTTATCCCGCTGTTAATATTGGCCGGCTGGTTTTGAATGCTGTAATTTGCCTGTTTTTTTATTACCTGTCCTACAAAACCTATCACGAGAAAAAAGACAAGGAATTGATGTGATCCGGCAACAAAAAAATAAATACCGGAGATCGCTTATTTGACCTTGCCGGCATAGCTTTTTATCAGTTCCCAGGTGCTGTTGTCTGAGTCAAATACCGAATTCAGCCCCTGTTCTTCGCCGCCGGGATCGCCCATAAATTCGTCACCGTCTTTCCAGAATATTTGCCCCGGTATCGGCCTTGCTATCCCCCCGAAAGCCCAGAAATTACAGCCGGCAATATCGGGGTTCTTCATCACGGTATTGAATATGAAATTGTAAAAGCGGTCGCGGTTTAGCGTCGTTGCTCCGATACTGAAGGACTGCAAATCGCGGGGCAGGCCAAACTCCTCAATTACCAGCGGTTTATTAAGTTTTTGCGCCACCTTTAAATGCCGCGCTGCATAATCACCTGCGTTGGAAATAATGGTTTTAAAGCTGGCATTGATAGCAGTGTCTTTAAACCAGCTCCAGTTTTTTGGCCAGATGTGAATGGTTAGATAATCGATATTCTTATCATCATGTATCTTTTTATAAACGGACATGTCATAATCCGAGGCGATATCCCCTTCGCTGCCGGTAGTGAGCAGGTGGTTTTTATCGATTGATTTTACCAATGCTGCAACCCGCTGTATCCATTGCCCGAAGGCCGGAATTGCGGCTTTTGCCATGGGCCGGGGCTCGTTAATGATTTCCCAGGCCATAATTGCATCATCATCGGTATATTTTTTTCCGTTTATGCTGTTGGTACGGCTGAGCACATATTTTATATAAGTATCAAGCTGGTCTTTACAGGTTTCGCAGGTATAAAACTGGCTGATGTATTGCTGCAGTTTATCCCAGCTATAACCTTCGTATTTTGGATAGGGCTGCTCCCCATAGCCGTTCCATTTCAGATATTGGCCCAGGCCACCACTCCATTCCCAGGTATTGGTAAAGTGCAGCACGGCTTTCATATTACGTTTGCTTAGTTCATTGAGCAGGTAATCAAGCCCTGCCATTATGTTTTCATCAAACTTGCCGGGTTCGGGCTGCAGCGCTTTTTCGCTGGGCGTACGGTAGGGGTAGGTAGTTAGCCCTTCGGCCCCAACCATCACACGCAGATTGGTTACGCCATTCTTTTTTAAAAAATCAAGCTCTGTTTTTAGCCGTTCTTTTCCTTTTTCGCCGTTGGTGGCTAACAAACCGCCATACCAGTAATTAGCCCCAATGTACCTGTAGGGAGCCCCGTTGATAATAAAATGAGTGCCGTTAACCTTAACAAATCCCCGCTGGGCAAAACATGATGCAGCCGCGAGCAGGCTAATAAATAATACCTTAATTATTTTAATCACAGTGTTTAAATTGGTTTTTAAAAGTATAAAACAGCAGGCGGTGTAGTTAATACTGTTTTAACAATTGATTGCTCAAAAATGATATATTATTTGCGACAGTGGGCTTTGAGTTGATTAGAATTCGGACACCGCAATTAGCACCGGCAGCTAAAATCAAATAAATATAATTTTGTGAAGAAGCCCGGGAAATAAATTTTGTACTGTTAAAAATCATACTTATTTTTATTTAAATATTATACAATCCTTAAACCTAAGTAATTCATTTTAAATCGTTTTTATTTTTCTAAGCCACTATTATAATATAAGATTCCCTGGGGCTATAATCCCTGCAATTTAAACTATTCAGATTTATTACAGTCAAGTTACAGTCATGCGTATATTAATAAAATATGCTGACGTATTTGTCACTTAACGCAGAATGCGCGAATTATATACCCATTGATAAATTATTAACCCTTTTAATAAATGTAAACATGAAAAAGCTTATTCCTTTTATCCTCTTATTATTTGTTGCACAAATAAGTTTTGCCGGAGCGCCACTCAAAGGCATTGATGTAAAACTCGGAAAAAATCCCGGTGGCGGGTGTGCCGCTAAATGCACAAGCGGCGCCAACGGCGAGTTGTCGGGCACTTTGCCGGAAGGTGAATACACGCTGGTTGCGGATGATATTCAAATAAAAAATTCAATAAACGGGATGATAAAAAGTAAGTATCCCCGCAGCCAATACAAGTATGATGGGACCGGCGTCGAAATATTCTTTAGTACATCATCCAAAATAAAAATAAAAGGCCAGTTAATTCATGGTTCGGTAGTGATTACCGTACCAAAGGGGGGCGCCACGCTTTCGGGAATGATCATTAGGTTAGATGATAACGTAATGAATAAAGCTATGGCAGCTCAGCCAAAACAAACCAGCCGATAGTGTTAAGTCTGTAGTCTTAAGCCGGAAGTCTTAAGTCGAATTTTGGTCTGCTGTTCATGCAGACTTCAGACTTTCGACTTAAGACTACAGACTTGTTTATGTTATTCTTTCCCCATCATTTTCCATACTAAAGCAGCAAGTATGCCGCCGGCAATTGGCGCCACAATAAACAGCCAAACCTGTGCCAATGCATCGCCGCCAACAAATATTGCGGGGGCTAAGCTGCGCGCAGGGTTAACGGATAACCCATCAACCTGGATGCCGGCCAAATGAAGGATCACCAGGGTTAAGCCTATAGCTAAACCAGCAAAACCTGCCGCCGAATTTTTAGCAGTAGCGCCAAAGATCACGATCAGGAAAATAAAGGTCAATACGACTTCCGAAATTAAAGCAGATTGCATGCTGAATCCGCCGGGTGAGTGATCGCCATAGCCGTTTACACCAAGTGCGCCTGTGTAACCTGGCATTCCTTTCGCAATTACCATTACCAAGGCCGAACCGAGGATGGCGCCTACCACCTGTGCTACAATATAGCCTATGGTATCTTTGGCGCTGATCTTTCCGGCTACCAGCATGGCAATAGTTATAGCCGGGTTAATGTGACATCCCGAAATGGGGCCGATAGCATACACCATTACCAAAACGGCCAGGCCGAAGGCAAACGCAATGCCGAGGATACCGATGCCCGGGTCCATTACCACACTCCCGGTACCTATAAATACCAGGACGAATGTGCCGATCAACTCGGCAAAATACTTAGTTGTTGCTTTTGTTTCCATAAAAATTTAAGTTATCAGGTTAATATAAGTGGTTGCTGGTTAATAAACGGTTATAAAACTGTGATGATTTCATGTACAACAAAAAGATGTTTTAAGCGTGCAGGTATTGCCGGTTGGTAAGTTATTATAATTTAAAGGTAAATAATTTGCCAATACCCTGCAATAGGAATGATTATAAATTTACAGCTCGTTATTCGCCGGCAAATAAGTCTTTCGGTGCTACAGCCCTGCACATAATATTATTTTCCTGGTGAGCGCCAGGATCATCTGCACGGCATCACAGTAGCGCGGGCGGTTGTACGCCCGGCCAGTCATTTGCTTTTCAGATCAATGCTTTTGGGTTGGTGCAAGGCCGGCTGCCTTGCGGATAAATGGGATGAGATTTACGCGGATGGCATATTTCATGATAAATAAACCCTGTTTCCATTTGTTCGGGCCCAACATAGCCAGCATATTATTTAATGCCCCTGGCCGGTGCATCCTTTCGGTATTGAATAAGGTAGCCTGGCCAACATTTGCTTTTCATAATTTGCAATCGCCGTTTGCGTGTTGGTAAATGCAGGATTGGTAAGGGCCTCACTTACAACTTGGAGCCACCATGCTTGTAATCTAACAAAACTATGGCATGTTTTGGTGTGAACCTGTTTCAAGGCTGGCAGCTTGTTTAAAGTATTTATACGTCACACCTAAAAATAATAATAACAGCCAGCAAAAGAAACTCAAATAAAGCTGGAAGTTATTCAGGTAAAAATAGGCAGCATTAACAAAGCTGTTTGAGTATGCGAGGTACATAGAAGTGGCCGAGAAAAGGGCCAGCAGAACCCAATACATAAAGGGCTTCAAAACAAATTTCCGAATGTGTAACTGGTAGATTTGAACTATGGTGATAAAACAGCCCAACATGATCAGGGAGCGTAAAACCTGGAGATCATTTTTAAAAAAAAGTTCAGTATTTAAAAAACGATTACCTAACAGCTGGCTGCTGGTATTTAAAAGCAATAAAAGAAAAACCAGCGTTGCCCAAACTGAGTAAAATATTCTTAAAAATGTCTCACTGTTAAATTGACCCCATATAGTGTGCGTATTTACAACCGTACCATTGTCCTGCTGGTACAATTCTTCAAAATTAATATCGAGCGCCAGTGCTATTTTTTTTAATGAATACGCCCTGGGGGCAACCCGCTCCTGCTCTATTCTTTGAATGGTCCTTAAAGATATTCCGGTTGCCGCTGCCAGCTCTTCCTGGGACATGCCTTTGGCAAGTCGCAGTTCTTTTATTTTTTTCATTGAAATTTGTTTTACACAAAGCTAACTAACAGATTGATTTTTCTTTCGGACATTCCTGCGACATTTAGGCGCTATTCGAACCCTGGGACCGTCACCTGGAAGTTTTTGCCTTATGATCATCAACCGAAGTATCTTATTTTCAACAAATTTATAGCTGTACGCTAAACCTTTCCCTTAAATCACAGTCGAACAAGCACAATCATCAACATGAAAAAATTAACCCTGCTCATTTTATTGTTTTCGCTGGGTAAAGTTTACGCGCAGCGGGCTAACGATTATAGCAATAGTAATCGACCTAATAATTACAACAACAAAGTCGCCGATAATTACAACAGCAAAGGTGTAAACGACGACGATTACAGCCAGATACGCATAGTTGACACCAGCCAGGAGATCCGTGCCGACGTTTTGCCCTATAAAAGTGAGCCGAAAATAAAAAACGACCGCTATTATTTTTGGTACCTCAATAATTTGATCCACTCAACACAGGGCGGCTATAACGGCAAGCTGCTGAACGGGCATTATATAGCATTTTACCCGGATAAAAATTTAAAAGAGGAAGGTTATTTTAAAAAAGGTCTTAAGGATGGCGAGTGGAAAGCCTGGAACCGCAAAGGCGACCTCACCGGCGTTACCACCTGGAACGACGGGATAGTAGTGCCCGATAACCAGCAACCCTTCTGGAAAAAAATACAGCTTTTTAATAAGAAAGACGAGCAGCCGCCAACTTCAAAAACAGGGGAGGGGAATTAGCCAAAGGCCTTTGTGGTTCTGACTGGATTTGTTCGACCGGTTTGCAGAGCAGTTGAGGGAAATTGCAGAATTAAAATGGATTGAAACAGCGTAAGACGTAGGCTGCCAGTTTTTGCGGTTTTGTGCTTAGTTTCATTTATTCTTCCAGGTGAAACATGATGTCTGTGCGTAAAACGTATTTTATACCTTTTTTTACCGGCCTGCCTTCATGTTCTAAGTTGTGTAAAAAAACGAGTGCCAAACCTTGTTTAGGTTGAATAGTGAGGTTGCTGAAATTTGTCTCCCCTCCTTCATAGTTTTCATTCAAATAAATCATGAAGGTATAATAACTTGCTTCACCATTGTCTCTGATATAACTTTGATCTCTATGCCGTTTAAATTCCTGTCCCGATTGATATTTATAAAATCTAAAAAGTTCATTTAATCCAACAGCTTTACTATAACCAATTTGCTTCGGGGTAAAAGGCTTCAACTGTCGCCAAAGTATATCAGCAAGCTCGTAATCCTTATAAATAACTCTATTGTTGTTACGAACCGTTGTAATTACTTTTTGTCCGCTCTCAGTTTCAACAGTTGCAGGCTCATAGCCGATAGCTTCACTTTGAGAAATAAAGTCATCACACTCTTTTGATGTCCAAAAGTCCTCAATTGTGAAAATATTATTTGTCAGGATATTTTGTTGCATAATGATAGGCTATTGAAGAAAATCATCGGAAAACGATTATTACCTTTCGCGTAATACTTACTTTTCTTGTGTTACTTTATCGTACAATAGTTCTATCTTTTTCCGGGAAACAGCCTGTTCTTCAAGTTGCATAGAACCGTATACAGAAGCCACCATCATCTGTTTGACGAATTCCGGGGTGCTTAATGACTTATATTTTTCTCGCAATTTCATGCTGCACAATAATACCGAACCCAGGTGTTTAACTTGGTTACGTTTGTTAAACAAATTTTGATAATGTAATTTTTCCAGTGATCTCATCAGGATTCGAACCTGAGACCGACAGATTAGAAATCTGTTGCTCTATCCAGCTGAGCTATGAGACCTTTTTGCTTAGTCTAAAGTCTTTAGTCTGAAGTCCCAAGTCAAAAAAAGTACGGAATACCACTTTGGACTTTAAACTCAAGACTTTCGACTTAAACAGGTGCAAAGATGCAAAATTTTACTTAAATCTTCTTAAAGTTTGATTTTTCAAAATTTTAAAACTTGTTAATATAGTATTACCCCGGTAATGAATATTTATCATCATCAAACAAAAAGCAGGCTGATGTTTTGCTAAATAATACCTATAATTGCATACCATTATAAACCCACTGCCTATAAGCAGGTAATTTATATGCAAATTATAGAGTTAATATTTTAGATGCGCTTATTAATTAAGGTAAATGCTGAAATGCAGATTATTTGAAAAAGAACTTCATTGTTTGATTAAAAAGTTGATTTTTACTTTTTAAAACTATAAAGTGTTTTTTTTACAATAAGTAAATCATACTTTTATCAAATTTTTTAAAATAAACTTATTTTATGATCATTATTGCTGACGGTGGCTCAACCAAAACCAATTGGTGCCTGGTTACCGAAGAAGGTAAAAAAGTATACTTTAATACCGAAGGTTATAACCCCTATTTTTCAAGTACAGCATACATCATCAAGTCGCTTGATGAAACCCTGCCCACTGACCTTGAAAGGGATGAGATAACAGAGGTAAACTACTACGGCGCCGGCTGCTCAACCGATGAAATGCGTAAAATTGTTGAGGAGGCAATGAAAGTTATTTTTAAAAAAGCAAAAGTATTTATCGGGCACGACCTGCTTGCCGCAGCCAGGGCACTGTTAGGCAATAAAGAAGGTTTTGCAGCCATATTAGGCACCGGCACAAATACCTGCCTGTACAACGGCCGCGAGGTTACCCATAACATTGATTCGGGCGCTTACATCCTGGGCGATGAAGGAAGCGGCTGCTATATCGGCAAAAAACTGTTGGTTGATTATTTGAGAGGTTATATGCCCGAGGCTGTCCGCAAAAACTTTTGGGAAACCTATAAGCTTACGCCCGACGATATAAATGATATAGTTTATACCAAACCGCGCGCCAACCGTTTTTGCGCCAGTTTCAGCAAATTTGTGTACGACAGCCCGGTGAATATCGAATATTCGCGCAATATTGTGCGTACCTCGTTCGAGGATTTTTTCCGCAACCTGGTTACCCATTATCCTGACTATCAAAAATACACCTTTAACTGCATCGGTTCCGTAGGTTATAATTTCAGGAATGTTTTGGAAGAAATAGTTACCGAAAACGGCATGGTTATCGGCAATATCA
>Ga0206872_10269_pt1 | contig 14384 bp, 7 predicted proteins | sample Alteio_BWOrgCont_34_FD_152906 | JGI IMG/M metagenome (GOLD analysis project Ga0206872, IMG submission 152906) | Enriched cells from forest soil in Barre Woods Harvard Forest LTER site, Petersham, Massachusetts, United States -... | ecosystem: Environmental > Terrestrial > Soil > Temperate forest >... | reverse complement strand
GCAAGGGTGTTAATTACGCCCGATAGCATTTTAATGATAAACCGGCTGGAAACTGTTTATTTAAAAAAGCCATTCAGCTATATCAGCAAATTTGCCGGTGACCAGGTGAATTATAAAACCATCGAGTCATTATTGATAGGTAATGCCATACCGGAGTTATTAAATGAAAAAGCCGATTTACTTACCGGTACCGACAATATTACATTAACCGGCAATTTGCAGGACCTGGTTTATAAACTCGTTATAGGGCCCAGCATGAGGGTTACACAAACAAACCTCAGCAATCAGGGCGCCGGGCAGTCGTTGCAGGTTATCAATAATAATTTTGTTTCGTCGGGTACGCGGTTCGTGCCATCTCAAATAGATATAACTTCGCAGGTGAACGATAAAAAGATACAGGCCAACCTGCATTATGTTAAATCAGAGTTTAACCAGCCGGTGGAGTTTCCTTTTGTTATCCCGGCAAGGTACAAGGAAACAAATTAAACAGGTTGATTAGTTCTTTTTGTTGAAAGGTTGAAAAGTTGTAAAGTTGAAATGTTGCTTTTGAGGTATTTTGCATTTTATAACATTAGAACGTTATAACATTACAAAACAAACAAATACGGATGAAATTTTTAAAGATATTACTTTTCCTGGTCTTTGTTTTTGCAGCCCTTTCAGTTCGTGCGCAGAGCAGTGAGGAACTGAAACGTGAAAAAGATAAATTAACCCAGCAACTGGAGCAGCTTAACCGCGAGTACGAAGAAACAGCAAACAATAAAAGGGCAACGCTTAAACAGCTGAATTTATTGAAGGAGCAGATCAACCTCCGGGAAGAAAAGATCAATAACATAAATTCAGAAGTGAGGAACCTGGATAACCAGATTTCGGAAAGCAACAGCTTTGTACACAACCTGCAAAGCCAGCTTGATCAGTTAAAAAAAGAGTACGCTGCTATGATACTTTTTACCTATCATAACCGTAATGCCGACAATAAATTGATGTTTATTTTTGCCGCAAAAGATTTTAACCAGGGCTACAAGCGTTTAAAGTATTTGCAGCAAATAGGTAACTACCGCGAACGGCAGGCTGCGTATATACAGGAAACGCAAACCGAATTGCACTTTAAAATAACCGAGCTCGATAAAAATAAAAAGGAAAAAAGCAGTTTGCTGGCGGACCAGGTGCAAGAAAAGGAAACACTTGGAAAAGAAAAAAACACCCAGGTGCAGGTAGTAGCCGATCTTTCGAAACATGAGGGGCAGTTAAAACAGCAGCAGCAGGAGGTTCAAAGAAAAATAGCTAAAACTAACAAGGAGATCAACGCGGCCATACGCAGGGAAATTGAAGAATTAAGGCGCAAAGCCGAAGAAGAAGCCCGGGTAGCAGAAAAGGCGGCCAACGCCAAAGCTAAAGCCGAGAACAAGGAGGTTGTGGCTATTCCGAAAAGCAGGGTAATTACAAAAAGCTCGAGCGAAAGCGAGGTTTTAAACGCCACACCCGAGGCAGCAAGATTATCAAACGACTTTTTGGGCAACAGGGGTTCGTTGCCGTGGCCGGTTGCCAACGGAAACCTTATACAGGGTTTTGGCATTTACTACGATAACGAAGGCATTAAGAATGAAAGCTATGGATGGGATATCCATACAAACACGGGTGCAACAGTAAGGGCCATATTCCAGGGCGAAGTAAAACACATTACCAATATAAGCGGCACGTATTTGATAGTTATACAACATGGCGAGTATTTCACGGCCTATTCTAACCTCAGGTCATTTAATGTAAAAGAGGGACAAAAAGTAGGCACAAAACAAGCGATAGGAACGGTAGCCACAGATCCGTCGACCGGCGAAGCTGTTATAAATTTTTCTCTGTACAAGGGTACTACTGCGGTTAACCCTAAAATTTGGCTCGCCCCTAATTAGTTTTGAGTTTTATAAAATTTTAATTGTGTATATTTGTAGCCTAAATTAATAAAACACTATGTATAGTTTTGTTCTTTTATTTATTGGCAATCTTTTTTCGTCCGACATGGTGATCATCTTAGTTGTCGCCTTGTTTCTTTTCGGGGGCGAAAAGCTTCCTGAAATTGCCCGCGGGCTGGGAAAGGGGATACGGGACTTTAAAGATGCTTCTGAAGGCATAAAACGCGAAATCAACGAGCAAATAAATAGTTACGAGGAGAAGAGGACGGAAACTGCACTTGACAACCGGGCTGCGCAAAGTCAGCTGTCGGCCGGTACTGATGCTTCGGCAACAAACCATCCGACTGTTGAAAATACAATACCGGTATATGAAAATCATCTAACCGGAAACGAAAATGCAGTAACAGGCAATGATGCGGAAACCCATAGCGAACCGGTTGCAGGGAACCACACTGTTGAGCATTCGGATACCGGAACAACAGGTAACGAACCGGGAAAGAATTTGTAGGAATATTAATATTAATCATATAAAAATTAACAATCATGGGACTTTTGGAGCCACAACACATTATTTTAATCGTCTTGGCACTTTTGCTGTTTTTTGGCGGTAGAAAAATTCCTGAACTGATGAGAGGTTTAGGCAGGGGCGTTAAAGAATTTAAAGATGCGCAAAACGGCGAAACCAGCAGTACGCCAACCAATACTAATACCAACCCAACTAACAGTTCTGACGACAAACCGCGGGTATAGAGATTAGTGGTTAGAGGTTAGTCTAAAATAAGCGCCTTATGTTTCGAATAAAATAACAGTTAAAAAATCAAAGTAAATTTAACCACAGAGGCCACAAAGACGGAGAACACAGAGAACACCAAGAAAAAAATTGACAAACTATTAAAGTTTTGTGGCCTTTGTGTTTTCCCCTTTGTGTCCTTTGTGGTAAAATTCTGCACAGTTTAGTTATATAGAAGAGGTTAGAGGGTTAGTTTAAGTGTAAGCCGCTATTCTTTCTAATTTCTAACCTTTGTTTATAAGTTAAGTTATTTTCCGATGCGTCAGTTGCAACTCCTTCCGATAGCTATGAGGACGACTTCCTGACTTTACCGATTTTCGGACTAATCCCCAACCTCTAACCTCCAATCTCTAATCTCTAATCTCCCACCTCTAATCTCTAAAATTTAGGCCCATGACTAAATCATACACCTCTTTAAATGAAATAAAGAGTGAGATCGCAAATGGGGAAACTACGGTTGAAAAGCTTGTAAAGGGCTATTTAAATAAAATTTCGGTAAACGCGCATTTAAATGCTTTTAACGAAGTATTTGAACAGGAAGCATTGGAAAATGCCGGGAAAGTAGACCTGCGTATTAAACAGGGTACTGCCGGCAAGCTTGCCGGTATGGTTATAGCTATAAAAGATAACATCTGCTACAAAGGGCATAAAGTAAGCGCCTCCTCAAAAATCCTAAAAGGCTTCACGTCCGTTTACTCCTCCACAATAGTTGAGCGCTTGCTTGCAGAAGATGCGGTTATAATAGGCCGTTGCAATTGCGATGAGTTTGCCATGGGGGCTTCCAATGAAAATTCGTATTTCGGCCCGGTTAAAAACTATGCGGACGAAACCAGGGTATCGGGCGGCTCTTCAGGCGGTTCGGCGGTTGCGGTCCAGGCCGGGATGTGCCATGCAGCATTGGGTACAGATACCGGCGGCTCGGTAAGGCAGCCGGCCTCATTTTGCGGATTAATCGGGCTAAAACCAACTTATGGCCGAATTTCAAGGCATGGCATAATTGCCTATGCCTCATCATTTGACCAGGTTGGGCCAATCACAAGATCAATCGAGGATGCGGCACTGTTGTTGGAAGTTATCGCCGGCCCAGACGAATATGACAGTACATTGGCCAATGTCGTTGTTCCATCCTTCAGTAACAACATTAAGGCCCCTTCGCCCAAAAAAATAGCCTATTTACAAGAGTCCATCTCAAGCCCCGGTGTGGATGATGATGTAAAAAGCAACCTTATTACGCACATCGAGAAATTGCGCGCCCAGGGGCATACCGTTAAACCCATAGCATTTGAATTCCTGGATTATTTAGTTCCGGCTTATTATATTTTGGCCATGGCCGAGGCATCGTCAAATCTTTCGAGGTATGATGGCGTACATTATGGCTACCGCAGTCCTGCCGCTGCTGATTTAATATCTACCTATAAACGCTCCAGGTCGGAGGGTTTTGGCAAGGAGGTAAAACGCCGTATAATGCTGGGCACATTTGTGCTGAGCGCCGGATATTATGATGCATATTTTGCCAAGGCCCAAAAAGTTCGCAGGCTTATAAAGGAGAAAACGGAGGCTATTTTAAAAGAATTTGATTTTATCCTCGTCCCAACGGCGCCCGAGCCTGCATTCGCTATCGGAAAAGGTGAAAAAGACCCCGTAGTAACCTATCTTTCAGATATTTTTACCGTGCAGGCGTCGTTGACAGGCGCTCCGGCTATTTCTTTGCCGTCGGGCAATAACAGCAAAGGATTACCGTTAGGATTACAGCTACTGGCGAGACATTACGAGGAGCAGGAGTTGCTGAATTTTTCCAAATATTTCCTTGAACTATAAAAAATTTAATAATTTAGTAAAATATTGATATAGATTATATTCCCCTGGTTAATACACTAAAGAATGAAGAGATTTTTTATTCTAATTGCCTGTTTATTATCACTACACGTTGTTAAAGCAAGCACGCATTTTGTGTCGTCCGCATTTTCTTTAACATTTCAAACTGAACGTCAGGATACCGTTATTCTCCCGGTCATCAGCCAACCGCCCCCGCTAACAAGTCAAAATAACATATATAAGCGCCGCCTCGACTCTTTAAAAAAGGATGTGCCATTGGATTATAACGAATATGTTCAAAGCTATATTGACATTTATTCGCATAACCGCGATGAAATGGGGCGCGTTTTAGGACTAACAAAATATTACTTCCCCATTTATGAAAAGGCTTTTAAGGATGCAGGTATCCCCGATGAAATAAAATATTTGTCGATAGTTGAATCAAAGCTTGATCCCTATGCCGTTTCGAGGGTGGGCGCAACCGGGCTGTGGCAGTTTATGTTTACAACCGCCAGGCTGTACGGCTTAAACATGGATGACTACGTTGATGACCGCCGCGACCCTATCCAGGCCAGTTACGCCGCTGCCGCCTATTTGAAAGACGCCTACCAGGAGTTTGGCGACTGGCTGCTGGCGATTGCCTCGTATAACTGCGGAAAAAGCAATGTCGAGCATGCTATTGATAAGGCCGGAAGCAGCGATTTTTGGGCAATACGCGAATACCTGCCGGTTGAAACGCGGGGTTACGTACCGGCATACATAGCGGTGGCTTATGTTATGAACTATTATGATAAATGCAATATAGTTCCCCGGCCTTGCGATTTTTCCCTGAAAACGGACACTGTATTAGTGAATAAATACATTTCGCTGGGCAGCATTGCGCAGGTACTGAATATAGATATTGGCGTATTAACGATGTTGAACCCGGCCTATAAACGCCAGATAATAAACGGTACCGTCGCGACTCCGCGGAGGCTGGTAGTGCCGCAAATTGACCAGGGGAAATACGCCGCCTTATACAACGCTTTAAATAATTCAAATGTAGTTGTTACGGCGCCGCAGGCAGCTTACGCCCCATATCACGAAAGTAACGCTGAGAAAACGCCGTTGTATCATAAAGTACGGAGAGGAGAAACGCTCGGCGATATCGCAGACACCTATGGCGTTGAATTAGAGGACCTTAAGGCCTGGAACCATCTTCACAGCAATAAAGCTGTTATAGGCCAAAAACTTAAACTTAGCGAAACGGCAGATGACCAGGAAGACAGGCCGGCGGTTAAACACAATCATAATTACATAACCTACGAAGTTAAAAGAGGAGATACGCTTATCGGTATCGCTGCCAAATTTGACGGCGCTACTGTTGAAAAGATCAGATCGCTAAATGGGTTAAAAAAAGATCAGTTGCAGCCGGGGATGAAAATCAGGATCGGTAAAAGTTAAGGTAATTTTAGATGTGAGATATGAGACGTGAGATATGAGACGTGAGATGTGATACGTCAGATATGAGACATGAAAAGTAAAAGTGACTTTTGATCCGTTGGGCATTTCAAAATTGATATCTCAAATCTCAAATTTCACCTCTCACATCTCAAATCTCATGTCTCACATCTTCCTTCTTCTTTCGGCAAAAAAGAATAGTAATTTTGGGTACTTGAAACTGAGAAGATGAACAAACCTAACCGTAACCAGGATGCCTTAAATTACCATTCAAAAGGCCGTCCGGGTAAAATACAGGTAGTACCGACAAAACCTACAAACTCGCAGCGGGACCTGAGTATGGCCTATTCGCCCGGTGTTGCCGAACCATGCCTGCAAATTGCCGACAATATAGACGATGTATACAAATATACCGCCAAGGGTAACCTGGTTGGGGTGATCACTAATGGCACCGCCGTGCTTGGGCTGGGAAACATTGGCCCCGAAGCAAGTAAGCCTGTTATGGAGGGCAAAGGCCTGCTATTTAAAATATACGCCGACATTGATGTTTTCGACCTTGAGGTTAACGCAAAAACGGTCGATGAGTTTGTGAATATAGTCCGGGCGCTTGAACCTACTTTCGGAGGAATAAACCTTGAAGACATATCAGCGCCATCCTGTTTTGAAATTGAACGCAGGCTAAAAGCGGACATGAAAATACCCGTAATGCATGATGACCAGCATGGAACAGCCATCATATCTGGCGCGGCATTGATAAATGCATGCGAAATACAGGGTAAAAAGCTCGAAAAGGTGAAAATGGTGGTAAATGGGGCCGGAGCGGCGGCTGTATCCTGTTCAAAAATGTACCTGGCATTAGGAGTAAAAAAAGAGAACCTGGTAATGTTTGACATCAACGGCTTAATAACCCCCGACCGAAAGGATCTTGACGATATCAGGATGGAATTTGCAACTACCCGAAAGGATGCCGCAACACTTGGTGAGGCCATGAAAAACGCCGATGTGTTTATCGGTCTGTCTGCCGGGAATGTTGTTACGCCTGATATGCTGCGCGCTATGGCCAAAAACCCCATTGTTTTTGCGATGGCAAACCCCGATCCTGAAATAGCCTACGACTTAGCGTTAACTGCACGAAAAGATATGATTATGGCTACCGGCCGCTCTGATTTTCCGAACCAGGTAAATAATGTATTGGGCTTTCCATATATCTTCAGGGGCGCGCTTGACGTACGGGCAACCGCGATAAACGAGGCTATGAAAATAGCTGCGATAAAGGCAATTGCCGGAATGGCTAAAAAACCAATACCCGAAGCAGTTAACCTTGCCTACAATACTACTAACCTTAAGTTTGGCCGGGATTATATCATTCCCAAACCTATGGACCCCCGCCTGATTACCGAAGTTTCGTCTGCGGTGGCCCAGGCGGCAATTGAATCGGGCGTTGCCCGTAAAAAAATAACAGACTGGGACGCTTACGCTGAAGAGCTCAGGCTAAGGGTGGGTATGAATGATAAACTATTACGAAACCTTACCAACAAAGCCAGGCAGAACCCCAAAAGAATAGTTTTTGCTGAAGCCGATACCTATAAAATTTTAAGGGCAGCCCAAATAGTAAAAGAGGAAAAAATTGCCACACCGATTTTGCTCGGTAATATCGAAAAGATAAGGCAAATAATGAGGGAGAATGAAATTGACCTTGGCGATGTACACATCATCGACCCGATGGACAACTGTGAACGCCTGGATGAATATGCCGATTATTTGTACAACAAACGGCAGCGGAGGGGGGTTACTTTATTTGAGTCGAGAAAATTACTGCATGATCGTAATTATTATGGCGCCTGCATGGTGCAGTTTGGCGAGGCCGATGCGCTGATATCAGGCCTGACTAAAGATTACGTAACTACCATTAAACCGGCATTGCAAATTATCGGAACGGGCGATGGCGTACGAAGGGTAGCGGGTATGTACATGATGATAACCAAAAAGGGCCCCATATTTTTTGGAGATACCACCGTAAATGTTAATCCAACCGTTCAGGACCTGGTTGATATTACTGTTCTGATAGAGCGTTCGGTCAGGCAGTTTAATATAAACCCGCGTGTTGCTATCTTATCATATTCAAACTTTGGATCCAATGAAGGCCCGATCCCCGAGAAGACGCGCGAAGCGGTAAACATTTTACACGAAAAATATCCTGATATGGTAGTTGATGGGGATATGCAAGCCAATTTTGCCTTAAATGCCGATTTGCTTGCGGATAATTTCCCTTTCTCTACTTTAAAAGGAAGACCGGCAAACACATTGATTTTTCCAAATCTGGAATCGGGTAATATCGCTTATAAATTATTACAGGAAATGGGCGGAGCCGAAGCTGTAGGCCCGATATTGTTGGGATTAAAAAAGCCTGTACACGTGCTGCAATTAGGCAGCTCGGTTAGGGAAATTGTAAATATGATAACAATAGCAGTTGTGGATGCACAGGAGAAGGAAGGTGAAAGCTTAAAGGTAAAAGGCGAAAGGTGAAACGGAAAAGGTAAGACAGACAAATTAAAAAAACCTTTTACCTTTCGCCTTTTACCTTTCACCTAAAATTAAAAAATAAAATATGAAAAAACATGTACGCTTATATTGATGGCAAATTAGTTTTTAAAAGCCCCGCATTTGTAGTGATTGATGCCGGAGGTGTGGGGTATCATATCAATATTTCACTAAATACTTATTCGCGGCTTAGCAATTCCGAGCGTTGTAAACTATATACCTGGCTGCACGTAAAAGAAGATGCGCATACTTTATACGGATTTGCGGATGAAGGTGAGCGCCGGCTATTTTTACACCTGATATCGATCTCGGGTATCGGCCCAAATACGGGGCGCATGATGCTATCGTCAATAACTCCCGAAGAGATTCAAAATGCTATTATTTCGGGCAATGTTTCTTTGATACAACGCATAAAGGGGATTGGGCCCAAATCGGCGCAGCGCATTATTTTAGAGCTGCAGGACAAATTGCGCAAAGAAGGCCCTGACACGCTTGCCATAATACCTTTAAATAAAAGCGCTAAGGATGAAGCACTTTCGGCTTTGGTTACGCTGGGTTTTGCGCGCAATGCTGCTGAAAAGGTGCTTGAACAGGAGATTAATAAAAATAATGATGATTTAACCGTTGAACAGCTGATAAAATCTGCATTAAAAAGTTTATAATTACGAATAAATTTTAACGACCATTGAGTAGGAATTTTACCTGGAAGCTTGTATGTATTTTGTTGATTTCTGCCTTAGGCGGGGCACGCACTGCCTTTGCCCAGCAACAGCCATCCACCACAAAAACCGATTCCACTTTAGTTAAAGTACCGCTGAATCTTAATGAGTCAAAAAACTTTCGTTTACGGGAGGGGATATTTGACACCGACCCTCCAAACCTTGTGACTACTGTTGAATATGACCCGATTACCAACATGTACATACTTTATCAGCGCGTTGGTAATTTGTTATACAGGCCGCCTCAGTATCTTACTTTTTCGGAATACCTGGCATACAAAGTAAGGGAGAACGAGCGCAATTACTTTAAGCAGCTCTCTGACACTTATGCCTATCAATCGCAGCAGCCGGGTTTTATACCGCAGATTAAAATACGAAGCCAGACATTTAACCAGATATTTGGCGGTTCGAATATTGATATCAGGCCCCAGGGTTCCGCGGAAGCAATCATGTCGGGGCAATTGAATCAAAATGATAACCCGCTTTTTAATACACAGCAGCGCAACCAGTTTAATTTTAATTTCGACCAAAAGATACAGTTAAATGTTACCGGAACCATTGGCGATAAATTAAAAATTACAACCAATTATAATACCGACGCCCAGTTTCAGTTTGAAAACCAGATTAAGCTTGATTATACCGGTCACCAGGATGAGATCATCCAGAAAATTGAGGTTGGTACGGTAAGCATGCCTCTGCCAACCACACTGATAACCGGCAGCCAGGCATTATTTGGCGTGAAAGCTAAATTTCAGTTCGGCAAACTTAATATAACAACCATTTTGGCGCAGCAGCGTTCTAAATCGCAAACTATTACCATTACAAACGGTTCGCAGCAAAACTCATTTAAATTCACAGCCGCCAATTACGATGCGAATAAGCATTTCTTTTTATCACAGTTTTTCCACGATAACTACAACAAGGCGCTGGCTAATATACCTATTATCAGCTCGAATGTTAATGTTACCAAAATTGAGGTTTGGGTAACAAACAGGGTAAACAGCACAACTGGGTCCAGGGACATTCTGGCCTTTATGGACCTTGGCGAAAACAATCCCTATAATAAAACATTGGTAAAAGGCGGCCCCGGATTTTCAGGAATGCCCGCCGGTTTCCAGGGGCCCGGTTTTCCCCAGGAATCAAACTCCCTGCTTCATAATTTGCCGGCCAGTGCGCGGTTAACAAACGACCCTCAGAATAACATAGCAACTTATTTCGGAAACAGCGGCGGTTCAGATAATTATGCCAAGTTAACCTACGCCCGCTTGCTAACAACCAAAGAATATACCTTGCACCCGCAACTCGGTTATATTTCGTTAAACTACCCGCTCAACAATGACGAAGTGCTCGCGGTAGCTTATCAGTATACCTATAATGGTGTTCAATACCAGGTTGGAGAGTTTTCGAGCGATGTGCCTGTCAGCCCTACCACTCCCAAGGTGTTATATGTGAAACTGCTAAAGAACGAGCTGTTAAAGACCAATTTGCCCACCTGGAATTTAATGATGAAAAATATTTATTCGTTAAATGCATTCCAGATCAGTCCAACTAATTTTAAACTGCAGATAAGCCGGCTCGACGACCAATCAGGTATTCAAAAGCCATTAATGGAGGAGGGCCAGAATACTAAGGGGAAACTCTGGATACAAATGACGGACCTGGATAACCTGGACCAGCAGCAGCAAAAGCAGCCTGATGGTTATTTTGATTTCCTGGAGGGCATAACAATTGATTCGCAAAACGGATTTGTGATTTTCCCGACGCTTGAACCATTTGGGGCCGACCTGGCAAAACAGTTTCTGCCCAGTGAGCAGGCGCTGGTGAACCGTTACGTTTATCAGCCATTGTATGATTCAACGCAAACCATAGCACAGCAACTTTTTCCGAATTTAAACAGGTACACCATCGCCGGCAGCTACACAGCGACGGGCGGTGCGGTATACCAGTTAAATGCTGTGAATATACCGCAAGGCTCGGTAATTGTAAATGCGGGTTCATTAAAACTGACCGAGGGAACCGACTATACAATTGATTATAACGCAGGCCAGATCCGCATCCTTAACCTGGCCCTGCTTTCATCAGGGCAGCCAATTACCGTACAGGTGGAGAATAACGAATTATTCGGCGTTCAGCAAAAGTCGTTGTTCGGTGCGCGATTTGATTATAAGGTGAACGATAACCTGTCATTAGGCGCTACGGTAATGCATTTAACGGAACAGCCGATAACGCAGAACGAGATTGTAGGGCAGGAATCGATTTCAAATACAATGGCCGGTTTTGATGTTAACTACAATTCCCCTTCGCGGTTGCTTACACGGCTGGTTGACAAAATACCTTTTATTCATACAAAAGTGCCCTCATCCTTAAACTTTAGCGGTGAGTTTGCACAACTGATACCGGGCAGCCCGTCGGCCCTTAATTTTGCAGGGTCAAAGAATGGAACGGCTTACCTCGATGATTTTGAGAACGCCCAGTCGGTGATCCAGGTGAACAGCGTCACGGGCTGGCAAATTTCAGGAACACCCCAAAATTTTCCTGAATCGCAAAAATTTAATGACCTGAGCTACGGTTTTAACCGTGCCAGGCTTGCCTTTTATACCATCGACCCGATTTTTTACACGGGTACAACAATCCCGGTAAGCCGAACGGAGCTGTCAAATCATTACGTAAGACAGGTGTTGGAAACGGAAGTTTTTCCTTTTAAACAGTCGCCTACCGGCCAGCCTTTACCAATCGCTACCTTTGACCTTGCATTTTATCCAACCATACGCGGGCCCTACAATTATGCAACAACCGGGATCAATAGCGACGGAACGCTGCAGGGCCCGACAGGGCGCTGGGGCGGCATTTTCAGGGGCCTGAATACAAATGATTTTGAAGATCTGAACGTTCAGTACATTGAGTTTTGGCTGCTTGATCCGTTTATTTACAAGCCCAATTCTGTTGGTGGCGACTTGTATTTTAACCTGGGTAATATTTCTGAAGATATATTGAAGGACGGGCAAAAGAGTTTGGAAAACGCTTTGCCTGTCGACGGCAACTACAGCCAGGTAAATCAAACCGTTTGGGGCCGGGTATCTACAACACAGCCGGTTGTAAACTCATTTGACAGCGACCCTGCTTCGCGCCAGCTGCAGGACGTTGGTTTGGATGGTTTAAATGATGCGGACGAACGCGTGAAGTTCGCCCCCATTGTACAACAGCTTAAAGGACAGCTAAGTACGGCGGCGGCAGCCAATTTCTCAGCTGACCCCTCATCCGACGATTATCAGTATTACCAGGGGCCGCAGCTCGACAGGGCGGGCGCCGGTATTTTAGAGCGTTACAGCAGGTACAACGGCACCGAAGGCAACTCGCCGACAACCCAGCAATCACAGGCATTACTTGGCCTGCAAACATCGGCTGCTACAGCCATACCCGATGGAGAAGATGTGAACCATGATAATAACATGGACCAGGACGATGAATACTTCCAGTATAAAGTATCTATACGCCCGCAGGACCTGGTGGTAGGCAAAGGCTATGTGACAGACAAAGTAACATCGGCAGTTAAACTCGCGAACGGCACTACGCAGAACGTTACATGGTACCAGTTCCGCGTGCCCATAGCTGCGTATGATTCTGTAGCGGGGGGTATCCAGGATTTTAAATCGATCCGTTACATGCGCATGTTTATGACCCACTTTGCCGATACTGCAGTATTGCGTTTTGCTACGCTGCAATTGGTAAGGGGCGAATGGCGCGCTTTTAACACCGAAAATAATCCGGTTAACGTAATCTACGGTGATCCTTCGGTTGTCAATCCCCCGCTCGATAACTCGACCGTTGATGTTGAAACCGTAAATATTGAAGAAAATGGCAGCCGGACCCCGATTCCCTATGTAGTGCCGCCGGGTATACAGCGCCAGGTAAATTACAGCAATTTACAGGCTAATACCAAGTTGAATGAGCAATCGCTTTCGTTACTGGTATCAAACCTGAGCGATGGCTACTCGAGGGCGGCTTTCAGGCTCTTCAGTAACGACCTGCGCCAGTATAAGCATTTGCAGATGTTTATACATGCGGAGGGCAGCACGTTAAGAAACAATGATATAAGCGCGTTTATAAGGCTGGGTGTTGATTATGTAAACAATTACTATGAGTATGAAATACCCATGCAAATTACCCAGCCCGGCACCTCCGATCCGAATTTGATATGGCCCGCTGCAAACGAGCTGGACCTGGAGCTTGCTTTATTAACTAATGCGAAGCTCGCCCGCGATAATGCCAAGTATAAAGGACAGCCATGGCCGTTAACAATGCCGTTTACCGTAACCGACGGGCGTAATAAAATTACAATTGTTGGCGAGCCCGACCTGAGCCAGGTTACTACAATTATGCTCGGAATGCGTAATCCGCTCAGAACACCTGCCACAGCTGGGACTGATGATGGCCTGCCTAAAACAGGAACCCTTTGGTTTGATGAGTTACGCCTGACCGATTTTAATGAACAGGGGGGCTGGGCCGCCATTGGAAAGATGAATGCCAAATTAGCCGATTTTGCAGACGTAACCGTTTCGGGGAACCATACCAGCATCGGCTTTGGCACGCTGGATTCGCGCATGGAGGACCGTAGCCTTGATGATGTAACCGGTTATAATATTGCAGCAAATGCAGAGCTTGGAAAATTCTTCCCGGATAAGAGCGGGGTTCATATCCCCGCCTATGTAAACGTTTCTACACAGGTAAGTACGCCGGAGTATGATCCGGCAGCGCCTGATATTTTGTTAAAGCAGGAGCTTGGCACCATAACTTCCACCCAAAAGCGCGACTCAATAAAAAGCGCTGCTGAAGATTATACTATGCGCAAGAGCATAAATCTTACCAACGTACATAAAGCTAAAACCGATCCCAAAGCCAAAGGCCATATTTGGGATATAGAAAACTGGAATGCTACCGTTGCCTATACCGAGTTGGAGCACCATGATTTTACAACATTAAACGACCTGGAGAAAACCTACCATGCAACACTGGCATATAACTATTCGAACCAGCCGAAATACAATAGCCCGTTCGCCAAGATCATTAAAAACAATACGCTGGCTTTGCTGCGCGATATAAATTATGACCTGTGGCCCAGCCGGTTAAACTACAGTATTAGTTTTGATCGTTTTTATTCGGAAACCACCTTAC
>Ga0206872_10268_pt1 | contig 14386 bp, 7 predicted proteins | sample Alteio_BWOrgCont_34_FD_152906 | JGI IMG/M metagenome (GOLD analysis project Ga0206872, IMG submission 152906) | Enriched cells from forest soil in Barre Woods Harvard Forest LTER site, Petersham, Massachusetts, United States -... | ecosystem: Environmental > Terrestrial > Soil > Temperate forest >... | reverse complement strand
TTTTAACGCTCTCTTACTTACAAAATCAGCTATAATTTCCCCGATCTGTCAGGCACGGTATTCGATATAAAATTAAAGGCCTGTGATTGATCGCCGATCATGATCTTAAACTCGCCGGCCTCTGTAACCGTCTTGCTTAAATCATTCACAAATGCCAGGTCGTGCGGCGTGATTTTAAAGCTAACCGTTTTCATTTCCCCTGGTTTTAAATCAACCTTTTGATAGGCCCGTAACCTTTTAAAATCAGGCGTTATACTGGCGTATTCCTGCCGGCTATACAACAGCACCGACTCCATGCCTTCACGCTGACCGGTATTTTTTACATCAACCGTAACTGTCATCGTTTCGCCGTCTTTCAAGTTTGGCTGGCTTAGACGCAGGTTGCTGTAGCTAAAAGTGGTGTAGCTTAAGCCAAATCCAAACTCGTAAAGCGGGTTATAGCCGTGGCTGTCATCTGAGTTGCCGTTTTCGAGATTTTTACGATAATAATTGACAAGTGCATCCGGGGCCCTTGGATACGTATAAGGCAATCTGCCCGATGGGTTTGCATCGCCAAAAAGGATGTTGGCCAGCGCATCACCGCCCTCGTTACCGGCCAGGTACATCATTACGGTTGCTGCCGAATGGCTTTCCGCCTCGGTAACTACCCTTGGGCGCGCCTCGGCTAAAACCAAAATGATAGGCTTGCCGGTTTTAGCCAGCTCAAGCGCCAGTTCTGTTTGTGCCCATGGCAGGTTAAGGTCGTCGATATTGCCGACATTCTCGGCATAGGACAATTCGCCCAGGCAAAGCACTATCGCATCGGCGTTTTTAGCCGCTTTTACGGCGTCTTCCACGTTTTTCAGGCTGTCGAACGACGCGCCGGCCTCATAGGTCACATTTTCCTTTCCGATCTTTTGCTGAATTGCTTTCAAAATGTTGTTTTTGCCCACCGCGAAATTGTCCGACTGCTCGCCCTGCCAGGTATAGCTCCAGCCGCCGTCAAGCGAGCGCATGGTATTAGCTGTCGGCCCGGTCACCAATACTTTCACGCCTTTTTTAAGCGGAAGAATATTGTTGGTGTTTTTTAACAAGGTAATGGCCTCGGTAGCAGCCTGCAGGCTTACTTTGCGAAACTCTTCCGAACCAAACTTTGGATAATCATCAGGATTGCCAACCGGCCGTTCAAATAATCCCAATTCATATTTAACTTTTAAGATGCGGTGAACTGCCTCATTTATGCGCCACATAGGCACTTTGCCTTCTTTAGCCAGCTCGATCAAATAACCGTAGAAACTATAATCTAAAGGCACCATGCTCATGTCTACGCCAGCGTTTACGGCTATCATTACCGCATCTTTTTGAGTGGCGGCAATATGATGACGGTCGTGCAGGTATTCAATATCTCTCCAATCGCTTACAGCAATGCCCTCAAAATGCAACTCACCGCGCAAAACATCGGTCAGCATATAGTGGCTGGCATGCAGCGGCACACCATTGATCTCGCCCGAGTTAATCATTATGGTTTTCGCACCTTCTTTAACCGCTTCAGCAAACTGCGGCAAAAAATATTCGCGCATATAGCGGTCGGGTATCCAGGCCGGCGTACGGTCCTTACCGTCAAGCGGGTCTCCATAGCCTAAATAGTGCTTCATACAGGCGGCAACATGATATTTATCGCCGACGTCGCTACCCTGGTAGCCGTGGATAATGGATGCGCCCATTGTTTTGCCCAAATAAGGGTCTTCGCCAAAAGTCTCGTAAATACGTGGCCACAGCGGATTTTTCCCCAAATCAAGCACGGGCGAGTAATTCCAGGGAATGTAGCTGGCGCGCGTTTCATAAGCGGTGATCGTGCCGGCTTCGTAGGCGATGGTGCGGTTGAAGGTGGCCGCCATTGCAATCTCCTGCGGGAACAAGGTGCTGCCCAGCGTGTAAGTAACACCATGAATGGCGTCGATACCATAAATAACCGGGATCTTCAGCCGATCTTGTGCAGCTTCAGCCTGTATGGTCGAGATCACCTCGTACCAATGTTTACGTTCGTACGCGTGGCCGCTAACGTTTAATATAGAGCCGACATGATATTTTAAGATAGCCTCCTTGATTTTTTCCGGGTCGATCTCATGTACACCGTTTTTGGTAGTTGAAACCACGTCGGATGTTACTTCGGTCATCTGGCCCACTTTCTCCTCAAGGGTCATTTTAGCGATCAGCGCATCGACTTTTTTGTCGAGATCGCTTCCGGTTTTCGGGGCTTGTGCGGAAATACACAGCACCCAAAGCATTGCTGTACTAAATAAAAAGAGTTTCCTCATGATCTGTTGGTTTGGTTGGTTTATTTTTTTTTGACTGATTTTCTTTTTTATTTCGGATGTCGCATTTGTAATTTCGGCTTTATGCTCCCCTATCTTTCGGTCCCGATAGCCATCGGGATTACCGACTTTCGGTCTTTCCGACTAATTTACCCGTTTTAACTTATCCTGCAGGGCCTCCAAAGCGTTAGCCAGGTACACCAGCGGGGCATTCCAGTTAATGCAAATTTCATTTACGGCATAAGCATGATAATTGTCGATATAGGCTTCATCCGGCACCGTCGAAGGAAGCTTTACCCCGTCCTGCATACCGGGGTTTGGCCCGCCCACAAGCAGTCCGGGGACCGGATCAACCACGCCGTCCGACTGCGACGGCCGGTGATGCGGGTTCATAGGCGGTTTACTGCCGAAACCTGTCACGTAACAATAACCGGTACCATTCCGGCCTAAAAGGTAATCGAGATTATCCAAAGCATAAGCAAGGTAATTAGCATTGCCGGTTAGTTTATAAGCCTGTATTAAAGCAATCCCCTCATTTCCTGCGGTTGAATTACTGCCCCAGAAAAAATTTCGTTTGGATTTGTCCATTACACTTTCATAAGCAGTTTCATTGGCGCCGTTTACCAGGCTGTCCGCAAGTTTTATCAAGCGGCGTCTTATTTCAGGCAGTTCCTTAGGCGAAGACGCTCCAAAAACCGCTGCATTTTTTACCAGGGTGTAATAACCTAAAAGTTTTACTTTGCTCCAGGTTGGAATGGTCATGGTGCTATCAGGCAGCAAATTAACCCTGTGCAAAAAAGCGGTATCATTAGTAGTAACATACAATTCCGAAGCGCCCCAAATAAATTCATCGCTCACATCCCGGTCGGCATAGGTACCTGTGTTCACTTTCGGCCTGAACTTCTGGTTCATGGCATTTTGGTCATACAGCACATCCGGGTTTTTGTTCGCCCAATCCCAGGCCGCTTTCGCCGCACGCAAACAGGAGTCGGGCAATCCGGGCAATATTTTGGGGAACTGTTTGAATATCCGGCTTGCCTGCGCCATAACCGCTGTAAAATCAAGTGCGGCGGCGGTGCTTTTTTCCACCACGTAGCGCGGAGCCGTGGCTTTATCCGGCATCTCGAACTTATCAAATTCGGCATTGGTTAGTTTGTGATAAACGCCGCCATCGTTGGGATCTTGCATGGTCAGCATCCAGCGCAGGTTCCATAAAACCTCGTTCAGTATATCCGGCACACCGTTGCCGCTTTCAGGGATGTTAAGCTTTATTTTCTTCACATAGTCAGGAAAATCTTCATATAACGATAATAATGTGCTGGTGCTAATGCCGCTGTTTACGATGTATTTATTATAGTCGCCGGCATCATACCAGCCCCGCGGCGAAGAAATGATAGTCCCCGCCAGGCGTTTATCTGACACCGCCGAAGGATGTATCAATACACTTGTATCCGGATGCCCCTCTGCCCTCGCCCATTTGCCGGCAAATTTTGGATCGAGCGCCGTCGAGGCCCTCATAAAATAGTACGCCTTTATTGACGCAGCGGCTACTTCCCGGTGAACATTTTTGTTGATCTCAAATGGGTACGAATAACCCAGTCCTGGTACAAATAGTAAATATTTTCCGGTTTTATGGAAGGCAGTAAAATCACCGATGAGGGTATAGTCACCGGCAAAATCGGGTTTTACCGATTTTTTCAGATGACCGGTAAATACGGTGGTCTTATCGGCAGTTTGAACGTAAAACAGGCTGTCATTTGCTGATAGGATAACCGCTATCTTCGACGCGTCGGGATAAAATCCAACCTGATCCAGCCTGATCTTTGTTTCGGCGTCCTGCTGTCCAAATGTGTTGTGGCAAAGGCAAAACACAAACACTGCCGTCAGAAAGGCATGTAAATAATTTCGGGAATACTTAAAACTCATTTATTGATTTACAAAAAAAAGCTAATTCATTACGGGGCAGGTAACGGCCTGATAAAGATAGGTGTAACTTGTACAATAAGTATAATACTAATTTGCCACTTTTTTCTTAAAAATTGATACTAAATAAACAAGAAGCAATTGAAATAAATATAGATCAGACAAATTTAAAATTTGTCTGATCTATGCCTGGCAACCCATGGAGGTTTTATGGTGGATTCCTGTTTTTAAAGTTTAAACAGGCTATAAGCCACACTCACGTTAAATAAGTTAACACGCGTATGATTGTAACCATACGTTTGCTCGGTTATACCGGCTTCGGCGCGTAAATCAACAGAGATTCGTTTAATATCCAACCCGGCGCCTAATTGCCAGGCAACGTTTTGATCCTTGTAATCCAGGCTGAAGGCTTTGCCGGCTGCGCCGCTCAAACTCTGGTTTTTATCAAGCTCGAAGGACACAAGCGGGCCGGTGTAAAAACGGGCGCCCACGCCGAATGCGCCAACCTTTATGCCAACCAGCAAGGGCACATCCAGGCTGGTAAATTTGGCAGTGGTTGTACCACCCCCCTGTGTAGTTACGTCAACGTCCTTTGAAGTGACATACATCTCGGGCTGAAAATTAAGACCGAGCGCGCCAACGCGTGCCCACACACCTCCTAAATATCCCGCACGGTTACCTGTAGCAAATGTAGCCGATGAACTGGCCTGAAGGCTGGCGATGTTGACGCCTGCTTTTACCCCAAATTGAAATGAAGGTATAACTTGCCCCGAAGCAAGATTGAGGGCGATCGCGATTACAGTAATTGTTGTAAAAATTCTTTTCATAGTAGTGCATTGGTAAAGTTTCAACAACTATGATAGGTTTCGGTTTTAAAGGTTTAATACCTTTATAAAATTAGGAATCCGGTCCTCTACCGAAAAGTCGACAGGGGACCGGATGTCTTGATTTCTGCGATAAATGTAAAAAATAATTTATTAATGCAAGACCTTTGTTTAAAAACTTGCCAGTTTGCCCTGGTAGTAGTCCAATATCTTGCTATAGATCAGGTAATCGTAACGTGCGCCAATCAACGATAGGTTAGCTGCATCCAAATTGTTTTGTGAAATCAAAAACAGGTCAGATGTTATTACGCCTGCATCAAAACGAGTTTTTTGCACATGGTAACTCGTCGTATAAGCCGCTACCGCATCCTGCAGCGCCTGGTACCGCTTATAGGCCGCTGCCATGTTGTAATAAGCTGTCTCAACGCTTTGTTTTAGTTGTATTTTGGTATTATCTTCCAAAGCCTGGTAGTTCAGTAAATTGAGCTTCGCAAGCGAGACCGCATTCTTTTTTACATGATTTGTGAATATTGGGATATTTAAGTAGAACTCTATGTAAGTTTCGTAATTATTCCTGAACTGACTAAAATAGCCCTGAGAATTTAAATTGGAATAGTTTGTGCCTATGCCGCTTGCGAGCCCTAAGGTCGGATATAACTGTCCCTTTGCATAACTAACTCCCTTTTCAGCACTTTGGCGCGCCAGGGTCGCAGCCTTCATCTCGGCTAATTGCTGCAAAGCGGTATTGAAAACCGCGTCAGGATCAACACCATATTGCCCCTTCAGATCTTCGGCGTTCAATTGCTGCAGGTCTGCATCCTTATTGTAGGGAATATTCATGAGTTGAAACAAGCTAAGCTTGGCGGCATCCAATGAGTTTTGGGCTTGCACTACATTAACTACATCGCTGGCATATTGCCCTTTGAAATCCGACAGTGTTGAAGCGGTTGTATTTGCTCCGTAGGTTTCTTTTGTTTGCGCAATATCGACATTTTCTTTTGCAACGGCCAGCTGGCTTTTGGTTTGCGACAGTACTTCCGCAGCATCCAGCACGCTCAGGTAATTAGTGATGATCTGTACAACAACCAGGTCCTTTGCGGCCTGGAAAGCCATTTTACCAGATTGAAAGGCCAGCGATGTTTGTTTAACGGCATTTTGAAGCGCAAGGCCGTTAAAAAGTGTTACCTGTCCGTTCAGATTGTAGTTATCAGAAGTTACAGACTGTGTTATATAAGTATTGGTTACCGGGCTTGCCGCGCGGCCTGATGAAAACGTGCGGTTTGCGCCACCTGTAATGTATGGAATCAAGTTGTCTTTTGCCTGCACAAAATTGATCCGGTCCTGCTGTGCGGTAATTGAATCCTGCTTCACGGTAAGATTATTTTTAATCGCAATGTCAAGGCATTGTTGCAGGGTAAGCGTTTGCTGCTGTGCGTGCACCAGCGCACAAACTGTTAAAAATAAAAGTGTTAAAAAATATTTACTAAATCGCATCTTGTCTGTTTTGTATTGGTGTTTTACTAAAATTTACGCGAAGAAGATACTTTTCCGTCCAGCAGATCGATGATCCGCGTTCCGTACTCCGCATTCTTTTCCGAGTGTGTAACCTGGATAATCGTTACCCCGTCTTCTTTATTAAGTTTGCGGAAGAGTTCCATAATTTCTTCGCCTTGTTTGGAGTTTAAGTTGCCGGTAGGCTCATCGGCTAATATCAATTGCGGCCTGGCAATCAAAGCACGGGCTATCCCGACTAATTGCTGCTGGCCCCCGGATAATTGCGCCGGGAAAAGGTCTTTTTTACCAACAATCTGGAAACGGTCGAGTATATCGGCTACCATGGCTTTGCGCTCACTGCCCTTGAAGTCCTGGTAGATTAACGGAGTTTCGATATTTTCGTAAACGGTAAGCTCGTCTATAAGGTGGTATGCCTGGAAAACAAACCCGATATATTGTTTATATAACGCCGAACGCTGTTTTTCTTTTAGCTGGTGAACAGCCTGGTCGATAAAGTAGTGGTATCCTTCCGAGGGCTCATCAAGCATCCCGATGATATTCAGTAATGTTGACTTGCCCGAGCCTGACGGGCCCATGATCGAAATAAATTCGCCTTTGTCTATCTCGAGGTTTATATCATTGAGTACAAAGTTCTTATTCCCGCCAACCTGGTAATATTTTGAAACGTGTTGTAACGATAGCATTTTTAGTTTAATTATTGTTTAGAAGTTTTGTGAATTGACCGTTCTAAGGTATTAAATAAATCGTTCGCGCGTCTGTCAATTCATTATGGCACAAGTGCATCAATAACATACCAAAAAGGCAAGCAATTAACTATCAGTTATTTAGGTGATAAACCTTTTACAAATACTGTTCGCTTATGTAACACGAAGCGTACGGTTATGATACAATTGTCTGAACCGTTGATTTAGTTGATTTTTGTGATTTAGCTGACAGTATTCATTTAAATCAGGTAAATCAACGGTTCAGGCATCTACTCGCTTCTAAGGCTCTTCACCGGGTTGGCCATCGCCGCTTTTATAGCTTGTGAGCCAATAGTGAGTAAGCCAAGTACAATGGCTATAGCGGTTGTGTAAGCAAATATCCCCCAATCAATAGGCTGTTTGTAGGCAAATCCCTGCAGCCAATTGTTCATGACCCACCAGGCGATTGGCGAGGCGATGACTATAGCAATAATAATAAGCTTTAAAAAATCGACTGAAAGCAGCGAGACAATGGTGATTACTTTGGCGCCCAGTACTTTGCGCACACCGATTTCCTTTATACGCTGTTCGGCACTAAAAGCCGCCAGGCCGAATAAACCAAGGCAAGAGATCAATATGGCGATAACGGTAAAATAACTAACAGTTGACGCTAAACGATTATCAGCCTCATAGTTTTTCTGAAAATCCTCGTCCAGAAACGTGTATTCCAGCGGGTCGGCAGGGTCGAATTTTCGCCAGGTATCAGTAATCATTTTTAGGGTGTTTGCCATATTCCCGGCCTTAGTGTGCACCAGCAAATAATTGAAATAGTTTTTATCTGATACGAGTTGAAAGCCATAAGGTGTAACAGCCAAATGCAGGTCTTCAAAATGAAAATCCTTCACCACACCTATTACCTGGAAAGTGTATTTTTTGCCCTGCAGATCGAAATAGATATTCTGGTTGACTGCTTTTTGTGGCGATTGAAATCCCATTTCTTTAATAGCATCCTCGTTAACAACAATCTTGTTGCCGGTATCCGATTTAAAATCGGGTGAGAATAGCCTGCCTGCCACGCATTTAAAACCGAGCGTCGCCAAAAAATGATCGTCGATATAATTCATCCGCGTATGTCTCGCATCTGTCATGCTTTGCCCGTCTTTATAATAACCGGCATCCATCAGGTTTGCAATGCCCGGGTAGTAGGTAGAAACACCTGCCGAAATCACGCTGCTGCTACCTGCCAGGGCGTCTCTTAACGGCGTGGCCATGCTTTTTGCTGCGCTGCTACGCAGCGGGATCACTATTTGCTGATCGCTGGTAAAGCCGAGGTCGGCAGTGCGCATAAAGTGCATTTGCCGGGCAATTACTACTGAAGCGATGATCAACACCACCGATATAACAAACTGGAAAACCACCAGCCCTTTGCGTATGGAGACTACCGCCAATGAGTTAACCAGCTTGCCTTTTAAAACCGCAACCGGGTTAAATGATGACAGGTAAAATGCCGGGTAACTGCCTGCAATTAAACCTGTAATCAGCGTCAAGCCTAAAAATTCAGCAAACAGCATTTTATCTGCTGAAAATGAAAGAATTATATTCTTATCCGAAAGCTGGTTAAATGCCGGCAAAAAGGCCGCCACAATGCCGAGCGCAAGTACAAACGCGATAATTGTCATTAATAATGACTCGCCCAGGAATTGCCGCACCAGCGCGCTTTTCTCCGCCCCTAAAACTTTACGCACGCCAACTTCCGCCGATCGTTTTGACGACCGGGCGGTTGATAAATTCATAAAGTTAATGCAGGCGATGAGCAGCGTGAATACAGCGATGGAACCCAGCACATATAGATAAGTACGGCTGGCGGGCGGCGTAACATTCGAGGTAAGCGTTTGGCTTAAATGAAGGTCGTGTACGGGCGTTAAAAACTGCCGCTTTCCCCTGCCCATTCGCTTCAGGTCATTCTCTTCATATTTCTGCACGAAGGCCGGGAACTTCGCTTGCAGGTTGGCGGCATCAGTACCCGGCTTCAACAACAGGTAACTGTAAAACATGTTGTTGCGGGCAAAATCATTCCCCTGCCTTTGCAGGTATTTATACATTTCTCCTCCCTCAAGCGAAAGCACGAAACCGGCATTAATATGTGACGGCTGACCCACCGGCCTGAATACGCCCGTAATTTTATAATCCTGTTCGCCGTTCATGTTGCTGCTTACATGCAGCACCTTATTTAAAGCAGGCTCAAGGCCGAATATTTTATGGGCCATCTCTTCCGACACAGCCATGGTGTTCGGGTTGTCCAACGCATTATCGGGCTTGCCCTCGATGAAGTCGTACGTAAACATACGGAAGAATGATGGATCGGCCAAAAAGCCATTTTTCTCTAAAAATGATCTCTTATCGCCGGTGGCAGGATTGTACTGAACCAGCACTTTTTCGTCGCCCATCAGGGCCAGCAAACGAGTACAGTCGGCTACCTCCGGAAATTCCCGTTTCATTGCGGCAACAACCGGCGGCGAAGTAAATGGCATGCGATCATCCTTTGTCCCCTCAGCGACAAAAGAAGTACCTACCTGGTACAGATTATTTATATTTTTTTGATATCCGTCGTAGCTGGTTTCATAATTCAGGTAAAGCGCTATCAGCATACAGCACGCCAGCCCTACCGACAGGCCAAAAATGTTTACAAACGAGAAGAACTTGTTATTCATCAAATTGCGCCACGCGATTTTCATGTAGTTGCGTATCATAAAACCCTCCTGACCTCCCCTAAAGGGGAGAGTTAAATTGTTTATTAGTTCACTCCCGCAAGTGCGGGATTAGTTTATTGGTGTTGACGGCTATAGGTCTTAGCTTTTGACTAAAACTACTAACTGGCACTGCTAACTGCTACTCACTTCTGAGGCTCTCAACCGGGTTGGCCATCGCCGCTTTGATAGATTGAAAACTGACGGTGCAAAAGGCGATTAGTATGGAAACCGTGCCTGCTATCAAAAATACCCACCATTGAATGTCTACGCGGTAGGCATATGCCTGCAACCAATGGTGAACCATGAACCATGCAAACGGCCAGGCAAACAGATTTGCGAATAATACCAAACCGAGGAAATTCCTGGATAACATCAGGGTGATATTTTGAACCGATGCACCTAAAACTTTCCTCACTCCTATTTCTTTAACCCGTTTCTCTGCGGAATGCGACGCCAGCCCAAACAGGCCCAAACAGGATATAAAAATGGCCAGCCCAGCCAGTATGCCCACAATCTGGCTTACCTGGTTATCGGCCTTATAAACTTCGGCAAAATGATCATCCAGGAACTGGTACTCAAAAGGGTAACCGGGGTAAACGCCATCCCATGTCGATTTAATAAAAGCAATTGCCGCGGCGGTATTTTTACCGTTAATCTTTACTGAAAAGTCTCTGAAACCGGTGTTATGGGCGGCCACCAGGAACATCGGCTCAATTTTATATTGTAGCGAGTTAAAATTGAAATTTTTGGCGATGCCAACGATGGTACTCACTGAATCGAATCCAAACCGCTGGCCGATCAGGTCGCTAAGTGGTTTTTTTGGATAATCCTTCATCAACTCCTTAGCCAGCGCCTCGTTAACGATAAATTGCCTGTAATCCGGAATTTTGTCGCCCGAGAAGTTTTTACCTGCGGCTAATTTGATCTTAAACAGATCAAGGTAATTGGTATCAACAACTAAAAGGGTGGTGCCTAAATCCTGTTTTGACCCGAACGAAGGCCTGAAGCTCACCCCGGTTTGATCCAAATGACTTCCCAGAATATCCACCGATGCGGTAACGCCGGTTATCAACGGACTTCCTGAAAGCTCTTTTTTGAAAAGGTCGTACTTTCTCGTTGTGATGCCGTCAACAGGAATATTAACAATCTGATCGCGAGTGTAGCCAGGGTCCTGTGTTTGCATCAGCTGCAATTGCTTTAATACAAAAACCGTGGCGATCATCAGGAAAATAGCTATCGAAAATTGTGTTACCACCAACACATTCCTCAGCAACCCTTTGTTTTTGCCCACTTGAACCGACCCTTTCAAGACCCTGGACGCCTGAAATGACGACAGGTATATTGCTGGGTAAATACCCGAAATTATGCCGATAAATACGGTGCCGACCAGCACTGCCGACAAAACCTTAATACTGCCGAAAAGGTCGAAGGTGATATTTCTGTCGCTTAAATGATTGATATAAGGCAGCGCCAACTCCACCAAAACGATTGAAAAAAGCAGTGCCAAAAAGGCGATCATTACCGTTTCGCCCAAAAATTGAAATGCCAGCTGAAAGCGGTAGGCGCCAATGGACTTGCGAATACCCACTTCTTTTGCCCTTTCGACCGAACGTGCCGTAGACAGATTTATAAAGTTTACGCAAGCGATCACCAATACAACAAGGGCAATAATGGCAAACAGGTTAGTTGATTTTTTATCGAACTTTTGGTAATTGAGATAATCAAGCCCAATGTCGGCTGAGTTTGCATGGATGTCCTTTAAAGGGAGGGTAAACAATTTATAGTATTTCCATCCATCCCCCTTTAAATGTCTCTTCAAATAAGCCGGGAATTTTTGATCTAGTGTGGCTGCATTTGCGCCGGGCGTCAGTTCAAAAAAGGTGTCCAGCCAATTACCGCCCCAATTTGTAAACATCCACGGTTTGTAAATACTGCTGAACGAGAACAGCGCATCGAACTGCAGCTGCGAGTTTTTAGGTACATTGGCTAATACACCGGTTACGGCGTAGGTTACCGTATCGTCGCCATAATGCTTTATGGTTTTACCGATTGGGTCTGCATCGCCAAACAGTTTTTTTGCCGTTTCTTCAGTAATCAATGCGGAATGTGGTTTTAATAAAGCAGTTTGAGCATCACTCCTGAGCACTTTAAAATCGAACATTTGAAGAAATGTTGAGTCGACGAAAAACACCTGTGGCACAAATATCCGCTTGTCGTTTTGGGTAAGCTGGTATTTATTGTCCCAATGCACACGCGTAAAATTCTTTATTTCCGGAAACTCCATTTTTAGCGTAGGCCCCATCGGGAACATCGACAGTCCTACTTTTTGTGTAGCGCCCTGAGCTCCGATGGTTTGCACCTCGTTCAGTCTGCAGATGTTTTTTTTATGGAAGTTATCGAAACTTTTTTCGTAGGAAACAAACAGCATGATTACAATACACGCGGCCATGCCTACAGATAACCCGATAATATTAATGGCCGAAAAAACCTTGTTTTTCCAGATGTTTCGCCAGGCGATCTTTAAATAGTTCTTTATCATTTTTTGGGGATTACACTGATTTCTTTTGATTTCACCGATTAAAACATTCTTCACTGCCAATGCCAACTGCCACTGCTACTCAGAACGAAGGCTCTTCACGGGGTTCGTCAGCGCTGCTTTAATGGCCTGGAAGCTGATCGTAATCACCGTGATGATCAGCGCGGCTACAGCCGACAGCACAAACACACTGGGGCCTATACTTATCCTGTAATCATATTTCAACAGCCAGCCGTGTAAAAAGTATAAAGCTATGGGCGAGGCGATCAGACAGCTGATCATCACCAACATGATAAAGTCACTTGACAGCAATAACCACACCTGCCCTACAGACGCGCCTAATACCTTACGTACGCCGATCTCTTTAGTGCGTTGTTCAGCAACATAAGCGGCCAGCCCAAACAAGCCGAGGCAGGATATAAAAATTGCCAGGCCTGCAAAAACCCCGGCCAGCTTGCCTACAAGCACCTCAAGGTTAAATTTACTGTTGTATTCGTCATCAACAAACCGATAAGTGAATGGATACGCCGGGTTATAAGCGTCGAATGTTTTGGTGATCTTTTCCATAGCCTGGTGCGTGTTTGCGCCCGCTATTAAACGATACATCACGAAATTACCGCCCCGGCCATGAACAAAGACTGCGGGTTCAACTGGCGTAAACGGCGATTCCATCAGGGCGTCTTTCACCACGCCGATTATTCTTGCCGGTCCGGTGACCCCATCAAAAGTGATCAATTGATTAATGGGCTGTTTTAATCCCATGCGCCTGACAGCTGCTTCGTTGATGATAATATTTGAAGTATCCAGACTCCAGTCGCTCGAAAAATCGCGGCCTTCCTTTAATTTCATCCCGACTGTTTTAAAATAACTGTCCGATACTGATACCGCGCCAACATTTATCCCCAATTCGCCCGGTTCCTGCCCGGGCCATTTTTCAATACCTGTGTGCCAGTAAACTCCGGTTATGGGGCTTGATGATTTGGCCACACTTTCAACCGTTCCCGTTTGCATCAAGTCATTCCTGAGCGCATCGTAATGGTTATTTAAGTCGTCGCTCATATCCGTGGTAACCAACCTGTCGGCGCTATAACCGGTAGGGCGGTCTTTAGCGTGCTGTATTTGCTGGTAAACTATAGTTGTACTGATAATCAACGCAATAGAACAAGTAAACTGAACTACTACTAAAATCTTTCGCGGCAGCGCCGCTGCCTTGCCAACCTGGATTGTGCCTTTTAGTACTTTAACCGGGTTAAATGATGACAGATAAAATGCCGGCCTGCTGCCGGCCATCAAACCGGTAGCCAATACATAAGTGATCATTATCACCCAAAAGATCGGGTTGCCATACGGAATACTTATCGCATCGCCGGTTAGTGTATTAAAGGAGGGTAAAGCTATCTGAACAAGCGCCACTGACAATAAGAAAGCGATTAAGGTAATCAACACTGACTCTGTCAGGAATTGGAATATTAAATCGCTGCGCTGCGAACCGATCGCTTTTCTTACGCCCACCTCCCTTGCCCGTTTCTCCGACCGGGCGGTACTTAGGTTCATGAAATTTATACAGGCGATCACCAACACCAAAATGCCAATGATACTGAACATCCGCACATAGTCGATAAATCCTCCCGCTTCTTTGCCGTTTTTAAACTCGGAGTATAAATGCCAATCGGCAACAGGATGTAAAAGCACGACCGGTTTCACAGGCCGCATCTTGGCCCCCCCATTAAAAACAATATTTTTGATTTTAGGAGCTAATTTGGCGTAATTAACACCTGGCCGAAGCTGCACAAATATCTGGAAAGAGTTATTATAATAGGTAGTCCTTGCAGCCTTCATCCAATCCTGCGTCTGCTCGTTA
>Ga0206872_10267_pt1 | contig 14391 bp, 13 predicted proteins | sample Alteio_BWOrgCont_34_FD_152906 | JGI IMG/M metagenome (GOLD analysis project Ga0206872, IMG submission 152906) | Enriched cells from forest soil in Barre Woods Harvard Forest LTER site, Petersham, Massachusetts, United States -... | ecosystem: Environmental > Terrestrial > Soil > Temperate forest >... | reverse complement strand
TTGGAGTTGGAGAGTCAATGCCAAGCGGGGTGCGAGCGGTTTCGATGGACACGCTCTCAATGCTCACGGTCTCAGCGGCACTAGGCGTAACAGCACAACACCACAGAATTACTACAGGAGCAAAGACTGAAAGGAGTCCTCGAGTTTTCATGTGCTAAGGCTTAGGTCCCGGCCACCCATAGGGTCACCGAAGAAGCATTGAAGGGGAATCCGAGATATTAGCAGGCAATGCAATGCGCGGAAGGCAATGACGAGTGTTGTCTGGTGGGGCAACCCCGAAGCGGGCAAGGTGCTATCGAGCATCGGCGTATGCGCCGATGATGGTGGGCTGAACTCTTTCATACATAACAAACGGCGAGGGTGTAGTGCGGCGCGTCGGGATTCCGGCGACAGTGGACACGTGTTGCGCCATTTGGACTTTGACTGCTATGTACGCTCAAGTTAGCGGTTAATGCGGCTGCAAAGCCAATGAAAGATAGTCGGTGAAAGTACGGGGACTTGGTCGGCCAGTGTAGTGCGTTGCTCCGGCCACTCGTAGATGTCATTCGCCAGCACGTGATGACGGCCTCGAAGATCCACCCTGATGACAAGCCGGTACCGGTGCTCGAATGGCGTAAGCGCGCAGACAATTACATGATCTATTCGTCGCACGCAGGAATAAGGCAAACATCGAAGCGTTGCGCCCGACATTAGGGACGGTATCGCAGAAAGGCAATACCGCCAGAGTCATCAACTACGCACTGAATCAGCGGGCCATCGCTAGCCGCGCAGCACACTCCCGCGTACAGCAAAAGCGATTCCCGTCAATAGTCCAAGCGCGGCACCGATAGCGATTAGCAATGCTGTGCTCGGCGTGTTCGGCCTTAGCGGGGTGTAGGGGGCTTCAACGATATGCGTCGGATACGTGAGCATGGGGCTGAGCGCCTGCTGCAGTTGGACCGTTTGTTGTCTCAGATCCAGTATCTGCTGATTGATCAGCGTCGCCATGTTGGTCACGAGGACGTTGCGCGAATCGTTCGCGCCGGAATTGCCCTGTCCTGCGGATGACTGAATCGAGTCCGAGATGTGCGCGTAGTCCCGTTCAGCCGTAGCGAGCTTGGCGGACGCGGTCTCAAGTTCGCGTTTCAGGTTGTCAACAGCGGGATCGAACACCTTCTGATGAGCAGCAGAAAAGGTCTTGAACGATGTCATCAATGCCGCATTGGCTTGCTCTCGGGAGGAGCCCGAGACCTGCAAATTGATTAGGTCGGGGCTTCTCGCCGGAGTTGCCTGCAGTGAGCCGAAGATGACCTTGGATTCCCGGGGGCCACCCTCGGGCGCCGGCAAACCCAGGTCGTTGAGCACGCTTAAACGCAGGCCGGGCAGATTGTAGCGATCGGCGGCAGTCAACTGATTCTCGATCGGCCGGCTTACCACGCCAGGACCCTGCGGCGCGGAAATTTGCCCGATCTGAATCGTCATCCGGGCGACCCATCGCGGCTGCAGGAAGTGGGAAGCCACTGCGCCAGCCAAGGCTCCAATTACGCCAATCAGTAGGATGAGCTTAATCGACTTGGCTATTTGCCGAACGAGGTCAGAAAACGAGCGAGACGCTACAGCAGTTGATTGATGCATATCTGGAATACGTTAGGAGCCGTTGTAGTTGGCATATTGCCGGGAATTGTATCTCGATTTCTGAGCGTCGTTACGTACTGTCCCTTTTCATTGGTAACATTTTGTGTTGCGTCGTAATAATCCGCCAGCTTAACCAACGTCACTGGCTGCTGAGGGCCGCGCGAGGACGCCGGGTTGACCTTGTTGAGTGCGATAGCCATCGCCACGGTGAGGTCCGCCGATGCGTATCTAAGAGTTTCCGTATGGGCGATCATCATTGAGCTGCATCGGTGCGCTGATCATTGGCTGCGCCATACGGCATTTCCTTTCTTAGCCGAATCTGGCGATGATCAGGACGCCGGCCATTACAACAGCAGTACCAACAAGTCGACCAGCATTCACGCCATCGCGAAAGAAGACCACGCCCGAAGCCAGCACCAGCATATACACGAGGCTCGTGAATGGATACGCGTAGCTGATCTGGAATTTCGTGAGCGCCAGCATCCACGACACACCCGCAAAGAATGTCGCGATGATGCCCGAGATCACCCATGGATTTAGCAATAGGCCCGTGACGAACTGGATCTTGCCGGGCAAGCCTGCCGGAAGATTGCCAGCGTGGCCGACCTGCCAGCGCATGACGACCTGACTGTATGCTGTCAGAAAGACCATCGCGAAGATGTAGAGATGATCTAAGGCTCGATTCATTGAATGCGCACCCGGCGAAATGTAGGCGCACATTGTACAAGACATCCAACGCCCGGCCGGAGGGTCGCCCACCGGCGTCATGCCGTAGGGGAAGGTCCTGAAGAGCATCGCAGGCACTTAGGTTGAGTCGGTCAAATTGTCGGGCGATGGTGCTAATATTTCGCAGTCTCTCGGCTGGTGCGAATATTCCATGTCGCAGAACGTGCACGCGGCATACGGGGTTTCTGAGCGCCTCAAAGCCAACGACTACATTGATGAGGTGGCAACAGAACTTCGCGTCAGTGGCTGTTCCGTTCTAGAGAGTGGCTGTCCCGGGAGTTCCTTGATACCTTGACAGTCGATCTTGACCGGTCTACTCCAGACGGTTTCAGGAGGTTGGCTTTCTCACTTGGCGACTGGCATTGGCACGTCAAACAAACTAACGTCGCGAGCAGCGCAAGCAGGCAACCCGCTGCGACTGGGTACCCTACTTGATATGATATATGTAAGCACGCCGCGATATCGTCTCGGGATTGGCGTTGCAGAGCTCGGGAACGGTCTCCGACAGCGGCCATTTAGCAATGGGTGCACTAATACGAAGGCGCATCGACTAATTCGAGACCAATCTTGCCGCCAGCTGGCTTTGTCGATTCGATGAACGCGAGTTGGAGCGCGGCGCGCCTCGGCAAGATCAAGGACGCCAACTGAATACATTGAATCATCGCGTGCAACGCGATGTTCCTGGGGTAAGACGCACTCGCCAATTTTCGGCATTGCGACTTTCCAATAAAATCTACAGACCGAAAACAGGGGTGATGCGTTTTGGGCATGTTAACATTCGAAAGAGCTCGCGGTTCGAACGCGTGGCTAGTCTTTAACTCGACGGCTACGGTCGTCGTATTGTTAGTTTTCCTGTGCACGCTCTTCGTTCCAAGGTGGGAGACGAATGACGACGTCGCAATGTCTATGGTTGCACACGGATACGGGATTTCAGCAGTCGGATCACCCGATCTCATGTTCTCCAATGTGATTTGGGGTTATTTTATCCGATCAATTCCGCCTGTGAATGGTGTTTTAGGCTACTCAATTGCGACGTTGTTAGTATTATTTATATCTGGATCGTCGATTTTATATTCCATTCAAAGACTTGGAGTTGGCCGGCTGACGTCGATAATTGCCGTGTGCTTAATTTTTCTGAGGCCAATCATCTTTCCTCAGTTTACTTTAAACGCAGGGCTTTTGACGATTTCTGCGATTTTGTGTCTTTTGACCTATGCCAAAACTGCCGATCTTGGATCTCTCGTCGCGGCGGGCATCCTGGCTTTCCTTGGCTTCATAATCAGAAGCCAGGAATTCATTCTTGTAGTTATTGTCGCTTCACCAATGCTCTTGAGTAATGGGTTGCAAGCCGATAAGCGACTGCGAACATGTTTTTTCTTACTGCTCACGGCAATTATCTTTGCAAGTCTCTGGGATCATTTTTGTTACACTGGAGTCGAGTGGAAAAAATTTAATGATTTTAACTTGGCGAGGGCGCCTTTTACAGACTTCGGGGCAGCAGAACAAATATTAAAACACAAAAATATTTTGGATCATTATAGTTACTCTGATAACGACATCTCGCTCATTCGGAATTTCTTCTTTGCCGACCCAAAAATTGCGAACCCCGCCGCACTCAAATCTATGCTGGCAGATTTGGGGCCGGGTCAATTTTTTGTTGGTGACTTAAAATTGGGCGTGACCTCTGTAGAAGCGCTCCTGCTACCGGAAATTTTCCCTATTGTGCTTCTTGGAATTTCATTGTTTTTGTTAAAACCCAATTTCAGAGTGGCGTTATCCTGGGCTATTTTTCTTACAGCGTTATTTGCCATGGGGCTGTGTGGGAGAGGGGGAATTTTAAGAGTAGATACTCCTGTCGCTACACTGTTGTGCTTAGCATCGGTTGCACAAATAGATCGCACAGCAAAAGCAGTCCATAAGAAACAATTTTGGCGTGCTATAGATCAACAATCGACCGCACTATGTGCCATTTGCGCGTGCCTAATACTTAACTGCAGCGTAATTTTTCCGCAAGCGATTCAATCTGAGCGGGATATTCGCACCGAACAGGCGGGAATTGTGGGGTTTCCCGAAGACGTCGTAGTTGTTTGGGGAGATGGACTAAAATTTGAATCAATCTTCCCTCTTCTGGCGAATAATCTCCGCGCTCGTTCTATTGAATTATATTCACTTGGCGTATCCACGTATGCCCCATTTTCCGTCGCATCTTATGAAGAAGTTCGTGGCCGAGGATTTGTGACGCGTATAAGGTCGGCCGACGGCCTACTTCTGATCGCTGGCACCACAAATATGGAACAATTGAGAATTTGGTGCTCGGAAAGATTTGCCGGCAAACTCGAAGACAAAGTTGTTCGTGCCGCTCCGCTTACCCGGATTGATCGAGTGTGGTGCGTGAATCAATAGCCGGTCAAACAAAATAGCCTCGTCGAGGTACCTGTTCGCTGCCGTCCCACTTCAACTTTCCAGCCTCTCGAAAGTCCCAGGTCATTCGCTTGAGCAACAACCATCTCACAAGACTCTTGGGTGTAGTTTTTCGAGCCGCCTCACCGGCCCCGTGCGTTCGGTTCCATTCCTTTGATTCCCCCGAGTTCTCCGGGGTTCTTCAAAACCGATATTTCGCGCAAACTATGTGCCCGCCAGATGCCAGATCGGCGGTGCAGTATTGGCTTCGCCAGTTTTGGCGAAAGTGCCGGTAGACCGGAAAGACGTTTTTGTAAGCAACGGAGGCGTCTGCGACTGCGGCAACGCGCCAGCCAACTACCGTGATGGCGGTGTTCGCGGGTGAGCAGGACCCGAGACTCTATCCGAAGTTGGTGGTTTTCCCCAGTTCTGATGCGCGCTACGAGACTCTGGTACAACACATTTCCCGCCTTGAACAAGTGGATGGGCGGGATCGTGGCCCCAGGTGCATGAGGACGTCGCACGGTACAACGCCACCCGGCTGCGCATTGCCCGCGCCAATCTCGCGTGCGACTGCTTCGGAACCTGATTATCTCGACTCGTCGAGTTTTAGACAGCACAGGTTTCCGTCCTTGAGCGCCTCGGTTTCGAAGTGTGGTGCCAAAAACGTACATTGACCGATGATGCCCTTGACGCCGATCTTCAACAGCAGGGTGCGCATCTGCTCTCCTTTGAAATCGGCACCATAGTATCCTTCATTCAGATACGCCAGATGCAACGGTTCGCGTAGCCCGTCAAACGCGAAATAGGTCGTATTGTCGACTACAAGACGTCGCGCGCCATCGCCTTCGAGGCCGCATTTGCGGGCGAACTCACGGACCTGTTGGCGCTGTTCGGCAAACTCGAACGTCGGGATGGAGAGCGCCTGGTTTGGCAGGCCGATTCCCACCGGATGCACGGTGGTGAGAAGGCGAGGTGCAACAGTCGTAAAGACTACTGACGCGCTCGCCAGGAAAACCACGAATAGCGGCGCCAATATGCCGGCTGCCCACGTGGGACTACGGCTGGTCCAGCGGGACTCGCCGGCGCACAAGAGCATGAGTAATGCGGCCAACGGCACCACTAGACTACCGCCGTAGAACGTCCACACCTTGTACAGCATCAGGTGACCTAACAGTCCGATCCAGAGGGTAGCAATGAGGGCGGTGCGATATCCGGCGATCCTTCGCAGCAGCGGGATGCCAACGCTGATCGGCGGAATCAGCACAGCTAGCCAGATCGAGATTGCGAGAACCGCTTTGATGCATACGTTGATGAGCGCAATCCATGGCGCGGCAGTAATACCATTCATCGACGGCAGCCAATCGGACTGGTAATTTTCCTGAAACGTCAGGTAGTCATTGATCGCATATGGAGCCGACGTCAGGTTGGTGAACAATTCGTGGACAAAGGCCGTAGGGGATTTGGCCAGCATGCCTGGCGCCGTCGTTTGCGAGGCGAGCAGGCCCGATAAGACGGGAGCATCCTCACACTTTGTAGCGCCGGACGAAAATGAAACGCTTTGGACCGTACAGGCAAGTACGAAAACTACCGCGGCCGTACACAGCGCGATATTGCGGGACCTGAAACTGAAATAGGCCGATACGACGACCACGGGGAAGAAAAAAACCGCTTTAGGATGGCAGTAGAAGAAAAAGCTTGCCGCAAAGCAAAACACGACGAGACAAGCCAATAGGCGCGCTCGCTGTCCGGGGCGGGCTATGCGTTTTACGAGGGCTGGGAACAGAATGAACAGCGTCAATAACAGGACCAGCCATTGTTCGGCCCGCGCCAGTCCGAGTGTCAGCGGTAGAACGCCTAGGCCGGTGACCGCTGCGACAACGGCCAGCGTCGGCAGGTACAGGCGGCGATGCGGAAACACCCAACGAACGGCGACGGCTAGCAAGGCGCCGCAGCACAATGCCGTCACGACGGAGATTATCCTTATGCCAAGCGGCGTTGTCTTGGCATATAGCACCCCATAAGCAAATGCTCCCGGGCGCATCGACACAGGAATGTTGAGCAAGAAATCGGAGTGGCACTCCGGATATAGCGTATTAAATTTCCAGCCGTTCGTGATTGCCGCGGCCTGCATCATTTTCGTCGCGATTTCATCACTGTATAAAGGCACGAGAATGGTCGTGACAATGATCGCAACCCATACACACAACACGAACAATGACAGATTGTCTGTCCACCGAGCCAGGTTGCTATTGGCTGTCTCTTGGTTTGAGTTTGAGATCAAGTTGGTAGGAATTCCGCATAATAGACAATCTGCCATGTTTCACACGGAGTGGCGGCACTCACTCATTGAGCCTGAGCGACCTACCCAAGGTACTCACCACCTTGTCTTGTTGGGCCTCTGTTAGACCGACCCATAGCGGCAACCGCACCAAGCGCTCCGAGACCGAATCTGTGACCGACAGATCACCATGTGCGCGACCATATTTCTGTCCGCCCGGGGAAGAATGCAACGGGACATAGTGGAACACGGCAGAGATCTCGTTGCGTCTGAATTCGTCGAGAACCGCTTGCCGGTTCACCTCGGGCGACAGGAGCACATAGTACATATGTGCATTGTGTTGGCACTCCTTGGGCAGAATGGGTCGTCGCAGCACGCCTTTGGCTTCGAACGATTCGAGTAAGGCGTGATAGCGATTCCAGCTGATCAAGCGTTGCTCGGTGATTTTGTCGGCCTCTTCGAACTGCGCCCACAAGAAGGCCGCCATGAGTTCCCCGGGCAGGAACGACGAGCCAACTTCTTGCCAGGTGTATTTGTCTACTTCGCCGCGAAAAAAGCGACTCCGGTCTGTGCCCTTTTCCCGAATGATTTCGGCGCGCGGAGTCAGTTGTGGATCATTGACGAGCAAGCTGCCGCCCTCGCCGGAAATGACGTTCTTGGTTTCATGAAAGCTGTAGGCGCCGAGATCGCCAATGCTGCCGAGAGCGCGCCCCTTGTACGTTGCCATGACACCTTGGGCGGCGTCTTCTACAACCTTCAATCCATGGCGTGCCGCGATTGCCATGATCGTGTCCATTTCGCATGCGACGCCGGCGTAATGCACGGGCACGATTGCTCGTGTGCGAGGGGTGATTGCGGACTCGATCAACCGCTCATCGATATTGAGTGTGTCGCCTCGCACGTCCACAAATACGGGCACGGCACCGCGCAGCACGAATGCGTTTGCTGTCGACACGAAGGTGTACGACGGCATGATCACCTCGTCGCCGGGCTCGATGTCCAGCAACAACGCAGCCATCTCCAGTGCGGCTGTGCAGGAATGCGTAAGCAATGCCTTGGCACATTGCGTGCGCGCCTCAAGCCACGCGTGGCAGCGCTTGGTGAACGGACCGTCGCCAGCAAGACGTCCATTGAAATGCGCCTCGGCGATATAGTGCAATTCCTTGCCCGTCATATTCGGCCAATTGAACGGGATACGTCTGTCTTTGTTTGTGTCCATATTGCGTCCCAGCAAGTTTTTGTATCAGGCTTATGGCTCAGCGCGAGTCCGGACGTTCGGTCCGCACTCGCCGCACTCGCGATCCACCACATACAGCGGCCGCCCCTTTGCCATTTCAAAGATGCGCGAGATATACAGTCCCACGGCGCCAAGGCTGGCGAGTATCAAACCCGTTGAAAAAAGCACGGCAACCACGAGGCTGGTCCAGCCAGGCAGCGACGATGCGACGAAGTGCCGGTAGATGAAATAGGCGCCGGTGCCGAAACTCGCAACGGTGAAGAAGAGCCCGGTGTACATGATCCAGTTCAGAAACACGCTGGTATGGAAGAACATCCCGCCGAGCGCATGCCTTGTCAGCTTGAACAGGTTATACGAGCTGCGCCCGGAATGGCGTTCGCCATGGGCGTACTCGATCGTGCCGCAGTCGAATCCGAGCCAGCGCAGGATCAGGATGAAGTGCCGCTCGCGTTCGCCGAACAGGAGAAAGGCGTTCACAACCTTACGGGACAGGATGCTGAACGACCCATATCCGCCGTCCACCGACTGGCCGGTGAGGCGGCGCATCAGGGCGTGGTACACCTTGGTGGCAAACAACCGCGATGCGGCATGAGTCCGCTCCACGCGCCTCGCCATGACGAGGTCATGGCCCCTTCTGACCTCGTTGTAGAGATCGGGGATGCGCTCGGGCGGGTCCTGCAGATCGCAATCCATCACCACGACGTAGTTGCCACGCGCTGCCTCAAGTCCGGCCGTGATGGCAATCTGTTGTCCAAAGTTGCGGCTTAAGCGGATCCCGCGCACGGCGACATAGCGCGTCGAGAGCAGTTCGATCAGTGGCCACGAATTGTCAGGGCTGCGATCGTCGACGATGACAATCTCGAACGACGGTACGAGCGGGCGAAGCACATTATCAAGCCGCTCACACAATGCCTCCAGACACCCGATGCATCCATAAGATGGAACGACTACGCTGATTTCCGGAGTCGACGACACGTAGGCCGCGGTGGCACCAAGCTCTCGTTCAGGCGCTACCGCGTTGCCGGCGACCTGCTCGTTCGATGTTGGCGATAGCGCGGACCCCGCGCCACCGCAGCAATTTGCTCCACTCATTACGTTACTTTTCCAGTACAGCCAGGCCGAACCCGGTGTCGCCATAGCGGCTGCCGTTATACAGCATGAAACGCTCGCCGGCGTGATCGAACACGCACGGATAGCACACAGTGTCGACGTCCCAGCCGGATTCGGACGGACCGATTCCGGCCAATTCGTCACGCCGCGTCCAGGAGGCTCCGTCGGGAGATTCCGCGTATCCGATGCGGTAGGCATTACCGCGATACGAATACCACATTCGATAGAGATCCGCGTCACGCACGACGGTCGGCTTGGACATCGCGTACTCCGTCTCGTCCTTGAAGGGAAGGGCAATGGCGCCGTCGCGCCGCCAGGTGCGGCCATCGTCCGACTCGGCGTACTTGAACAAGTGGCTCATCTCTTCTTGCCGGGTACCCGTGCCCCACGACAGATTCGATCCGTACCACATGCGCCAGCGGTCGCCGTCGATCAACACCCATGGATAGGAAATCGAGAACGGATCGGTTTCGCTTCGGTCCATGACCGGCGCCCGGGAGACCTTGACGAAAGGCGAATCCGGACCCTCGCTGACGGCAAGGCCGATTGAGTTACGCCATGGCACCGTGACGCCGAGGTTCCAGCCGAGGTAGTACAGGTAGCGTTTGCCGTCGTGATGCACGAGGCACCCCATCGAGGTCCCGCTGTCGTCGAACAGTCCGGTTTCACCCGGTGTGATCACAGGCGCGTCCGACAGGGACAGGATTTTCTGAGGAGCGTTCAGGTCAATGTCGACGTAACCGATGTGCGCGCGACGCTGCGCATCGCGTGCACTGAAATAGATGCGAAAGACGTCGCCGTGCCGCCATTCCGCGACAGGATTCGCGGCGTGCGTCAACATCCACGGATGTTCTCCGGCTGCACAAAACACGTTGCCAAGCTTTCGCCAGCGCATCTTCGTGGCTCCTAGATATTGCGAAGTCTTGAACTGGGCACGCGCGAGCGCTCGGCGGCCGGTGCGGAGTACACGCCTTCCGGTTCCGCGTCGGCGACCAGCAATGAACCTGCTCCGATGACACAACGCTCGCCGATCGTCACGTGATCGCGAATAGTGGAATTTACACCGATGAAGCTTCCCGCACCAACCCGTACGCCCCCGGAAATCACGACGTGCGAGCTGATGAAGCAGTTGTCTTCGATCACCGAATGGTGGCCGATGTGATTTCCGCTCCAGAGCGTGACATTGCGGCCAATCTGCGCGAATGGCTGGATAGTGTTGTCTTCGAGAATGAAGCAATTCTCGCCGGCGGCAAAGTCAGGGAACACAGTAGCGCGGCTACTGATGTAGCTGGCACAACGGTAGCCAGCCTGACGCACTTCCTTAACCTTTTGGGTACGTACGGCGTTGACCTTCGCGTAGCTGAGCGCGACGAACATCTGCACGTCCTGCGGCCGGTAACGCTGTGGCAATTCGTCGAAGGGAACCACGGGAAGACCATGGAATGTATCGCGGTCGGCGAAGGCTCGGTCCACCGTGAAGGCAACAGGCTGGTAAGCCGAATCGTGAGTGAAATAGAACCAAGCAAGCTCGGCAATCTGGCCCGTACCGAATATGACAAGCGGAGTTTGCGGTTCGGTCATCGGTCATTTCCTCACGAGAATGGTGAACTCGTACAAGCCGTAATCATGCAGCAAGGCCACGTTGCGGGAGTATTTACGCTTGCATAGATCGAACAACTCGCAAGGATTGGCGTAATGGAGATCGGGCCGCATCCTGTCCTGATCGGAATACGAGGTCAGGCAATTGAACGCAAAGCCCCTGGTAGTGAACTCATGCATGTTCTCAAGCGTCGTTTCGATGTACGAACGCCACTCGCTGTCGCTGCTCTCCAGCTTGACATTGAAGATTCCGCTCGCGACCGCGAAGTCTGTGGGCTGCGATGGCCGCGTGCCGAGCTCGAAGCGTGCGTGCGCCTTATCCGCATGGAGCTGGGTGGCCGCGTCGATCATCGCGTTGGAGATGTCGACGCCGACGTAGTCGAAGCTTTGGAAATGCGTTCCAAGGAATTCGAGAAGCGAGCCGTAACCACAGCCCACGTCCGTCACCGAAAAGGGCGCATCCGGATCCAGCACTTTGCATAGCTGCGCAAAGCGCAGCACCTGGCCCTCGCGGCCATTCCAGTCGACGCCGCGCGGTTCGCTGCCGAAGCGTTGAATCTTGTCTGTGTAATAGCGTGCAACGGACGAAAGCAAGTCGTTCATGATCGTTCTGACTGGTTCGATGGCAAGGCGGGAAACTTCATGTACTGACGTGCGTCCGGGCCACAATTAAAAAGCAGATCGAGCACGCTTACACCATGTTGGAACTCGCCCCAGAGCTGCGGGTATTCCGGATATCCGCTGTAATCGTAATAGCGCAGCTCGATGCCCGCCGCCTCGAACAATTCCGGCTCGATGTAGTCGCGCGCAGCGGGGCCCGAAATGTAAGTAGTTGCGCCGGCTTGCTTGCACAGATCCACGAGCCGCTCGGTCTTGCCGTCGGCGAGCGTGTAGTCCCAGCTCCACTTCAGCGTTGTCGTGATGCCCAGCAGCTTGCAGATCTCTTCGGTCAGGGCGCGGTTGAGCTCGGACAGGTGGGTAAACTCGCGCTCGAGGTAATACGGTTCCAGCACGGCCGCGATCTGCTCGAAATACGGTGCGCGGCGGTAATTCTGTTGTAGCGCTTTCCAGTGATCGCTGCGCCAGCGCTGGTCGTCAATCTCCGTTTCGTGGATAGTCTGCAGATACTTGCCTTTGACCTTCACGGGAACCGTCAGCCACAACAGGCCCTGCGGCGTCTTGATCTGGTTCCGGTTGCGCCAATCCCGACGCGTATATTGCATGTCATCGTAGAGGATGAATTCGTCAACCGAACCAATCATGTCGAAATAGCCCTTCCATGGGATATAACACGACTGGACAATCGCAACGCTGCGTTGAGAGGTTTTCAATTGGCTGAATTATGTAGGTGCCCAGCGGGGCTGGTCGGCGCGAAAAGCATCACAAGCAGTCGATCTTGCTGTGCGAAACACCGCTTCGGCGCAAGACGAAATTATAACCTGCCGCAGCCGTGGTCATCGACGGGTAACGCGGCAGTCCATGACTGGCAGCAGTGCAACTGGAATCAACCGGGTAAGACCGAGCAGGCCAGTACGCTGAAGCCCTGCGATTATCCCGCGGAGCAGGGGGCCCCGACGCGCTTTGAACGCCTCGTCAGACAGTGCGCGGGAAAGAAAGGTTTGAAAGATGAGTCGGTCGAACACGGGTTCCGTCGTCAGCCGTTGGCGGCAAATGCGCCGCACACTGCGCACGGTAATCCAGTTGAACGAGCGGCAGTTTTGCAACGGCGTTCAGCCAGACCAATGAACCGATCTGACCGGCTGCGTATGCGGATAGGATGAAGGGATCAAGCAGGCAGTCGAGATACTTGAGCAAGCCAGTGTGATGGCTGCCAGGCAACCCAGTGACGCGCCACTTGACGATCACCTGGCTGTAAGCGACACACAATACTGTGGGTAGAACGCGCAAGATAGTGCCGATAGGCTCTCTGGCCCTATGAATCTTGAATAACTTCACTCCGGGCGCAGCTCGCTCTTGGCGAACTTTCCTGTTCCCCGCAATGACCGTGTGGAACCGCAGGATTCTACCCTACTTGCGAGGAGCCCGGCAAAGCGCTAGTTCCGGAGCAAGTTCAGCGCAGCGTATTGCAACAGCATGATCGTCTTGCCGTCGGTGATTTCGCCCCGGCCTATCATAGCCAGCGCATCGTCTATCGACAGTTCGACCACCTCGATGTCCTCGCCCTCCGACACGAGTCCGCCACCGTCGCTTACCTTATCTTGTGGCGTATATGCGGCATCACCGCAGGCACCCGCGATTCGGCTGCAATGCCTGGAGCTTTGGACTGCAACGGGGACACGGCGCCATGACGGCTGCTTCGCGCATCGGGCGAAGGGTGGCAAGGCAAAACGCTGCCATGCAGATACGAACGAGCGAAATCCTGCCAGGTATGTTGGCCGAAGCTACAACGGTGGCTTATAGACAAGCAGCCCATTGCGGCAATGAAGATAAATGAGCGGCAAATCGTGGGGGCCAGACGAGGTTGTCGCAAGATTTGCGGACCGGCAGCCTCGCAACTGATCAGCGCGTGGTCAACGATTTCCAGCAGGAAATAGGCGAGGGCGGCGGCCGCCATCGTGCAGACGAGCCGCGCGAGCGGCGAGACGCGCTTGGTCAGATCTTCGACTAATCCCGAGCCGAACGCCGGCATGCCGCACGCGATCAACCCCAGAATGCCGCCCGACACAGCCGGATACGCATGATGCAACTGCACGGCGGACACGATCAGCCCGATCAGGATCCCGGCGCCGCCGATGCGCGGTACCGGACGCACATGGAATTTCTGCACGCCGGCCAGATCGGAATCGGTGGAGAATTTTTCATGCAGATGCGCATAGCGCACGATCAACAGCGTGATCAGCAGTGAAACGAGGAAGCCGAGCGCAAAACTAAGCATGAAAGTGGGCCTGAGCGAAGACGCCGAATTATACAAACGAAACGCATGCCGCCCTGAAAAGGAGCACACGTACCAAACAAGCAGAAAATCCCAGATAGTGAAGCTTTAACCGCCCGCAAAGCCTTGCCTGTCATAGATGCCACCTATTTAACGAGGTCTCCGGAAGGCCGTTAACCTGGATGCGGCGAAGTGTAAGTTGCAGGCGAAAAAGACGGTCGCCGGCGCATCGCGGGGTTCGCCGCCGATCAATTAAGACGTTCCGGAGACCCATTGGTTAACAACATCACCATTCGTGGCAGCCTGACGCTAGTGTTCAGCGTATTCGTTGCTTTTCTGCTGACCGTGATCGGCGTCGGCTACGGGGCAGCTGCTCTGAGCTCTAGCGCGGTGGTCGAACTTTGCCAATATCGGACTCTTGGCCCTCCGCTTGCTCTGTGCTCAACCCGAAGTTGCGGCGTGTCATCAACTGATCGAAGAACCCCAAGCCGACTCGCGTTGCAGAATTCAGTTACGGTAGCGGGGCGAAAG
>Ga0206872_10266_pt1 | contig 14456 bp, 8 predicted proteins | sample Alteio_BWOrgCont_34_FD_152906 | JGI IMG/M metagenome (GOLD analysis project Ga0206872, IMG submission 152906) | Enriched cells from forest soil in Barre Woods Harvard Forest LTER site, Petersham, Massachusetts, United States -... | ecosystem: Environmental > Terrestrial > Soil > Temperate forest >... | reverse complement strand
ATGGCTGTATGGAATGCGCCGCCATGCCTGCAAATAAGCCCCTTGCTTCGGGTGTTTTGAAACGCTTTGCCAGGTAATTTGCACGTGTTAAAGCCTTTAGTCCGAATCTTGCCATGGCGGCCGGATATTTTGGATAATGCAAAGGGCCAAGTACATCAGGGGCAATTAATGGCCAATCTTTTACCATCGGCTGCATTAAATTAACATAAGCCTGTTCATCATCGCCCAGCAATGCTGCTGTTTCAACTATCGGGTGGGGAATGATCGCCGCATGGCCATTATCAAAAGGGTGTGCTGCTGCAATGCCCGGCAAAATGTATTCAAGGCCATGCTCATTTAGCGGAAGCTGTTCAAAAAATGGTGAGGACACTGCCAGGGGATGTATGGCCGAACAAATATCGTGCAGGTAACCAGGCAACGTAAGTTCGGCCGAACGCATCCCGCCGCCAATAGTTTCTTTTGCTTCGAGCAACAAAACCGAAAGCCCCTTTTGCTGCATCAAAATAGCAGCTGCCAGTCCGTTTGGCCCGGAGCCTGCAACTATAGCATCGTAATCGCGTTTTTCAAGCTGCATTTAAAAATCAGAATACGCAGTGGGGTGCAAAAACAAAATATCCGCTTTTGAAACATTGTGCTGATACTCTGGCTTTGCAACCAGTGTTTTCCATTCGGGGTCATTTGAAAATGTATCCCAGTGCTTATCCCTGTCCTGTTTGCTGTTAAAGGTGGTCATATACATCAAATTAGGCATGTGGCTGCCTGCCAAAACTTCGGCATAAAATACGGCATTGAAATTAAGGCGTTTAAAAAGCGCTACCTCGTTGCCTATATTAAACATCAATACCTTATTTATGTTATATTTTTCTGTGGGACTTTCATAACTGCGCAACTCATAAACACGGTCGGTTTTATTTGCCGAAAGACCGGGGACAGCAGATTCCGGCATTTTTGGAAATGCCCGCAAAACTATTGTTTCCAGGCGGGTATAGGGTGCGTCATCATACGCCGCATCAATGTAATCTTTCCCATCAGCAACATACTGCTCATCGGTCAACAGTTTTTGCTCCACATTCTCGAGTTGTTCCCAGGTACGGAAGGGCGTTAATACATAAATGCGTTTCCCGGAGGTATCAATTTCAACGGGCTTAAACACGCCAACGTCTCTGATACCCATACGGTGCATTGCCGGCAAATAGGCTTTTTGCAAGTATTGATCAAGACGGTTTTCCTGGGCCTGGGTTTTAAGATGATATATTTTCAGCTGATAATAGTATTTTTCAGCGGCATCAGCATGGAATGCAAAAATATTCGCTAAAAACACAAAAAAAACAAGGCACAAGCGGCGGGATTTGGATGTCAGTTGCATAAATTCATTCTTTTAAATAGGAAAGGTGAATTTAGCTGTTTCCGGGTATATTTTTTGTAATTTATTAATTACCGTTTCCGCTTTCGGGAATTATGTTTTACAAGCATCTGCAAATAAACCACATACTATGAACTATGAACTACGAACTATGAACCATCAACCATGAACTAAGAGTTAACATACTTTCCCCATCTTTCTAAAATTTCCATTATATCGGCTATTTTCATGGGTTTGCTTAAATAATCATCCATACCGGTCCTTATGCAAAGTTCTTTGTCTTCGGGCATCGCGTTAGCTGTCATAGCAATAATAACAGGCTGGTGGTCCATATTTTCACGGATAAACCTGGTAGCTTCCAGTCCATCCATTTCTGGCATTTGCACATCCATTAATATCATATCATACTTTTTCTGTGTCATTGCACTTAAAGCATCGTGGCCGTTTACGCAAATGTCAGGCGCGTATCCCATTTTAGTTAATATACGGGCAGCAAGTTTTTGGTTTACCACATTATCTTCAGCAATTAATATACTTATCGGGTATTGTTTAGCAAATTCTTCCGAAAATTCAGATTTAGCCTGCTCATTTTCCTTCCTAATGCTTCCCTTTTCCTTTAATTGCTCAACAATATGCTTGTATAACACGTGGTGCCTGGTAGGCTTGGTTAGTATGCTGTTAAATAAATGGGCCTCGCTCCTCCTTTGTTCATTTCCGATCGAGCTTAGCAGAATGACCGGCATATCCGGGTACTTTTTCCTGATCTTTTTAGTAAGCTCAACACCATCCATCAACGGCATATTCATATCGGTGATAACCAGGTCAATCTGTTCGGTTGATGACAGCATCTGCAAGCCCTGTGCCCCGGATTGAGCAATAACCGGTATAAATTTCCATTGTTTAAGCTGCGTTTCAAGGATGTCCCTGTTGGTTGCATTATCGTCTATTATTAAAATATGCTTACCGCTAAGTCCGCTAACGTTAAGATGAACATAATTACGCTGGGCCTTTTGCCCCGCCCGCGATTTAATGGTAAATGAAAATGTTGTCCCGACACCTACTTTACTTTGAACACCTATTTCGCCACCCATCAGCTTTACTAATTTTTCGCTAATGGCCAGGCCAAGCCCGGTTCCTCCGTATTTGCGTGTGGTGCTGGAATCGACCTGTGAAAAAGCTTTAAACAGTTTATTTAATTTATCTTCTGGTATGCCAATTCCTGTATCGCGGATGCTAAACTGCAATATCAAACGCTCATTTTCATGCGCTGCTATTTTTACTTTGATAAATACTTCACCCTTGTTCGTAAATTTCATCGCATTACTCACCAAATTGATCAGTACCTGCCTTAAGCGCACAGGATCGCCGATAACCTGCGACGGCACATTGTGATCTATCTGGTAAACCAGGTCTATTTTTGATGCCTTTTCTGCAAAAATATCCAAAACGCCTTCCACACAATCCCTCAAATCAAAATCCTGCTCCTCGATTTCCATGCTGCCCGATTCGATCTTCGAGAAATCAAGCACATCATTAATAACCCTTAACAAGGCATCGCCGCAACTTTTAATGGTTTCCGTATATTCGAGTTGCTCATCGGTGAGTGAAGTACTTGACAGCAAAGCCGACATGCCGATTACCCCGTTCATGGGCGTCCGTATCTCATGGCTCATCATAGCGAGGAATATGCTTTTTGCTTTATTTGCATTTTCGGCTTCTTCGCGTGCTTTTTCGGCTGCCTCACGTGATTCCCGCTCGTCAATCGTCATTTTTGCGAGGCTTTCGGTGCGTTCGTTCACCAGTTTTTCGAGATTTTGCTTTTGTTTTTTTATGGATCGCATGCGTATTTTAAAGACCGCATATACGCCAACAATGACCAATATTACTACCAATGTTTCAAACCACCAGGTTAACCAAAATGGCGGAACGATGGTAATTTGAAGCCCGGAATCAACCGGCGACCATAAGCCAGAGGCATTTTGGTACTTTATCTTAAAGACATAATTCCCCGGGGGGATATTCGTATACGATGCGCTGTTCCTGCTGCCAACATAATTCCAGTCCTTATCAAACTTCTCCAGCATATAAGCATAATTCTTTTTACTGGCAGAAGAAAAATCGAGTGCGGCGAATTCCAACGAAATCTCCGACTGTTTGTAGGATAATGTGATCGCCTTTGCATCAGAAATATCTTGTTTTAACGAAGAAGGGTCATTCGCGTTTCTTGCAATTGCAAGGGGTTTATTAAATACCTGGAACGAGGTTATGATGAGCGGCGAAAATCCGGCCGGTTTTAATATCTTATCAGGTGAAAATGAGTTAAATCCGTTTACACCGCCGAAATACAGAACGCCATCCCGCGTTTTTAACGAAGAATGGGGTTTATATTCACCGTTCTGCAGACCATCTTCGGACGTAAAATTTTTAAAAACATTTTTAATGGGATCATATTCAGATATCCCGCTATTTGTGCTGATCCACAAATTATGATCATTGTCTTCCTTAACCGAATAGATAATATCGCTGGCCAATCCATCCTTTTTTGTAAAAATTTTAAATTGCCTGGTTTCCGGGTTAAAAAAATTCAGACCGCCAAAGGTGCTTAACCATAAGTTCCCATTATGATCTTCAAAAATATCGGGCACCATGTTGCTGCTGATACTGTTATGATGCTCGTTGTGTATAAACCGGGTAAACTTGTTTGTTTCACGGTCCAACAGATCGAGCCCCCCATCATACGTGCCTATCCACAGATTTTTCTTTTTATCCTCCAGAATAGCGTAAATCCTGTCGCTGCTTATGCTTTGAAGATCATGGGCGTCAAATTTGAAATGCTTAAAAATTTTCGTTCTTTTATCGTACTCGCTTAAGCCATCGTCGTAGCAGCCTATCCAGGCTTTATTATCGCTGGTGAAGGTAATAGCATAAGCGTTGTTTCCGATCAGGCTGTTGGGGTTTGCAGGGTCATGCTTCAGATAGCTATAAGTATGCGTTTTAGGGTTAAAAATACTTATTCCATCGGCCCAGGTGCCAAACCACAGGTCGCCGTCACTATCCTGGTTAATGGTCAGCACATAGTTGCCTGATATAGTATTCTTTTTTGTCAGACTGTGTGTATAACTGGCAAAGTTGCCATTCTTAGGACTAAAATGATTCAGGCCGCCGCCGTCTGTGCCAATCCAGATGTTTTTATCAACGTCTTCAAAAAGATCAAGTACGAAATTATTGGATAAGCTGCTTGCCGATGAATTATGTGAATAGTAATTAAAGCTTTTGGTACTTTTCCTGAAAAGATTAATTCCCCCGCTAAAAGCGCCTAACCACATATTTCCAATCTTATCCCGGCAAATTGAATAAATGGAATTACCGTTAAGGCTGTTATGATCAATTTCGTCGTGCTTATAATTATAAAATTTATCGGTTCCTTTTTTAAGGATACTTATCCCGCCATTTTCGGCCCCAACCCATATATTTCCGTCTTCATCTTCATTAAGGCAGCGGATGTAATCGCCGTCGATGCTGTTCTGATTTTTTTCATCGTGCTCATAACGCGTAAAAATTCCTTTTTGGGGGTCAAATAAATTCAGGCCATTCTTTTGGGTTCCAACCCAAATTTGATGGCTTTTGTCCTCAAAAATACACGAAACAGCGTTTCCTGATATGGTACGCGCATTTGCATCATCATGTCCAAACCTCGAAAATGTATTGGTTTTTTTATTCAGCAGGTTTAAGCCGCCCGTTGAGGTACCGACCCACAAATTATGGTTCGTATCTTCAAATACAGCACGTATATTATTGTCGCTAATGCAGTTTACATCATCGTTGGAATGTACATAATGATGAAACTGTTTGGTTTTAACATCAAAAAAATTCAAGCCGCCCCTTTCGGTTGCTATCCATAAATTACCGTCGCCGTCAAGCGCCAGTTTATTTACGCTATTGCTCGAAATACTGTTGGTGCGATGATCGTCGTGTAAATACCTGGTGACCAGGTTATGCTTTATATCAAATTTATTTATGCCACCGCCCTCAGTCGCAATCCATAAATTGCCTTCTTTGTCTTCAACAAGATCGTTGATAGAGCTGCTGCTGATGGTATTATTATCTTTGGGGTTGTAGCGGTAAGTGGTGAACTTATAACCATCGTACCTGTTTAACCCATCCCTTGTGCCAAACCATAGAAATCCTTTTTCGTCCTGGATATTACTGGTAACATTGATCTGCGATAAACCCTCCGTTGTTCCTATGTGCTCAAATTTGAGGCTCTGGTTTTGCGAAAAACCAGCTATACCACACAATAAAAGAACTACTAATAGAAAATATTTATAAATATTCACTGTAAAGCGATTGCGTTTAATCAATAGTTAATTAGCCTTTATAGTAGTTGTCCCAGCAAAAGGGTTTGAAACAGGTTAACCTATTGTGTTTATAATGTGAACTTATACGGGATTTTTAAATATAAGTTTAAAAAATTTCAAATAATAATTGCAAAAATAGTATAAAAAATGGCAAAATAAGTACTATGTCCCAACATTACTGCAAGGCCAAAACAATTGACCTAAAGGTTTTAAAATCACTGGCTTACCGGATCTGGAAATGACAAATAAAAATCGACCTTAATATGGGTTTTTGCTGTTAAATTTTGCGGAAATAAAATGAAAGCGGTTATTTATTTCGGGGACGGGATTCAGCAGAAAGACAATGTATTTTATTTAACCCATTTACTTTCCAGCAGCTTCATAAAATAACCACCCACGACACTCCGGGCCTGGAAGCCTACCATTTTGCCATCAGTCGTTTCGTGCCAGTCGCTTAGCGGCACGCGGGTTGGTGTTTCGGTCGCATATTTGTAGACGGGATCTGTTAATGCTTTAAAGTCTTTTTGATTATCAGCCAAGGAAGCTGTCCATAATATCCAGTCGGATTTTGTATAGGTCTTGCGGCTGTCCAAAGGCAAACCGAAGGTATTTTGTTTTGTAAGATAATAGTTCACTTCTTTTTTATACACCGCAGCCGGAAATAAACGCAGGCCTAAAACCTTGTCCCAAACCAGGTTGTATTTTTGGCTCCAGGTGCTTTTATCGCCGAATACGAGTGAATAATGGTCGCCCGCATCGGCAAGGCCCTGCCACTTAACGGCCATACCAGCGGCCAGGCTATAATATTGAGCGGCGACAGATCGTTTGCCAAGCTTTGACGCCAGGTCGGCATAAGCGCCTAAAGCGACGATGGCCTTGACCGATAAGTTTGCATTACGGGCAAGGTGTCCCGCAAAATCATCAGTACAAAGCTGGTTGCCCGGATCGAAACCGTTATTGCTTAGGTAAGCTGCCCAGGTTGTTAAAGTTTTCCAGTGTTTTTTGGCAAAGCTGGCGTTACCCTCCGCTTTTGCGATGGCAGCGGTGAGGATGATCATATTGCCTGATTCCTCAACGGGCATATTCTCGCCATAAGTTTGCCCGTTTGCTATCGGGTATGTACCCAGGTCATGCGCCGCGAAGTTATGCTGCCACGCCGGACTTTCGCAATAATAAAAGATGCCATTCAGCATCCCTTCCAGTAATTTGGGGTTATAAAGCAGGTATAAAGGCGCCGAAGGATAAGTAACATCAACCGTGTTTATCGAACCATTACTAAAGTTCTCTTTTGATAAGAATAATATATCCCCCTGCGGGCTTTTTAACAATTGATGCGCCGAAATGCTTTGCCGGTAAGCCAATGCGCACAAATCGGCGTAGCTTTTACCCCCGGCTTTAACAGCATCATTGTACATATTCTTATTAAAGCCATCACATTTTTTTATTACAGCAGCATATTGCAATGCTGCCGTACTTAGTTCGCCTTCAATGGTTGCGCCACTCAATTTCCACCAGGGCTTTAAATTTTGCTGAAAGTATTGTACCGAATACAGATCATCATAACCGAGTTCGACAAATTTTTCTTTTGCGGCCGCGCCGACACTTCCAAAATTCAATACTGTATTTAACTCCAATAGAGTGCCGGGTTTATTGGTCGAATTGATTTTGCCGCTCACAAACGAAGGCACCGATCCCCCTTGCGCCGTTACATATTGCAATTCATTTCCCGACTTTGGGACAGCCACATACATATACCCCCAGTCGATACGCAGGTCGTCGCCCTTTTTTTGCAGTATTGGCTGGGCTACAGTGCCAGCCTTCAGAATGGATAACGAGGATGTGGCATATTTTTGAGTATTTACCTGCTGCGACGGATTATTAACTGCAATAGCCGTTGAAGCGCTGAATAATACTTTTACATTATGGCTTTTTCCGTCAGTTGATTTTACTTTATAAGTGATATAAGAAACCGGCCTCGAAAAAATGTCAAGGTCATTCATCAATAAGGGCGAAGTAAATGTTACCTGCAAGTCAACGTCGACACAGTTAAAATTATAAATGGTTTGGGTGGCATTTACCTCCACACTTTTTTGCTTTGCAAGCAATATTATACCGCCGGTAGTATTTGGTTTAACTTCGTCAAGCAAGCCCGCATCAAGCCACGAGCCTCCGGCGGTATTCGCACAGTGAATGGCTAAAACATTGTCTCCCTGTTTTAACCTGTTTTTAAATTTATCCTTTAGCGCAATGAGTTTAAAATCGCTCACCCAGCCAACAAAACTGTATATCTTATCGCCGTTCAGGTAAACCTCCACATTGTCATCATGGTTGAGTTTTAGTACCAGTTTATCAATGCTTAAGTCGTTGAGTGTAAAGGTGCGCCTTACCCAAATATCCTTGCTGGTCCACAAGGTTTTGGCACGGGATGAATCATCGGTAAATGGCGCGGCGCCGGTATTCCAGTTGCTATCGTCATATTTTATGCTTTCCCAGCTTCCCGACGGTTCGGTTTCGGTATACTTGCATGTGTAGGGCTGTTCGTCCGAAGCCGGCAAAATGGGTTTATACACCGGCCCCTCTTTTCCCATAAACCGGTAAGTTGTCCCATCAACCTTTATCAAACCCAATAGCGACTGATCTTTCCCTGTCCAGTGCTTTGTCAGCGCGGCATTTAAAGTATCAGAAAACGACCAGATGCTGAAATAGGTATTGTGATCAATCAGCGGATAAGCAGGCGCCTTTGTGGCCTGGGCCTTAACAAAATTGCAGGCAAAAAATAGTACTATTGCCGGAAGAGCTACTTTTTTCATAGTTAATGGTTCATAGATCATAGTTCATAGCCTTAAAACTATAAACCAACGATAATTGTTTAATTGATTTGAATTATCGACCATGAACTAATGGTTCATGAATCATATTCATGGCGTATGGGCTGATGATCAAAATTCCGAAATCCGAAATTCTACCATGAACCATGAACTATCAACTATGAACTAATCTATAACTCCCTTACCCAGATATTACGGAAACTAAGCGGCTTGCTTTTGTCACCATGTGCCTGCAGTTTTATGGGCGATGGGCCATGCGCCTTATAAACGGGTTTACCGATATACAGCGTCGGGCCTATCAGTTCAAAATTATTTTCAACAAGTACGCCATTGAACAAAACCGTTACCCTCGCTTTTGATTTCACCGTGCCATCGTCATTAAATGTCGGCGCGGTCCAAATCACATCATACACCTGCCATTCGCCGTTTTTCCTTCCGGGATTAGCAAGGGGTATCGCTTGTTTGTAAATGCTTCCGGCCATGCCGTTAACATAGGTTTTGTTGTTGTAAGGATCAAGTACCTGCAACTCATAACCGTCATCACCTTTGCCGGTCGAAGCCAAAAACACGCCACTATTACCACGGGCTTGTCCCGATCCTTCAAGGCCTTCGGGTTCGCGCCACTCTATGTGCAGCTGGTAATTTGTGAATTTCTGTTTTGTTTCAATATTGCCGTAATTTTTGTTCACGGTAACTATGCCATCGTGAACATCCCATTTGGCCGGCGATTTATCGCCGTTTTGAACCCATTGATCAAGGTTTTTTCCATCAAATAATATAATTGCGTCCGATGGTGCATCTCCGCAGTTAGCGCCGGGTGTAACTACTTTGGGCACGGGGTCCCATATTTCTGTGTCCTCCGGCTTTGCCTGTTGTGCATTCGCCATAAAAAAACTGCCTGTTAAAAGCGCGGTAAGTACTATTGAGTATTTCATATGTTGGTCATTAAGTCATTTGGTCATTAAGTCATTAAATCATTGGAGCATTGGGTCATTAAGTCATTATGGCTTGGAACTATATTAATCGCTATCCAATGACTTAATGACCAAATGACACAATGACTTTTTCAAACCTTTAAAACATTCTTACAGTAATCACAGCTTTCCTTAATACTCACGGCCGGGTCAATATGTATATAGTTTTCCTGTTCAACTATAAAATGTTTAAGCCCAGCCAGTTTTATGTTGCTGCTGCTTAATATCGTTTTAAAATCAATGCTTCCTTTTCCAATCTCGGTATTGATGTCGGTATTGGTTTTATCCCTGTCTTTTATGTGGCATAAAGCATACCTGCCGGGATGTTGTTGAAATATCTTCACAGGGTCCTGGCCGGCGCGCACCACCCAGAAGATGTCCATCTCCATGTGCACCAATGCCGGATCGGTATTTTTTAGGAGCACGTCGTAGAAGGTTGTGCCATCTACTGGCCTCCATTCAAAATTATGGTTATGGTAGCCTAATTTTAAACCTGATTTTTTGCATATCTCGGCTGCCTTGTTCATTTTTTCAGCGACCTTTTTAAACTGATCAGCAGTTTTTAAAACTTCCTCATTAACCGATGGAACGATTACATAGGACATCCCTGTAATATTTGCCGCCTCGATATAACTTTCAAGATCGCCGGTTTTTCCCTGAACGAAATATTCATCCATCCCAAAATGCCCGCTTGCTGTTGACAGGCCGTTTGCTTTTAAAAGGTTACTGAACGCCTTTGCGTCCAACCCCCAAAAACCGTCTTTTTTTGAATAGCCGAACGGCTCAACATTTTTGTATCCCGCCGCAGCCACTTTTGCTATCCAACTCTTCACATCTTTTGGCAACTGGTCCCTCAGGCTATACAATTGCAAGCCGACTACTTTGCCGGGGACGGCTGAAAATAATTTTGGCGTCATCATTACTCCCGCAGAAATTAATCCTGCCTGTGTTAAAAATTTTCTCCTGGTGGTCATTTAGTTCATGGTTAATGGTTCATGGTAGAAGTGTCATTGGGTCATTGGGTCATCGGTCGTCTGCCCTTGGTCTTCCTCTCGAACAAACCATTCAATGACTTAATGACACAATGACTTAATGACTTCTTCCTACACATCGCAAATATGTATCGCCTGCCTTAGCGACGCTACTTTGTCTTCTCGTTTCGGAACAAATTCCTGGGCGACAACGCCTTTAAAGCCTGTTGCTACAATGGCGCGCATTACAGCCGGGTAGTATAGCTCCTGGGTGTCGTCAATTTCGTGCCGCCCGGGTACGCCGCCGGTATGGTAATGATTTATGTACTGATGATAGTCGGTTATGTTCCTGATGATATCACCTTCCATTATCTGCATATGATAAATATCAAAAAGCAGCTTAAAGTTTTCTGAACCTAATCTTTTAGCCAGTTCAACGCCCCATTCAACCCGGTCGCATTGGTAATCTTTGTGGTCGACCTTGCTGTTTAAAAGCTCCATCGTTAAAACCACCTTATTTTTTTCAGCTATCGCAAGCAATGGTTTAAGGCCTTCAATACAGTTGTTCCACCCGGTTTCATTGTCCTTCCCCCTGCGGCTGCCGCTGAAACAAATCAGGTTGGTATACCCATTTTTGGCCACCAGCGGGATCATGTCCGAATAGTTTTTAAAAAGCGTAGCATGAAATTGCGGATCGTTAAACCCATCAGTCAGGTTAATTTCAGCGCCATTGCACATCGGCGAATCGAGGCCAAATTTTTGAAGTATGGGCCATTCCTTCGGCCCGCACAGGTCAATTCCCATCAATCCGATATCTTTTGCCACGGCGCAAAGTTCGCCCAAAGTAAGCTCGTGATAAGCCCATGGACAAACAGAGTGATTTATATTGCCCTTAAGCCTGTCTGCCGGCATCTCTTTACGTTCTTCTTTTTTAAATGATGATAACATACCCGTTGCTGTGATCGCTGCTGTTCCGGCAACGATATTCCTGATTGCTGACCTTCTGTTTTGATTCATTGCCATTGTTAGTTTCGTTATATTTCTACTTGCGGTGAAGGTTCTTCAATATCTAATCCCGGTTTCAATTCTGTATGGTCCATATCCCTGAAAAACAATAAGAATAGTACCAGAACCACTGCGGCTATCCCACCGGGTATCAGCCATATATCCTGCCAGTTATGGGATTTTTCCGATATCTTCCAATGATCGACTATCGGCCCTGAAATGTAATACCCTATCAGCATGCCTACACCATAGGTTGCAAGCGTAATAAACCCTTGTGCCGAGCTTTTGAAACGTTCGCCTGCATGATTTTCGGTGTAAATCTGTCCGGTAACAAAAAAGAAATCAAAACAGATACCATGCAGCGCAATGCCCGCAATCAGCATCCAGTAATTATTCCCGTCGTCGCCATAGGCAAAAAACAAATAACGCAGCACCCAGGCAAGCATGCCAAAAGCAAGCATTTTTTTAACGCCGAGCCTCACAAAAAACAAAGGCATCATGGCCATAAAAAACAATTCGGAAAACTGCCCTATGGACTGCATACCGGCGGCCCGCTTCATGCCCGTCTCATTTAAGAACTGGTTGGTAAAACTATAATAAAAAGCAAGCGGGATACAAATAGCTACCGAGGCAAGAAAAAATACCATGTAAGATCTCTTTTTCAATAAGCCGATGGCGTCAAGCCCGATAATTTCTCCGAATGAAACTTTTTGGCCGCGTTTTGGCGGCGGTGTCTTTGGCAAGGTGAAACTAAACAAACCTAACACCAGGGAAGCTATAGCAGCCATCCGAAATGTAAGAACAAGCATACCAGTTTTTTCCCATTCAAGCCACCCGATAATTACGCCGGCAACCATCCAGCCGGCTGTTCCGAAAACGCGTATAAGCGGAAACTGCTTGTTGGGGTCTTTCAACTGCTTAAACGCAACTGAATTAGCTAATGCCAGCGTCGGCATATAGATAATCAGGTAAAAAAGGATGTTTGGATAAAACTTATCAAAATTACCCAATGTAGTTGCATAATAAAGGGAAGCCGCACCAACCAAATGCAAAACACCCAATATTTTTTGAGCCGAAAAATAGCGGTCGGCAATTAACCCGATAATAAATGGGGCCAAAATGGCGCCTAATGCCTGGGCAGCATACGCACCGGCGTTTTGTACACCGGTTGCATGCAGGGTTTTGGATAAGTACGTCCCCATTGTTACAAACCAGGCGCCCCAGATAAAAAACTCCAGGAACATCATTAACGAAAGCTTTACCCTGACAGTAAAATCCATGGTTTACAATTTAGAAACGCCGTTTACTTTTTAAGTGATAATATGTATTTCACTATTGTTTTTGCATCGTTTACAGATAGCGCCGGGTGGCCGGCCATTGGTGTTTCTCCCCAATTGCCTTTTCCGCCATTGATGACTTTATTTGCTAAAGTATCGATATTGGCATCAGTAGCGGGGTACTTTGCCGCAACATCGGCGTACGAAGGGCCGATAATTTTGGTATCTATCTTATGGCAGGTTAAACAATCGTTTTTGGCAATTAATTTACCCCCTGCCTGTGTAGTGTCTACGGTCCTTGCCGCGCCGGCATCAGTTGCGGTTGTTGTTGCTGTGCTGTCTGAGGTTCCTGATTTTGAACTGCCGCCACAGGCAGATATTACCGCGCTTATACAGAGAACTACAAAAACTTTTTTCATATGTTAAATTTATTTTTATGTGATGGATGAAATTACAATTTTATTCTTTATTAAGCCGCAGCAGCCGTTTTTAAAGGTTCGGTCTTTTTTCTCGAACGCATATAAATTACCAGGCCGCCGAATGCTATTATTAATACTACGGGAATTATAAGCGTAGAACTTAACACTTCGGGCCCGGCAGCAGACCTGGCTGTATCATAAACTTTCGCCATGTCTGTACCGGCCGCCGCGGAACGATAGGCATCGACGCTCGCTCCGGCTGGAAGCTTAGCAGCCAATATCTTATCGTAATATCCTCCCATAAATATCATATAAATTGATACGCCAAACATACCCGCACCGCCCATTAGGTTAAGTCCAACTGCCCCCGTACGTGGAAGGTTTTCCGACACAAATCCAATCATGCACGGCCAGAAAAAGGCAACGCCCAGCCCGAAAATAAAAGCCGCAAAAAATATTGCTTCGCCATGCAAGTGTACCATCAGATAAATACCCAATGCGGATAAAATTGCCGAAATAAGTAAAACCCCCTGCGGCGCTAAGCGATGAACTACCGGGGCTGCAAAGGCCCTTCCGAGTACTTGCATTGACGCAACGAAAGTTAATATCAATATGGCATTATTAGTAACTGTTTTAAAAAGGACGTCGGTCCATTGATTGGTAAATAATTCAGTAATCGCGGTGCCGAACATGCAAATAATCATGAACCCAAACAATGGATTAATAAGCGCTTTGTACATGTCACCAGTACTGACCCCCGAGGCAACCCTTTCAGTAACCGGAAATTTGAGTTTAGAAAACAGATAACCGTAAATTAGCGTAGGTATAAGCATGGTAGCTATTTCTACCTGTGATACCCAATAAGGCTTTTCGACTCCCACAGGGGTTAGTACACGATCCAACCCGAATACAACTAAAGTCCCTATAACTATCCCTGCCGGGAACCAAAGGTGAAAATGATTAAGTTTTGTCGTTTTATTGTCGGTATATAATGAGGCAACAAGCGGATTACAAGAGGCTTCAACAGTTCCGTTTGCTATGCCGATAAGCAAAGTCGAAAAAAACAGTGTCCAGTAGCCGTCAGCAAAAATTGTAAGGACAATCCCCACCAGGTGAAAAATGAAAGCGCAAACCAGCAATTTTTTCATGCCGATGAGATCTACAATAAAACCGCCTACAATAATGGCTAAGGGGAAACCCCAAAAAGCAGTGGCGGCTATAGTACCCAATTGAGAGGCGCTAAGGTGGAACCTAACTCCCT
>Ga0206872_10265_pt1 | contig 14482 bp, 15 predicted proteins | sample Alteio_BWOrgCont_34_FD_152906 | JGI IMG/M metagenome (GOLD analysis project Ga0206872, IMG submission 152906) | Enriched cells from forest soil in Barre Woods Harvard Forest LTER site, Petersham, Massachusetts, United States -... | ecosystem: Environmental > Terrestrial > Soil > Temperate forest >... | reverse complement strand
CCTTTTGGCAATGCGACGCATTCTTCATCAGGAAAGAGAATGCCTTATTTAACAATCACAGCTATAATTAACTCCTAAACGGAAATCATGAGCGGCAGCCTGCCAAGAATTTCAATCGTAACACCTTCCTACAATGATTGCCAGTGCCTGGAGCGGACGATACTTTCGGTGCTTTCCCAGGGCTATCCCGACCTCGAATATATTATCATTGACGGAGGCAGCACTGATGGGTCAGTTGATATTATAAAAAAATATGCCCATAGATTAACCTATTGGATTAGCGAACCCGATAAAGGGATGAATTACGCATTGCAGAAAGGCTTTGATAAAAGTACCGGCGAGGTGATGGGCTGGATCAATTCGGATGACATTTTGCATACCGGGTCGTTGTTTACAATTGGCCAGGTATTCGGAGACTTTGATGAGATCAAATGGCTGCAGGGGGCGCCGAATGTTATAGATGAGAATGACCGGGTAGTTTTCACCCCACCGGATTACGGGGTGGACAAACTTTTTTTTTACGAGAAGAAGCACGCAATTGCCCGGATATATTTACAACAGGAATCAACTTACTGGCGCCGGTCACTTTGGGAAAAAGCCGGCAGCCACATGTGTACCGATTACAAGTACGCCGGCGATTTTGAACTATGGATCAGGTTTTTTCAATTTGAAAAACTTTATAACATTAACGCTTTTATCGGCGCATTCAGAGTAAGCCGCCAGGGACAGGCATCGGTTGAAAATTATGCCGTTTATGTTGAGGAAAGCTTTGACATTTTGAACCGTTACCCTTTAACCAAAAACGAAAAGCAGCAAATCACGGCAGTCCGTTTTTTCAGCCGGATCGAAAATCGCTTATTGAGACTAAAACGGTGGGTGTTTAAAAAATTAAAATTAAATAACAGTTATACCGAAAACCAGAAAATTCACTTCGATCACAAAACACAAAAATTCAATTTAAATAAATAACATACGGCTCCGTTACTATCCATCATCATCCCAACTTTTAACTCGGAAAAAACGCTTGCGCTTTGTTTGGATACCGTTGTAAGCCAGTCATTCGCTAATATCGAGATCATCATTATGGACGGGGTATCAACCGATGGAACGAGAGATATTGCCGCCCGTTATTCAGGTTTATACGGCAATATTAACATCATCTCCGAGCCGGACAAAGGCATTTATGATGCCATGAACAAGGGCATCAAACGGGCAAAAGGCGAATGGCTATATTTTATAGGCAGTGACGATACGTTTTACAGCAATGATGCCGTTGAGTCCGCTTTGTCAGGCAACCTTTCAAACGATGACGTGATCTACGGCGATGTATTCAGTAACCTGCTCGGCGGGATTTACGATGGCGAATTCACGCTTAATAAACTTTTTGATAAGAACATATGCCACCAGGCCATATTTTTCAGGAAAAGCATTTTTAAGCGCACAGGGCTGTTCGACATTAGGTTTAAAGCACATGCCGACTGGCTGCACAATTTAAAATGGTTTGCTGACCACCGCATCCGTAAACGGTATGTTAACAAGATCATTGCCAATTTTAGCGAAGGCGGAATAAGTTCCGTTTATAAAGACCTGTTTTTTGAACATGTGATGAACTGGGAACGGGCCAAACATTATAAAAAAGAGACAAGCCGGATCAACAGGTTGAGGATGACAAAGGCGATTTTGAAAGAGGCAGTGATAAACAACTACGCCAGGCAATTCTTTAAGATCGTCGCCGGTATGCCTTCATTTATCTTTTAGATGGTCAAAAATAGTTTGGCTATTGTTATACCAGCTTATAAAGTCAAATACTTTGACAGCGCATTAGCCTCGATTGCAAGCCAGACAAAAAGCAACTTTAAAGTTTATGTAGGTGATGATTGCAGCAGCGAGGATGTTAAATCCAATGTCGATAAATATGCGCACCAGCTAAACATTCAATACACGCGCTTTGAGAACAATCTTGGCAAAAACGATCTGGTGGCTCAGTGGAACCGGAGCGTCAGACTTGCATCTGAAGAATGGATATGGTTGTTTTCCGATGATGACCTAATGTCGCCCGGATGCGTACAAGCGTTTTTTGACGCATTGGATATGACCAAAGGCAGCCACAACGTTTATCGTTTCAATATAGAAATGATTGACGCCAGGGATCAGGTAATTTGCGTCAAAGACCCTCATCCGACAACTGAAACGGGCTATGAATTTTTGCAACGGCGTTTACGATCAAAATCATTAAGTGCTGCAGTTGAATATATTTTCAAAAAAGACGTGTTTGAGCAAAATGGCGGGTTTGTGAATTTTCCTTTAGCTTTTTGTTCTGATGATGCCTCCTGGATTGCGTTTGCAGGTGATAAACTGATTTATACCGTGCCGACGGAAAAGGTCTACTGGCGATCGAGCAATATAAATATCAGCTCTGTAAAAGGATTGCAGCAGCAAAAAATCGAGGCCTTATTGAATTACTCCCTGTGGGTGATAGACAAATTTAAGGACGTTCCGCTGAACGAAGTGGAGACCTGGTTTTTTGAGAACCTAAAATATGTTTACGGCAAATTAGGGGTAATTAAAAAGTATGAACTTGCTAAAAGGCTTTCCTTGATTTTTAATAAGAGCAAGCTGTTTTACTATAATAAATTATTGTTTGGCGGAAAACTTTAACAACATCAACCCTGAAGATTTGGTTAGCCGGTACGCAAGTAATTATAACCTGGACAGGAAAACTATCAGCATAGAGATGGTGTTAAAGCATTGGACCTTAGAGAAAGCTTTAACCAGGCTGCTGCGCGATTCGACGCCGGCAAACCGGAAAACTGTATTTTACGAGGCTTATAATACCTTGTACAAGGAGTTACCCTGGCTGGCGAAATCAGGAAGCAATGTTAACGATGCAGTTTCAACGCAAATTTTTACCGAAAGATGGTTATCGCTTTTAAATGATGTACAAGGAAAGCTGATATACGAAATAGGATCAGGCAATGGCGGCCTTATTACCTTCCTGGCGGATAGCGGCGCTATTTGTACCGGAACAGAATTAGCTGTAGGCAGGCCCGATAAAAAACCTTACCCGAACCTGGAATGGCATAATACAGATGGGGTAAACCTGGTGGATTATGAGCCGAAAGCGCATTATGACCTGGTAATATCAGACCAGGTTGTGGAGCATTTTCATCCGGACGATATAAGTTTACATTTTAAAAATGTTAACCAGCTGTTAAAACCCGGCGGTAAATATGTTTTTTATACCCCCCATTACTATATCGGCCCGGGCGATGTTTCACTCGTATTTGGAACGCTTGAGGCCGAAGGCATGCACCTGAAAGAGTATAAATACGCCGAGATATATAAGCTTTTAAAAGCCTCGGGGTTTAAAAAAATAGCTATGCCGGTAAACCTTAAAAACGGCGTAAAAATGCTCCCTCTATTTTGGGTACAAGTGTTTTTGCTGCTTGAAAAAAGCCTGCTCATCGTAAAAAGCGTCCGCTTGCGCAAAAGGATCTATCATCGTTTGATACGGCCGTTCAAGATTTCGCACGAGATTGTGGTTATTGCTCAAAAATGAGCCGTTTATATTTTTACAAGCATATTATTTATATAGTTTGATTAAGGTTTTAGCGCTTCGCGAAAAATTTGATCACATGAGCGCCGTAAGCGGTTACGATGCGCTATACCAGCATTTTCCTGCAGATTTTGCGGTTGATTCCGTGTTCGGCAATTTTAAAAAAATTTATCCCCGCGGCATCGGGCGGCTGCTGGCAACGGCTTCGAAGTTTACCAGTACATCAGGCTTCTATAATGCGCAATCTTTTGCTGCAGAGTCAAAGTTGTTAAGCCGGTCGCTGAAAAAACAATACGATATCATCCATTATACCTATGGTGAGCCCTATTTTGGGCTGGCCGGGATATTAAAAAAAAAAGCTAAGCCGGCCATAGTTATCACCAATCATCAGCCTGTATCATGGTGGCAGGCACATGAGAGCTTGTTTAAAAAATACAGCAACGTCAATAAGGTTATCACGCTTACCGAATACGATAATGCGTATTTCAGCACGCATATCCAGGGTAAATCTATCTGCATCCCGCATGGTGTTGATACAGATTTTTATAAACCTTTAACGTCCGCCGAAAACTCGCTTGCCAGGCCATTTAAAATAATATTTACTGGTCGATATTTACGCGACATGAGCACTTTAGCCAAAGTGATAAAAAAACTTTCGGCAACATCACCGGACTTTCATTTCGATGTGGTTTACCTGCAAAAAAAAGATGTGCATGAACCCTATCTTATAGAAATTATGTCGCTGCCGAATGTTATATGGCACTCGGATTTAACAGAACATGAGTTATTGAGCCTTTACCAGCAAGCCGCCTGCTGCCTGTTGCCGCTGGAGGATTGCACGGCCAATAATGCGCTGTTAGAGGCCATGGCTTGCGGGCTGCCTGTAGTTTCAACTGACCTGCCTGCCATAAAAACATATCTTGATGACTCCATGTCGATACTTGGGCGCAGAGGAAATGCGGAAGACCTTTGCGAAGCGCTAATCCTGCTGTATAACGACGAAGCCAAAACCAAGGCCATGGGCATTGGTTCCCGTAATAAAGCCATAAAATACTTCGACTGGAATATAATTGCCGGTCAAACGGCCGCCTTGTTTAAAACCATTTGTGCATAAAAAAAACCTGATCCTTACCGTAATGCACGGGTATGACTATCCGTTTGTTGAACCCTTTATTAAATCATTACGAAGTAGCGGCTGCGCAGCAGACCTGGTCATATTCATTTCGGATAAGGTTTCAAAGACGACAAAACGCATGTTAAAAAAAAAGGGAGCGGTTTTAATAACGTACAATTCACAATACCCTTTTATAGAAAGCTGCAAGGGCGACTTCGAAAACATGGTTTCCACTGTAACCATTAACAATTACCGCTTTATATTTTACCTGAGGTACCTGGTTGAAAACGGCAAGGACTATCAAAACGTAATGCTGACAGATATAAGGGATGTTATATTTCAGCGTAATCCATTTGGCGAAGATTTAAAAGACAACATCTGCTTTTTTTTGGAAGACCCGGTACAAACATTCAGCTATTCCGAACTTAATTATAAATGGCTTACAGATGCTACCGACGCCTGCACGGCCTCAAAATATGTTAATGATACGGTGAGTTGCGCAGGGGTAACTATTGGGAGCGTGAACAGAGTTATTGATTACTTGAATTATATAAAGGGTAAATTAGACTTTCGGGCCGAATTGCCATGGGGCCTGGACCAGGGCATACATAACAGCTATGTTTACAATATAAAACCCGTAGGAATGGTTCTTTATAAAAACGAACAACCATTTGTATACAATATGGGTGCCTATCAGCCTTATAAATTGAACAGTAAAAACGAAGTAGTAAATAAGGAAGATCAGTCCTATCAAATTATACACCAGTATGACCGGTTCGGCGAACTGCTGGAGCTGATGAAATCGAAATATACGGGTAGCCGTTTGGTGCAAAAGTTAAAACGGGCTTATTTCGCTTTAATGCCATGAGCGATAAAACCCCTAAGCAGGTTATTAAAAAACAATTGCTCAAACTACTAAGGCCGTTTAAATTTTACCGGTCGTTGGCAAGGGTACCGGCGGGCGAAATTGGGTTTGAACAATTGGGAACGGATGCCGAAGTGCTTTTATATAAAGATTTTGAACCAATAAAAAGAAAGCTGCCCGAGACGCCGGATACAGCCCTCCTGCAAAATTTTGAAAACCTGCTGGATGAAACGCCACCTGTAGTGTTTGTGGTGAAGGCCGATGACTGGTATGTTTGGGGCAACCAGGGCGCAGTAATCACGAAGGACGGCTATTTATTCGGGGATGTATCAAAAGAATTCGATAAACCCGACCATAGCATATTTAAACAGTTCAAGCTCATAAAACCAACGCTGTTAAAAGGCACCACGGCAGTAATAGCCGCTTCGGGCTCGGCGATGTATTACCATTGGATGTTTGATGTGTTGCCACGAATAAAATTATTGGCAGATTGTAATTTGACGGACACCATAGACCAATACATTTTATATTACAACGGGATAGCCTTTCAAAACGAAGGCTTAGCTGCCGTAGGGATCGATGTTTCGAAAATAATAGCGCCCCTCGGTCACTGGGGCTTTCACAAAAAAGCGGAACACCTGGTCGTTCCGTCATTCCCTTCAAAGCTGAATACGGTTTCGGCATTCGCCTGCAATTTTTTGATCGATACCTTTCTAAATAAACAAGCCGGCAGCAACTATGGGAAGAGAATTTATTTGAAAAGAAAAGGCAAAAGAGAGATCGTCAATGGTGGGGAGATCGAAGACTATCTTGGAGGCCTGGGTTTTGAAGCCGTACTTTGCGAAAACTATACCATTGCTGAGCAAGCCGCCATTTTTTACAATGCTGATATTGTGATCGGCCCGCATGGCGCTGCCTTTACCAACGTGGTTTTTTGCAGGCCCGGAACAAAAGTTATCGAGTTTTTTGCTCCGGCGTGGGTCAACCCGTGTTACTGGACAATTTGTAACGAAGTCGCGTTGAAGTATTATTACCTGGTTGGCGAAAACGGTGTAGCTGGTGCAAACGCCGGTACGGATAGCATTGAGCACAATATCCAATTGAATTTGGATAAACTACAGCGATTTATTAAAAAATATGACATTTTAAGTAAGGGGATTGAACGGACAAAAGAAAAAGCAGGTTAAGGTAAAGTTTCAAAACGGACTGTCCTTTCAATTCGGCACAAGGGAAATATTAAGCTATGTTGCCGACCGCTACGAGTTTATTGACAGCAACGAACCCGACTATATTATTTTTGGCCCTTACGGGATCGATCTGCCCGAAAAAAGCGAACATTATACCCGCATTGGTTATTATTGCGAAAACTTTAGGCCTGATATGTCGATATGCGAGTGGGCTTTTGGCATTCCCCGTGAGGAAGAGGTCAAACACCCGCATTATAAAAAAATACAATGGCATAATCTCGATCCTGCAACACTAATTAAGCCTGCCGGAATTAATACGGATCAAATATTACAGTCAAAAACCAGGTTCTGTAATTTTTTATACAGCAACAAGGTGCCTTACCGGGAGGAGTTTTTTAAGGCTTTATCAAAATATAAAAAGGTAGATGCACCGGGCAAATCCATGAATAACATGCCGTCTATCGATAGCCTGTACGATGGCAATATTTGGGATCGCAAAAGGCAATTTTTGCAGCCTTATAAATTTACCATCGCTTTCGAAAACTATTCGTATCCGGGCTACCAAACCGAAAAATTATACGACGCGATGCTGGAATGGAGTTTGCCGGTTTATTGCGGCGATCCGTATATAACTGACATTTTTAATCCTGGAAGTTTCATTAACGCCTTTGATATAGTCAACCCAAACTACGGAAGGTTAACCAGGTCGATAGAAAAATACGCCCAAATGGATTTTGTAAATACCTTGCCCCAGTTTCATAAAAGCTTTCCACAACGGGTAGAAAGAAAAATAAAATCGATCGGGCGGCAATTTAAAATGAAAGTGGAGTATAACGGGCTCGATTATAAAAAACTGGTCGACCGGATAGTGGAGATCGATGAAAATGAAAGCCTATACCGGGAAATGCTGCTGCAGCCCTGGTTTAACAACAACCAGGTACCCGCCCATACTTCCGCAGTTGACCGCTGGGTAGAAATTTTTGGATAATGGACGAAAAAGCATTGGTATCAGTCATTATTCCACTATACAATGCAGAGGCCTATATTTCGGAATGCATCAAATCGGTGCTGGCGCAAACATGTCCAAATATCGAAGTTATTATTATAGACGATGGGTCAACCGACAACAGTGCGGCCCTGGCGGAAACTTTTGCAAGCAGTGAAGTCAAATTGTATCGTCAAGCCAATAAAGGCGCCAGTACCGCCAGGAATTACGGATTAAGGGAGGCCAAGGGGAAATATATCCAATTTTTGGATGCCGATGACTTGCTGAGTGCCGACAAAATTGAGGCGCAGGTTGGTTTGTTAGAACAAAACCCCGGCTGTATCGCGATATGCGATACCGTTTATTTTGATGATGGTACTGATCCTTATCAAAATAAACCTGTAAAAGAATGGTACAGCAATGGATTTAATGAGCCTGTTGATTTTTTGATCAAACTTTACGGCGGTGACCTGATCGGCCCTAACTATGGCGGAATGGTGCAGCCAAATGCCTGGCTTACTTCGAGGCATGTAATTGATAAAGCAGGATTGTGGAACGAAATGCGCAGCCCCGATGATGATGGCGAGTTTTTTTGCCGTGTTATCCTGGAAAGCGAAGGAGTTTGTTACGCACCGGGTGCGGTAAACTATTATCGTAAATTGGCCGGCAATAAAAATCTTAGCGCTCAAAAAGATCAGGAGGCCTGTCAAAGCAAGTTAACGGTTACCGATTTAAAAGCAAAACATCTTTTAAGAAAATCTGATAGCGATAAAGCGAAATTAGCGTTAAGCCGCCTGTATTGGGAAAACGCTTTTGCGTTTTATCCTGAGTTTAAAAAACTTGCCAGAGAGGCCGAAATAAAAGCGAAGATGCTTGCGCCACACCTTCGTATCCGGGCGTATAGCAATGGGTTAAAATCATTCCTGTCAAAAATTTTCGGCTGGAAAAGTATTTCTTACCTGCAATATTTAAAAGGCAATTTTTCAAAATGAACTCAGAGGAAAATATAATAAATATCGCCGGAGCCCGCCGGAAGCATGATCGGCAGAAGAAAACACCCAAACAAAACCTATGGGCGCAGAAAGCATGACAAACGCCGGGACGACTTTGGTTATTTTTACCTGCGAAGGGCGTGAGCACTTGCTTCAAAAAACGTTTGAGTCCTTCAATAAAGCATGTAACTATTCATTTGGGAAAACGGTATTGGCGGTTGATGGGCAAATTTCGCAAACTGTGATCGGCATCATTAGCCCCGATGTTATTGTGCAATCATTCCGCCGTAAAGGGTACGTAAACAATATTACCGCAGCTTTAAAGCAAATTGACACGCCCTGTTTCTTCTGGCTCGAAGATGATTGGGAGTTCCCGGTCAAGGTACCAATTGACGATTTTCTCCGGACTTTGGACATTGAGGAGGTTCTCCAGGTTATTTTAGCGAAAAACGATCTTGACGATAGCTATAAACGCTATGCAGGAGACTATTACATACCCGCTGATGGGTTTTCAGCCAATCCCGGATTTTTTAAAACAGCGTCGGTCAAAACAGGCTTTAATAGTGTGGTATTGTCAAAGAAAGACGATAGCACCAAACTGACCGGTTTCGAAACTTTTTTAAACGAATACGCAAAGTCAAATAGCCTGATTACTTTAAGATATTTTTTAAACGGGCAGGCTACTGTTTATCACAGCGGCGAATTAGAAAGCACCGCCAGGGAGTACCACATGATCAACTCCCTGGATAAAAACACCAGCTTAATTGATAAGGAATACGTTTCGGGTTTTGGATTTGAAAAAAAGATCAGTTTGAAAAATAAAGCTGGAATGTTTTTTAAAGTATGGCTTGCGCAGTTGTCATTAAGCTGCCGGCTATGGTCCTCGCGCGAAGCCTACGATTTTGCCTTCAGGGTATACCAGGCCTCATTGCGAAAGTTCAAACACTAAAGTTCATCATGGCTTTTAATCCTAATTATAATTGAGTAGTTTCTTTAACAGGCTCAATACCGCGCTTATAAAAAACATTAATAAAGCCGGAATTTACAACCAGGGAGGACACTTTATACTTGTGGACGCAGTAAATAGCGGTGGATGCATAATTGATCTTGGCGCTAACAAGGGTGGTTTTTATACGGTTATGCGCGATCATTTTAATAGTATTTGTTATGCCATCGAAGCTTCGCCGGCTTTGTTTATGCAATTACCGTCAGGTGAAAATATTCATCCTTTTAACTATGCAATTGGCAAAAACAATGGTTTTGCGGAATTATATCTCTCGGCAGAGCCGGAAGCAAATAGTTTACAGCCTGTTATCGCTTCGAACTGGGGCCTTACCGGCATGGTGACCGTGCCGGCAATTACCCTGGAGAAATTTTTGGAAGACGAGGACATAACGCTTCCGGTTGACTTGCTTAAGATTGACATTGAAGGGGCCGAAGTTGATGTGATTAACACCCTGCCAGGTTCGATACTAAGCCAGGTTAAGCAGATACCTGTTGAATTTCACGACTTTTTAAATTTTAGCGCTGAATATAATGTCGGTATGCGCGATGCTTTAAAAAAATTAAAAGAAAATAATTTTTTAGTCATCCGGTTTTCCGCGTACGATAACAGGGAAGTATTATGCATTAATAGGCATTTAATTGCTTTGAATTTTAACCAGAAGTTCAGGCTGAGTTTAATTCATCCTTTAATAACAAATCTTAAGTTTTTTCATACCCGCATAAGCCGGGTTTTTAATGGGAATAAATAAAATAAAAAACAGTCTAGCATTCCGGCTGCCCTTTTTTTACAGGTTGATTTTAACGTGGTTTAAGTTTAAGCCCGCTCAAAAAAAACATGATAGCACGAGCGAATACAGTCTGGTAATCATTTGCGGCCCCAACGCCTTAAATATGCTTCAGGTATGTTTAAAAAGCATTTATAAACGTTTTGCAAAACTGCCTCCTATTTTTTTATTTACCGATTTGCAGTTAAACCCGGATGTATGCAAAAAAGCGGTGAGCTGGTTTCCAGTGGATAACATAGCCGTAACGGCTGGCGCTGATTGCATCGACTATCACCGGAAAAATAAAAAAACTGCGCTCGCATCATTTGCCGAAAAAAACCCGATGGGTTTAAAGCTTGCTGCAATATTGCAAGTGCTTGATAGCGGCAAACCGGTTTTATATTGCGATACCGATGTGATTTGGTATAATGACCCATACCCGGTTGTTAAACAGTATATTGAACGGGACGACTTCGAACTGGCAATGTCCGAAGATTTTCAGCCCGCTTATGATACCAATTTGATTGAAAAAGCAGGGCTTCAAACACTTAATCAACTGCCCTATTTTTGTGCAGGCATATTACTTGTAAAAAAACTTACGGCGCAAAGCATGGGGGTTTTAGAAAGGCTTTTAACGATAACCGCGCAGCAATCGAATCATTTTAGCGAGCAAACCATATTTGCATTTTTAAACAGGGAAAACCAAAACATAATGCTTGATGCAAATCAGTTCCAGCTTAAAACAGAAGACCAGCATGAAATGAAACCTAAACCGCTGCCGGATGTTATAGCGAGGCATTATATAGGGCCGGTGAGGCACCTTTTCTGGCGCGATGCACTATGGCTGAAATAACAAACAGGTATATTTTAACCATTGGAACAGGAAAAAAGCTGTATGTCGACCTGGCAGTAAACCTCGCCAGGTCTTTTATATACTGGCATCCGGGAAGTACAATTGTATTTCAGTTGGTTACAGACCAACCGCAATTAGTACCTGCTGATATTAGTAGTCAAATCCAGGTTATTACTGTGAAACCCGGAGAACTGGGTATTGGTTTTTCGGCAAAGTTGCATTTGGACAAGCTGGCTAGCAAGGGGCAGACATTACTTATCGACAGCGATTGCCTGCTGTTTGGAGCGCTTGATTTTTTATTCGACCGTTTTAGGGGTCATGCAGTATCTGTAGTGGGGGACTATATTGCCGACGGGGAATGGTTTGGCGATATAGGAGCGATATGCAGGCAATTTAACGTGCCGCATTTGCCTAAATTTAACGGAGGCCTTTATTACCTGGAAAAAGGCGAAAAAGCAACAGCCGTGTATACTACCGCACGGGAACTTGAAAACATGTATGAAGAGATCGGTTTTGTAAGATTAAGAGGTCGCCCGAATGATGAAGTAATAATGGCATTGGCCATGCAGTTGCACGGGCAAACCCCTGTAATTGATGATGGTACTGTGATGAGCGATCCGCAAGCCTGCCCCGGGGGGTATCAAATTGACGTAATAAGCGGCAGGCGCTGGCTGTTTAATCCGCCTGCACCGCATCCGCTGCATCAAAACTGGTATCCGTTTACAAAAGTGTCACCGGTTATTGTACACTTTTTGGGTTACTATACTTCACACTATCCATATCTCAGGGAAGTGTACAGGTTAAAAAAGGCACTCTCAAAAAACCTGAATTGGCTTTCCGAATTTGTTGGTTTGTTAAGTATTGAATACCCATCGAGGATAAAGAAACAATTTAAAAATACTTTCAGGCCGGTTTACCGCAAATTAATAGGCTACAGGAAAATTAAAATATCAGAACGGCTTTAAAATGAAAATATTTTTAGATGTGGGTGCACATGAGGGGCAAAGTTTATTAAGCATCCAGGAGCCAAAATATGCTTTTGACATCATCTATTGTTTTGAACCGGTAAAAAAGCTTCACACTAAATTAAACGAGATCGCAGCGGGCCAAAAGAATATCGTTTTACTTAAATATGGCCTTTGGAACAAAACTGCAAGTCAAAAGATATACTCGCCTGGTACTGTCGCGGGGAGTGTGTTCCTGGGCCATCAGGATGTTGATCCTCATGATTTTGAACTGTGTGAATTTGTAAATGCCAGCGATTGGTTCAAAAAACACATAACACCGGAAGATGAGGTTTATGTAAAATTAAATTGTGAAGGCGCGGAAGCAGGTATTCTGCTTGATCTTTTGACTTCAGGCGAAATATTCAAAATAAGGAACGTCATGATAGACTTTGACGTAAGAAAAGTAAAGGGTCTGGAAAGCGTGCGCCAGGATGTTTTAGATAAGTTTAAAGCAGCAAATTTTAAGTCCTATTCGTTGTGTGAGGATGTTATGAGGGGCCCTACTCATTTAATAAGAATACAAAGCTGGCTTGATCAAGCGGGCGCTAATGAAACGGGTATAAAAAGCCGGGCCGCGCAATTCGCCCATTCGTTCAAAATGGTCATTTCAGGCAAAAGGAAGGGGTATAGCTGGGAGCTTAAACATTTTATAAAAGCGTATACACCGCAATTTCTGTTAAAAATATTGGGTGCCAGAAGAAGTTAAAATAAACGTATCCGTTATAATCCCTGCTTACAACAGGTTATGGTGCTTACCCCGTGCCATAAATAGTTGCCGCAATACCAAATGTGTCACCGAAATTATAGTGGTTGATGATGGCAGCGCCGATGGCACCTGGGAATGGCTGATAAGCCAATCCGATATAACTGCCTTACGACAGGAAAACCAGGGGCAAACCTACGCCATCAATAAAGGCTTCACGGTAGCCAAGGGCGATTACATCCGTTTTTTAGATAGTGACGATTTTTTAAGTGAGGGCGCCATCGACGCGCAATATCGAAAAGCGGTAGCTACCGGCGCACAATTAATATGTTCACGTGTTGACCTGTATGATGAATCGTCGGCAAAAATTACAGTTTGCCCGGAACTGGCAAACTGGAATGATTTCTTAGAGATCCAATTGGGAAACACTTATGGCAGTCATTTTTTGGGAATGCTTTTTCACCGTTCGTTAATTGAAAAAACACCGAGGAGGCCTGAATTTGCTCTACGTGAAGACCGGATGTTTTTACTGGAGATAGCCTTGCTGAACCCGGTTTTAGCTATTACCGAAGGATGCGCCGGCTATTGGGTACAGCACAGCCAGCAAATGCAGGGGAAATATGCGGGATTACAATCACAAGCGGCTAACTGGCAACACCTGCTTATTTTCCGCAGGATATTGGGCCGGTTGGATGCTGATGGCCGGTTGGAGGAAAAATATAAAAAAGCAGCCTGCACGGTATTATGGCCATTAGCGCATTGGATAGCAAAGGACCATATAGCTGATGCTTTGGAAGTAGTAAAATGGATATATGAGCTTGATCCCGCTTTTGAAATACCGGAACGCGGATCACTTGGCTTGATGCACCGGACGTTCGGGTTTAAAGCGACAGAAAAAATATTGCGCCTGCGGCGAATAGCGAAGTATGGCGGTAATTAAACCCATAAACCTTTTTTACGAGGAACCGGATGCCGACCGGTGGTTTAAATATGATCGTTATCCACGCAAAATTATCCGGAGGATAGTAAGGGGAAAACAAAGGCCCGGCGGTGTAATGATGATCGCCATCAATTTAATGAAGGGCCTTGATAAAATTGGCATTCCCTACCGTTTCAATGATTACAGGTACACCAGGAAACATCCCGAAGAAATCGCCTGCATAATTGGCAAGCCCCATGTGCTTTTTGAAAATGACTGGAAAAATCCGGTTCTGTTCGGTGCGGGCGTTTACTCGCATCCGCTCGAACAGCCTGATCTGTTTGAACGCTATCCGAACATTAAGCGGTTCCTCGTTCCCGGCGAATGGATGCGGAAAATGTGCGAACCTTTTTACGGTGGTAAAGTAATAGCCTGGCCGGTGGGTACCGACACAGCATACTGGCAGCCCTGCACAGGAAAAAAAAACCTTGATTTTCTGATATACGACAAATTAAACCGGGATAGGAACAAC
>Ga0206872_10242_pt2 | contig 14488 bp, 14 predicted proteins | sample Alteio_BWOrgCont_34_FD_152906 | JGI IMG/M metagenome (GOLD analysis project Ga0206872, IMG submission 152906) | Enriched cells from forest soil in Barre Woods Harvard Forest LTER site, Petersham, Massachusetts, United States -... | ecosystem: Environmental > Terrestrial > Soil > Temperate forest >... | reverse complement strand
GTGATCCCTAATTTAAGCTTCAGGGTGGTTGACAAAACCACCGGACAAAACCTGTTTTTCGGCAGCGCGCCGGCCTATAAAATAAGTCAGCTAAAAATGCGCCTGCTTGTAAACGGCACAGCCGACAGCGCTATTTTACGTGTGGACAGTGCAAACCAAAGTTTTAATATTGCTGTAATACCCAATCACGCTACCGATACGGTTACCATGCAGGTAGCCGGTTTGCCGCAGGATATGTTGTTGTTCAATATAGCCACCGTTGGCCAGTGCTGCCCCCGCCAAATTCTCAATTCGGTATTATACAACGGGGCAACGGTGTATACCGCCGCAAACGGGCCGGCTATTGCAACGCTGGCAAAGTAAAGATTAAGCCTGCTGTTTGATTTCTGCGATTCGAATTTGCTATGCCTTTTGCCCTTAGACCGATGCTATTAAGTTAAGGGAACGGCACCCTTTTATATTTTTTTTACCCTCTTTTTGGCTTGCCAAAGAGAGGTGGTCGATCCGCTGGCTAGCGGAAACGACCGGGTGAGTCTACTATGCGCGCGATATTTGCGTAAAAGCCTGGCGTACAATTGACTCACCCCAGCATCACTACGTTCGCTGACCCTCTCTACGGCAAGCCGTAAAGAGGGTGGAAAAGTTATTTCCCTTTAACTTAATGCCTTTAGCTTTTAAACTACCGTGCCGGCGGTGCCGCCTTGCGCAAAAAAACCATCCAACACCGCAACAGGAATCATAACGAAAAATTCCGTTGAATTGCTCCGGCAGCCGTTCAAAAACTACAACAACGAAACCACCGCGGCCCGCCTCCCAAAATTTTTATCCCCCCGTGTTACACTCTGCCCATTCCCCCCGTAATGCTAATAAATCGGTACCAGGGTTTTAAGCTTATGTTTATGAAATTACCGCTCTGTAAAAATTATTATTATTTAATGCTGCTTGCCGTTGGGTTTTTTGCTATGGCGGGCTGCCATAAAAAGAGCAACAGTATACCATGCGGCGCATGCTTCCTGGCTTTGCAGATCCCTAATTTAAACTTCAGGGTGGTTGACAAAACCACCGGCCAAAACCTGTTTTTCGGCAGCGCGCCGGCTTATAAAATAAGTCAGCTAAAAATGCGCCAGCTTATAAACGGCGTAGCCGACAGCGCTATTTTACGTGTGGATAGTGCAAACCAAAGTTTTAATGTGGGTATAAGGCCCATTCACCCGACCGATACGGTTACCATGCAGATTGCCGGTTTGCCGCAGGATATTTTATTATTTAATACAGCCAGCGTGGGCGAATGCTGCCCCACGCTTGAGGTCACTTCGGTAACATACAACGGGGCAACCGTGTATACCGCCGCAAACGGGCCGAAAATTGCAATACTGGCAAAGTAAAGATTAGCCTGTGTGTCCCCGCAGGGCCGCCCGCAATGGGGGCCCTGCGCACAGTGCATTTTGGGGGAGTCTTAAGTCTAAAGTCTGAAGTCTTAAGTCTTAAGTCAGGCGAGGGAAAGATCGATTGAGTTTGTGGGTTTTTTTAAATCATGCCGACAGTTATCGGGAGTCTAAAGTCATAAATCGGGTGCCAAAGGTAAAACACAGGGATCCATACCCTAAGTGTTCGAAACATAAAAATAATTGTAGCTACCCTCTTTCCGCCGCAGGCGAAGAGGTCGACCATCCGCTGGATAGCGGAGTAGTCGGGGTGAGTAAACTGGGCGCCAGGCATTTGCGTTAATATCGCTCGCAGAGTTTACTCACGCGAATCCCGTAAGTACGGGACTTCGCTCGTTCACCCTCTCTACCGAAATCGGTAAAGAGGGTAAAAGGTTTCGAACACTCAACATTCCCCATCTCAAAACTAAACGAAATACGACTTTAGACTAACGACTCAAGACTTACGACTTAGCATATACCGGGTAATCACAGTATCCCTCTTCGGCTGCTGAATAGAACAGGTCCATTTTAAGGTCCTGCGAGAGGGGGTGGTTATTTTCAAGCCTGTCGGCCAGGTCGGGGTTGTTAATGAACGGACGGCCGAATGCAATAAGATCGCCGAGACCGCTTTGCAGGTCGGCTTCTGCACGTTCGGCATTGTACCCGCCTGCCAGGATAATGGTGTTTTTAAAAGTATTGCGTATGGTTTGTTTTATTGCCAATGGCACTTCGGGACCGCCCAATGCCGAATGGTCGACGATATGGATATAGGCGATGCCGATGTTGTTTAGCTGTTCAGCTAAGTATTTATAAGTAGCGTCAATTTCGGGGTAATGCAGCATATCGCTGGCTATGCCGTAAGGCGATAAGCGGATGGCTGTACGGCCGGCGCCGATGGCATCGGCTATAGCGGCGGCAACTTCAATTACAAAACGGGCGCGGTTTTCAATGCTTCCGCCATAATTATCAGTCCGCACATTGCTTATGGGCGATAAAAATTGCTCCAGCAGGTAACCGTTTGCACCATGCAGTTCTACACCGTCAAAACCGGCTTCGATGGCGTTTTTGGCGGCGGCAACAAATTCGGCTTTGGTATTTTGGATATCTTCGGCGGTCATGGCGGTTGGTACCGGGAAATCCTGCATCTGCTGGGCATCGGTCCACATTTGTCCGGCTGGTTTTACGGCCGATGGTGCAAGTACACGCGCCCCTTCGGGCAGGTTAAGCGGGTGACTGATCCGGCCGGTATGCATCAGCTGCACAAATATTTTGCCGCCGTTATGATGCACCGCTTCGGTTACTTTTTGCCAGCCTTCAACCTGCTGTTTGCTGAAAATGCCGGGTATGCGCGCATAACCCAGCCCGTTTGGCGATGGCGATGTGCCTTCGGTAATAATTAGGCCGGCATTGCTGCGCTGGCCGTAATAGGTGGCCTGCAGTTCGCCCGGTATATTGCCGATAGCGCGGCACCTGGTCATGGGCGACATAACGATGCGGTTTTTAACTTCTATTGCGCCAACTTTTGCTGGCGTGAATAATTTTTGCTGTTCCATATTTTTTGTTTTAATAATGCAGAATAATTTGTTTAAACATATAATTCCTTTAAGGCGCGTAAAAGTAAAATAGTTTGGGTTGAAAATAGGGGCGGTTTTGAAATATGACATGCGTGTGGTGAGGCGTGGGGGAATTTACTTTTGTGTGAGGGGAGGGGGTAGTATCGAGCTGGAGGGGTATTGCATGGCGTAAAATATTGATGGAGATTTTCGGTTCAGGCTGAGACGCGCCGCTCATAGCCGCGGGGGCTGTTACTTTTGTCTTGATACAAAAGTAACCAAAAAATCAAGTCAGCAGATAGGCTTCTTTGCCGCACCTGGCCTTTGCCGCACAAATCCGAAAAAACCGCGGGCTGCAATCTTTTTGCCGGATGACCTTTTCGCTTTTATACCCTGCATGCAAAAATTTGCTATGCCCTTGCCCGACGCACTGCCTTGCGGTTTTTTCGGATTTTTCCCGAAGCTTATCTTCTGACAGAACTCCAAAATTTCATAAGGATTGTTTAGTCCGACTCTTTTTCACCGGCAGGAAAGCTTCGAGTGAAATTGGGCAACACTGGGTGCCCGTGCAAATCGGACAAAACCGGGGCTGCAATCTTTTTGCGCTCACTTCCCCCGCACCACCCGAAAACCCTGATCGGGGGCTTTGCCGCTTGCCTCGTAACCGGCCTGGAAAGACGAGGCACAGCAGAAATCGCCGCCGATCCAGCCGCCGCCTCTCCAAATCCGTCCCTGCAGATCGTCGGGCGTATTGGGCTGATGCCAATCCCAGCACCATTCCCTTACATTGCCCGACATATCGTAAAGCCCCAACTCATTAGGTTTCTTGCTGCCGACGGGTTTTGTTTTATTATTGTTTTTTACCAACGCAGGCCAGGCCCAAAATCCCGTTAAATATTTATCCCCCGAGTTTTGCCAGTACCATGCTACATCGTCGGCATTATTGCTGCCGCTGTAGGTGTAACTCTTGCTTTTTTGGCCGCCGCCGGCAGCATATTCCCACTCCGCCGTTGTCGGCAACCGGTAACCATTGGCGTCTGGGTTGATTGTCACGGTCCATTTTATATCATCGATAGCGTTGGTATTATCCGGGTCTTTTTTGTCCTTGTCTATATTGTAATAGGGCTTTAAACCCTCTTTTATGCTCCTTTCATTGCAGTAATCAACACAGTCGTACCAGTTCACGGTTTCTACCGGCAAATTGGCGCCTTTGAATTTTGAGGGATTGGCGCCCACTACCCCGGTCCACTCTTTTTGAGTTACCTCATATTTGCCGATATAAAAGTCGGGGATGGTTACTCCCTGGCCGTAGTATTTGGATTTGGTGTTTATAAAAGCTCCGCCTTTGACCAATACGAAGCCGGCAGGCACTTTTTGGTTATCGGGGGCTTTTTGCGAACAAGCGCTGACCATTATTGCCGCTGAAAATAAAATTAAAAGTTTCCTCATTGAAATGTTTCGCTTAAACTGACAGGAAAAAATTATAGGCCGCTACGGCCTATAATTGAATGTTTTTTTGAAATATAAAGGGCCGGCCTTAGTGTTGCGTCGCTGTTAGTCTAAAGCCCGAAGTCTTAAGTTCTGATGGTTATCGGGATAAGTAAAGGAAGATACAAAACTCAACTTTTAACTGCCGACTAAAGACTTTTGACTTGAAAATAATCGAAGGCCTACCAAATGGTTGCGTTTATAGACCCGCTTTTGCCATTGTATGCCTCTAACGCCAATATCTGGTAATTGTATGCACCGAAACCCTGGCCGCCGCTATTCTTCCAATTATTGATATGATTGGCCATAGTAACGGTGTGATTTGAGCCTGTGGATGACCCGCCCCAATTATCCATGTACTGCCAAAAAGTTGCTGTACCTTGTATGGAAGGCTGACCTATCTGCTGATGCTTATAAAAGGTATAGGTATGCCCGTCGCTGCTCACGGTGTTTACCCGTGTGCCGGCCACAGTAGAGCCCAGCTCGGTAACGTAATACTCTATAAGCGGGCTTGTGGTCCACCCGTAGATGGCAACCGAATTATAGCTGCCGCTAAGAACGCCGACATTATAGCCCCTGGTGCCGGCCGAGCCGGGATTGAAGCCTTTGCCAACCACCACATCGCCTACGTTGCTATAGGTGGCCGAGAAATTGCCTGCTGAACCCTGGGTTATGCTGGCCGACCCGCTTGTGAAGTAACATTGCCAGTAGAAGCCGCCGGTGGTACCCGACGAACTGAGGTCCTGGCCAAACCCGGGAGTGCGTACCCCGGTAGCCATTGCCGTCGGATTACCGGCGTTTGGCTTTTGAGAGCTGTCTTTTTGACAACCTGTTAAGATTGATGAACATGCAACGAAGACAATAATCGTTGCGCCAAAAGTAACCAGTCTGGCTACTTCCGGCAGGAAGAGATTTTTTTTCATGAATTTTTTAATTGGTTTAGTCAAATGTAAAAAATCTTTCATTAAAATGCAATCGATTGCAGAAAGAAATATTAAATTAAACGAAATATGTTGAAAATAAAACAGCTAAATAATGCATAAAAAACAAAAATAATTTTCGTTAATGGAATTTATTTATAACTGACTATGTATCAAAGATGTCACTTAATGGAAATCGATTGCAAGAAGAATGTTAATCGGAAAATGGCTGATAATGGGATAAATGCAGGGAAGTCAGGCGGTGGTAGGACGCTGGATCAGAAGCCCCGTACAAGGCGTATTCAGCAACAAACTTTTTAAACAAGCGTTGCCATTTTATGTAAATTTGTAATTATGAGCGTGCAATTTGTAATGAATGCGAAGGGTGAAAAAATCAGTGTTCTGATTTCGTACCAGGAATGGAACGCGCTTAATAAAGAGCGTGATGAATTGATACGCAAATTACGGGAGGCTGAATTATCGCTACGCTACAAGCAAGCATTTAAGGATGCCAAATTATTTGAAGAAGGTAAACTGGAAACCCGCCTTATAACTGATTTATTGGTTGAACTATAACGTTATCACAACTCCGCGCTTTAAGCGAGATATTTAAATCCGATGAATGAGGAAGGCTATTCTTTTACTAAAGAACCGGAGATTTTTTACTATGAGTTTTTTAGCGAAGGCCCTAATGGAAAGATCAGAAAAGTAGTACAGTTCAAGCAAATTTCTGCAACCGGGGACATTTATAATCTTGGTTTTGGCGATTTTAATGAGGATACAAATGTGGTTGATGATCTGTCCGTTTCTGACAACAAGGATACCCAAAAAGTATTAGCAACCGTTGCCAAAACAGTAATTGATTTTATGCAGCAACATCCGCGATCAATTGTATTGGCAAAAGGCAGCACGCCATCCCGTACAAGACTTTATCAAATGGGTATTTCACAATTTTGGGATGAGATAGCCGGCATGTTTCTTATTAAGGGATTTAAGGAAGGTAATTGGCATCCATACGAAAAGGGTAAAAACTTTGAGGCTTTCTTCATTGTAAAAAAATAATTAGCTAATTTTGTAAATAGAAAGGAAAATACCCGATGAGTACTTTAAAAAACGACAAGAAAACAGCATTTGATAAATTGTCTTCGCAAGAGCGACAGGCTATATATAATGCATCTTCTTTTTTTAAAAAGAAAAATGAAGAGGCCGCTGCTTTTCTTAAAAAACATCCGATTCCTAAAGATTTTATTAAGCACTGATGCTTAAAAATCAAGATTCAAGATTTCTGTTGTTTTATCCCGCCCCATAAATATTCCGCTCCAAAAACGCATTCCTGAACTTGCCTTGCGGGTCATATTCAGCAACAAGTTTTTTAAAATCATGCAGCTTTTCGTACCGCGATTCGAGTACTTTCGGGTCAAGCGTAAAAACCTTGCCCCAGTGCGGGCGCGGATTAAAGGGCGCCAGCGCCGCTTCAATTTGCGGCAATAGCCGCAGCACAGCCTCATTTTCCTGTTTCCAGGTAAAATGTATGGTTATGGATGGTTGATGACGGCAGGGACTCATCCACAGGTCGTCGGCGGCAATGGCGCGTATCTCGGTGATCAGCAAATGCGGGCCTATCTGTTTGCCAAGTTTGGCAACGGCCCCGATTGCTTCAACGGCATGATGCATCGGCACAAAATATTCGCTTTGCAGTTCTTTGCCGCTGCTTGGGGTAAAGCCCATTTTAAAATGGGGCAGCCGCTCGTACCAGGGGCCGGGAACGCCCATTTGTTCGGTGCAGTTTTCGGCGGGGAGATCAATAATAGGGTGCAGGTTTTTGGCGGCGGCCTTCGCCCCGTAAAACTCAGGGCCGCTTTCGCCGGCATCTGTACCGATGCGGCTTTTTACCCAAACCTCGTTGATGAGGTCGGTCTGCCAGTCGTAAAACAAACTCACGCTATACCCGGCCGACATTATCCTTTCAAAATTAGCATTCATTTGGGCTACCGGAAGCCCGGTAAAAACATTTTGCTTAACCATATAGGTGGGCTGCACCTCCAGCGTAACTTTTGTGATTACCCCTATCGCGCCAAGCCCCACCACCGCGGCATTCAGCTTTTCGGGATTGGCATATTTTGAAAGATGGATAACGCTGCCATCGGCAATCACCACTTCCAGCCCGGTGACAGCGCTGCTCAAATTACCATTTTTTACCCCCGACCCGTGTGTGGCCGTAGTAATTGATCCGCCTACCGAAATATGCGGCAGCGATGCCAGGTTATGCAATGCATAGCCTTTTTTGTGCAGGTAAGGCGCCAGCTCGCCGTATTTTATACCTGCCTCGACGGTCACTGTGCCTTCGGGCGGATCGAGGGACACCACTTTATTCATTTTACTGGTGGACAGGAGGTTATCGCGGCTGTCGGCAATGGTATTAAAACAATGCCGGGTGCCCAGGGCTTTAAGCTTTGCGTGTTTTTTTACCAGCTGCTGTACTTCATCAACCGATGCGGGGTAAAATACATTGCCGGTGCTGTAAGTAAGGTTGCCGGCCCAGTTTTTTAAACGTTCCTGCTGCGCAAAGGAACTTAAAGGGGATAAAAAGGGTGCTGCCATTAAGGTAGAACTAAATTGTATAAAGGTCTTTCTTTTCATGGTGAATTGGTTGTAACAAGGTAGGATAAATTTTTCATTCCAGGTTTTAAAAACTTTTTAAGCAATCGGTATGATATACGACGAACTATTTTTAAAATCATTTTTTATTAATATTTGTAAAAATATAGCATACAGCGCTGTAACGCTGATTTTTATGCCTTTTTATTATGGGAGGCCCTGTTCAAAAAAATAGGTGTTTTCACGGTCTTTATAGTATTTAATATTAATTAACTTTGTATTAATTAACTGGAAATATAGGCCCCGTTTAAACATTAGTTTGCTCAACTTACTGAAAAAAAAGAATGCGCGTGTGTTACTGCTGATTGTGGTGCTTGCTTCGGCTGCCATGATCATCATGAATTACTATACCATTAAAATATTGTCATCGGTAAGGGCCTATATTAACGGCGAATCGCAATACTCAAAAGGCCAGAAAGATGCTTCGGCCCACCTCATTAACTACATCTACCTCGGAAATAATAGTGAATACACCGCATTTGAACAAAATATCACTGTGCCCGAAGGCGACTACGTTGCCAGGATAGCTTTGCTCCAAAAAAACAACCTGGGACAGGCCCGGAAAGGGTTTTTGCAGGGAAAGAACCACCCCGACGATATTGACGACATGATATGGCTTTTCGGCAATTTCGAGCGGGTGCCCTTGTTTAACAGGTCAATACAGATTTGGACCCGGGGCGACGCCATGGTACATCAATTGCATCAGCTGGGTTTGCAGGCGCACGAAAAAATGGAAGCGGGAAATATATCTGCCAGTGAGAAGACATCGTTGATCCTGAGGATCAGCAATATATCAGAGAACCTTACCATTAAAGAACGGGATTTTTCGGATACGCTGGGCCTGCTTTGCCGCGATACTAAATTATATGTTTTTATAGCGGATGTGTTTATTATCCTGGTTATCGTCATCAGTTCGTTGTCATACGCGGGTATTATGATCCGCAACCTCGATAGCTCAAAAAAACAAATCGAATTGCAGAATACCGACCTCCAGGTGATTAATGCCGGCCTCGACAAATTTGTTTTTAATGTTACCCACGATTTGCGCTCACCGCTGGTATCGATGGTTGGATTGATAGACCTGATTGATGAAGAAACCGACATGGAACAAATAAAGGCATATACGCTGATGATGAAAGAAAGCCTTGAAAAGCAGGAACAGTTCATCAACGAAATGCTGACGTTTATTAAAAGCAAGCATACCGGCCTGGTAAAAAAGGAATGCGACCTGGGCCAGATCATAGATAACGTATTTTCGCAAAACCACTACAGGGTTAAGGGAAAAACGGTTAAATTCTACAGGGAATATCAGCTGACAAAAATTGACAGCGATGCCTTAAAAATACAAGTGATATTAAACAACCTGGTAACAAATTCCATTAAATACAGCGACCCGAAAAAAGAAGAACAATGGGTAAAAGTAAAAACCTACCGCGACAAATCAAACGCGGTTATTGAGGTGGAGGATAACGGTTTGGGCATACGCAAAAACGACCAAGAGCGTATTTTTGATAAGTTTTACCTTTCGGGAAATAATAAAAACAGCTCGGGGATCGGCCTGTATCTTGTTAAGGATGCCATTACCCAAATGAACGGGCAAATAGAAGTGCACTCGGAGCCGGGAGTTTATACTAAATTTATTATTACCATTCCCTTCTGATTGCGGCCTCATGGATCGCTGTCTGCCAAAAATTGCTGAACATCTTCTTCGATGCCGGTAAAAGGGCCGGGTGATGCCGTTTTAAGGCCGGCCATTGCTGCGGCAAATTCGCCGGCCTGTTGTATTCCTGCGCCTTTGCTGCGCTTGTATAAATATCCGGCCATATAGGTATCGCCGCAGCCGGTAGCGTCAACAATAATTTGGGGGCGATAGGCAGGGATGGTGTAAAAAATGCCGCCGCTGTAAATTAACGATCCCTGGCTGCCGTTGGTTACCACCACTTCTTTTACGCCCCAATCTGCCGCCAGCATAGCGCCGTCGCTTACCTGTCTTTGCCCGGTTAAAGCCAGCAGTTCAGCAACATCTGCTTTTAAAATATCAACATATTGCAGGGCTTCTTTTTTATCGGGCCAGTCGGCCGGTTGTACTTTGTTATTTTCAACTTTGCGCAAATAGCCTTGTACATCAAGGCTTATGCGGCCTTTTGCGGCTATATTTTTTATCAGTTCAACGGAAATATCATCCGCCAGTAACGGGCCCAGGTGAAATATCCGGGCGTTTTCCTGCTGTATTTGGGCCATTGTAAAAGCATCGGCTTTTGCCCAAACATTTTGGGTACGCTCATCCTGGTTTTGGGCGTAAATGTTTTCAAAATAAACCGTATTTGCGCTGGGCTGTACGTTTACCTTTATGCCTTTATCGCGCAAATCGTCCACATAAGGCATTTCTGCCGGGGCAAGGGCGGTGATCAGCAGGTAGCTAACATCAAGCCCGCTTATCGCACACGAAAAATAGTAAGCGGTACCGCCGGGCATATGCATCACAGCGCCGGGGTTAACAACTTTGTCGGACGTGATATGCCCTATGCAGCAAATATCGTACATGATATTAATGGATAGAAGATGGCAAGATAGTGATTTGCTTATTGATCATAGTGGTTAATTTTTTACCACAAAGAGCACTAAGAATTTCACAAAGAGCACCAAGTTGTTATTTTGAAAAATATAATTTGGCCGGATACGCTGCCACTTCGCTGAAAGTTTATTCCGCATGTCAGCAAGATTTTTCAAGGTCGATAGCCTCAGGCCGCTTCATATCGACAAAACAATTTAAAGCTCATCCGGTTAATTTTTGTATGAAGAGCAACGTTAATAAAAAACCGGAACATACAGCCTACCTGCTGGCCCGATTGCCTATCGGCCTCAGCTTTTTAGGGCACGGCCTCATCAGGCTTACCAAACTCGAAACCTTTAGCAAGGGGATGGTCGAACAATTCAATGGCTCTTTGCTGCCGACGAAGCTTGTCTCGGCTTTTGGCCACGTTTTGCCCTTCCTGGAGTTTATTACAGGGCTTTTATTATTGCTGGGCTTATTTACCCGCTTCGCAATTATCCTCGGCGCTGTGGTGATCATGATCCTCATCATCGGCTGCAGCCTTATTGAACAGTGGAACGCTATATTTACCCAGCTGTTTTACAGTGCATACCTGGCAACGCTCTATTACTTTACCGCTTATAATGTTATTTCGGTTGATGACCGGCGGCAAAGGCGTAAATGATATACGCTCATGTGATTTTTAAATTGACGCTTAGTCTTAAGTCGAAAGTCTTGAGTTCTAAGTCAGGGACAAACAAATTTGACTTGAGACTTACGGCTTAAGACTATTGACTTAACACACGCCGCCTCTTTGCTTTAAACCTCTTGCGCATATGAGCGAAAGCAAACCTATTTAATTTTGATACCATGTATCATTAATTATTTAATATTCGTATCTTCCTTTATCAAAACCGCCGGAAATATGAAACCTTACGCAGTTGTACTTGCGCTTGCCATGTTCATGTTAGCTTCCTGCAGTAAAGCGCCGGACGTACAGCCCAATATACAAACTACCATATCGGGCCGGTTTTATGATGTTTTTAACCAAGAGGCATACCCTAATTTAAAAGTAAAGATCGGCGAATACCAACTGCATACCAGCATCGACAACGGTTCCTATTACACGCTGATCGGTTACCGCGATTCAACAACCACGGATGTTAATGGAAACTACACGATCACTTTTACAACATCTGGAAAAGGCAGCAGCTACTTTATAGAGTTTAAGGGTATCCCGTCAAATATTGATGTGGACGGCGCCATCCCAGGCGAACAAAGGCGGCCGATAGATGCCCTCGGCAGGACCAACGCGTATAATTTTAACGTGCATAAAACCTATTATATGCAAGCAAGGATCATAGTAAACAATAACCCCTATCAGCCTTTGGCCGTCACTACCGGCAACGATCATTTTTATATCTCGGGCGCCAACAACAAAATATCAAAAGCAAATAACGATACAGTTGAATTTATCCCCATCCAAAAAAATTCAGGCGGTTTTTATTTATATTTCAGCATTACCAACCCCGCTACGAATATCACTTACAGCAACCCCAAAATACTTTTAAACCCTGTTATCAATACCGATACCATACAGGGCGGAACTTATAATTTGTTTCCGGGTACGTTTAAATAAATTACGGAGTTTTTATTGCGCGTTTTTTAAAACCAGGATTATTGGTAAATGGAAATTTTAGGAGTACAATTTCACCCAACTTGTAGTTTGCCATGCTTACAGATTATCATAAACAGAATCTGTTTCATCATAGCCTTTCAGAAACTGGGCGCTTACCATATTTTTAAATGCAGTTTCCTCACTTTTTTCAAAATCATCTATCAATACAATGACACGCACATGTTTGTCTTTTGATAAAGACAACTCCAACTGAAAATTTTCAGGAATCCTGATCGTGTTATCCAACAATTCTGTTTCAAACGCTACTGCTTTCATATCTTTGTGCTTGTTACAAATTTACTTTTATATATTTAGGAATACAAGCGCATATGGGTTCTGTGGGAGACAAAGTCTCCGGGCATATTAATCCGTAGTTGGACGGACAGCGGCTAACGGGGAAGGAAGAATTGCAACAGCAAGGAAAATAGTTAACTTTACTTTTTCAACTTAAAATTAGTTAATGATATCTGAAATTCAGTCACCTGCATATTTTCTCGAAGGCAAAGAGTTAAAAAATAATTGGATAGTAAAAAAGAATATCGCAAAAGGCCCTAAAAGTACTGGGGGTAATTTTTCATGTTCGTATCATGTTGAAAATATTGTTACAGGTGAAATAGCATTTCTAAAGGCTTTAGATTTTTCAAGGGCCTTGCGTGCAGACGATCCGGTGAGGGCAATGACAAAGCTTACACAAATTTTCAATTTCGAAAGAAGTATTCTTGAAACGTGCCAAAACAAAAGACTTAGTCGAATTATTACCATTATCGAAGCAGGGAATATCCCCCCAGAGGCAAATAGTTCAGTTCCTGTTCCTTATATAATCCTAGAATTGGCGGATGGAGACATTTACACTCAACTCGACTTCTCTGGTTCAATTGACCATATTTTAAATTTAACCATTTTGCATAGTGTAGCTGTTGGCCTATATCAATTGCATAATGTTGGTATTTCTCACCAAGACGTTAAGCCCTCTAATGTTTTGGTTTTGAATAGTAGAATACATAAACTCGGTGACTTGGGTCGCGCAGATGTTAGAGGAGAAGTTACTCCCTTTGGCATGTTAGAATTTGCGGGTGATCTTTCTTATGCTCCTCCAGAAGCGCTTTATAAATCTGTTCAATCTGATTGGGTTTTCAGAAGAATAGCAAGTGATGCTTATCAGTTAGGTAGTATGATTGTATTTTTATACACTCAAATGAGTATGACAACAATCATGAAACAATTCATCAATCCTGAACATAGTTGGAATAATTGGTCTCAAACATATCGTGAAGTTCTCCCTTATCTCTATGTCGCGATAGAACAGTCGATTGAACTTTTTAAAGAGTATGTTGATGATGAGGATTTAGGAATAGCCTTAGGAGAACTAGTATATCAACTTTGTGACCCTAACCCGATGAAAAGAGGCCATCCAAAAAATATTGAAAGTAAAAACAGTACTATTAGCCTGGAAAGATATGTAACTATTTTCAATAGAATAATGAGAAATCTTGAGATAAAACTATTACTAAAAAAATGAAGGCATATGCCAGCTTCATTGTTAAATAATGCTACCCGAAACGTACTCCCAAGATGGAGGGGTTTTAATGAAACCTTGCATTTGGGTGAGCTTTCACCAATAATTGATTCAGAGCACTCAATTAAGACCGACTTCATTAATTCTACCCAACATCAGCAGAAAATACTTGATTGGCAAGTAAATAGAACAATTAGCAATGCAATTGAACTATTAAATTCATCTTATATCGTCGATGATAAAGAGAGTTTATTAGATACAGCGCAGTTTTTAAAAACTGATAGACTAAATATTGCAAAACCATTAAAAATATTTTCCAATAAACTGCTTGTTGGCAATCAATTGGAGATAAAAATAGAGCCTGATTATAGCTTTGATAATTTTGACAAAGTTATCGGCGGACTTATTCACAAATTTAGGGCGTCCGTATCAAATAATCAAAATAATCCAATTAGTTGGCTTGAATTAGCTAGATTATATTTAGTTATTGGTAAAGAGAGAGCTGCGGAAAGATGTATTTTAGTGGGATTGCAATTGGCGCCAGACAATAGATATGTTAGCAGGGTAGTATCTAGATATTTTACACATATTGGTGATTTCAAAAAGGCAAAAAAGGTGCTAAAGTTGAACCATGCCTTTTCTTCCGATCCATGGCTTATTGGTGCTGATATTGGGATTTGTACTTTGGAAAATAGAAGCTCATTTCATATAAAAC
>Ga0206872_10206_pt2 | contig 14529 bp, 13 predicted proteins | sample Alteio_BWOrgCont_34_FD_152906 | JGI IMG/M metagenome (GOLD analysis project Ga0206872, IMG submission 152906) | Enriched cells from forest soil in Barre Woods Harvard Forest LTER site, Petersham, Massachusetts, United States -... | ecosystem: Environmental > Terrestrial > Soil > Temperate forest >... | reverse complement strand
AAGGAAAGTGGCGGAGAAGATACAGTGCCATTAGCCATAGACCTCTTTGCGATGCCCGATGCGCACCACCATCACGACCAGATCTTTTTGTATTACCTGATAAAGCACACGATAATTGCCAATCCGGTAGCGGTATATTCCGCTTAGATTAGCGCTAAGTGGCTTGCCAAGCGATAGCGGATCACGCACAAGATGTGACTCCAATTTTTTAACGATGCGAAGCGCTTCTGCTTTACCGAGCATGCGTAAATCATACTTCGCCCCTTCGTTCCAACAAAGCGTATAAGTCACTTGCCTGTCTCGAGTTCCTGAAGAAGTTCCTCCGTGGAAAGCAATCTTCCAGGTTTGGCAATACGATCCAGGACGATATAATAATCGGCAATATCTTCTAAATAGCGCTCGAGAGCCTCTTTAACATAAAAACTCTTAGAGCGCTTGGTAAGCGTACAGAGTTGCGTTAGCTGTGCTTCCACATCCTCAGATAGACGGATAGATGTCATATCAATTTCCCCCATTGTATTACAATGTACTCACTGTACCACAATAGGCAACAAAAGACAAGGCGGCAAAGCGGTAGAGAGATATGCCCTATCCCATATACTTATGGCTCACGCCAGTTTACTAAATCGAGGGAAAAACCAGCAGCAACTATAAGAAGCCCTGCTCATTTTTCCTTCCCCTTCAGATGACCCAAATGCGTTACTTCTGCCCCCGCCACTTCCGTTCCGGGTGTCCGGTCGCGTACCTGCCAATGTTCTGCGACCACCGCGATGATATGATCAAGCTTGGTTTTGAGCGCGGCGTTGATTTCGCCGTTTTCTTCGATGCAATTGGGATTGAAATAATTTAGTTCAAGATGAGAATAGCGCGGCTGCGCAAGCTGCGGTTGGAAGCCAAACTGACTCAATCCCGCTTCCTCGCGCAGTCGTTTTAAGACTGGCCCGAGCGTGTCAGGGAGTGGTGTCAACGCACCCTCTATTTCTGCTATTCTATTGGGCAAAGCTGCTTTAAGCGTCGCTACTACATAGTCACGCACGATACTGTGATTGTGCATAAACTCGGCATTCTCAAATTCAACCACTCCATTCCATTGTTTCTCACCCCTTACGTAAGGGGCTATAACATCGGCAATGCGCAAAACTTCGACGGGACGAAGCTGGTATTTCCCACTAGCTCGCTTATGGACAATCCAATTGGATTCTCGTCCGCATAAGACGCTAACGGCTATAAGGGGAAGAGCTGATTTTTTGATGCAATGGAGGATGGCCTCCAGACCTTTTGCCTCTCCCACGATTTCAGCACCCAACCTGTCGCGTAAGATATCTTCGGGCAGGCGCGGGAGTTTGCTTTGCGCATCAAGCCATCGTTCTTCTATCCCCCGCTTGAGTTCGGGCAGGATGGCATAGGCAAACTGCTCGATAAAATCCAGGTCAATTTGCTGATAGCCTTCAATTCTCCTGCTAAGAAAACTATGGTTTACAGGGGGGTAGAAGCGCTTTGTTATCGTTTCATAGGTTAGCCCCGCATTATAATATAATATTTGCCAGTAATGATGCAGTACCTGCTGAGTCGCAAGCGGTGCCAGCTCTTTTGGCTCTGGGTTAATTCCTAAAATTTGATAGAATATTTCGTTGTGTTTTTTATCCGGTTCCGGACGCCACTGCAGATCCCGCGCGCCGCTCTCTCTTATTATTCGCCCCGCCTCAGCAGCATTATCAAGTGCTGGTGCGAGTCTTGTTCCCAAACTAGAGGCAGACCACCTGCTTTTCGGTGCCCTTTGTAATAAATTATCTATTGCCTGACGGCTAATTCCGCTTGCAGTGCCTATTTCTCTATTTGACATTCCCAACGCTTCTAAAACAGTATCAATCGTTTGCCTGGCATCCATGTCAACATAAGGCGATGGATCGGTGATCCCTGCCGCCTGCAGAAACGCATTCTTGCACTCTTCATCCGATGCACGCACCATATGCTTTCCCTTGCCTAAAGGTTGATTCTAGCATGGCAAAGGTTAAAGCTTGGTTAACTTACGAGCGGTAAATACAGCGAAAAAGCTGGGAAGATACAGTGCCCTTCCTATTCCATATACTGGCCGCCATTGATGGAAAGCGTCTCGCCGGTGATGAAGGAGGCTTCATCGGCAGCTAAGAAAAGCACGGCGCGCGCGACTTCTTCCGGCTCGCCCAAGCGACCGATTGGGATTTGCGAGAGGATTTGCTGCATCACGTCTTCGCGCACCGCTTTTACCATTTCGGTGGCGATATAGCCGGGAGAGATAGCATTGACGGTGATGCCGCGCGCGGCAGTCTCGCGAGCGAGTGCCTTGGTGAAGCCGAAAATACCCGCTTTGGCAGCGGAATAATTGGTCTGGCCGAACTGGCCGATCTGGCCGTTGATGGAGCTGATGTTAATAATGCGGCCAAACTTCTTTTGCCGCATGGATTCAAGCACTAGCCGCGACATGTTAAAGCAGGATGAGAGGTTGGTCTCGATAACGCTCTCCCAGTGGTCGAACGTCATTTTATGCATGAAGGCGTCACGCGTGATGCCAGCATTGTTTACCAGCACGTCAATATGGCCTCCCATAGCTTTTTCGACATGACGCACACCTTTTTCGCACGCCTCGAAATCGGCGATATTCCATTTATACACCGGGATGCCGGTTTCTTTCTGGAAAGCCTGCGCCACGTCATCACGATTGGCATAATTGGCCGCAACCCGGTAGCCCGCCTTTTGCAGCGCCCGGCATATCGCCTCGCCGATGCCGCGCGTACCCCCGGTTACTAACGCTATTCTACCTGTTTGGATTTTCATAACTACACCATCCACCAGTCACCACTCACTATCTCTCGACACACATCGCCACTCCCATGCCGCCACCGATGCAAAGCGTGGCTAAGCCTTTTTTCGCATCGCGCTTTTTCATCTCATAGAGCAAGGTGGTGAGCACGCGCGCGCCGGAAGCGCCGACGGGATGGCCAAGCGCAATCGCGCCGCCATTGACGTTCACTTTTTCCATGTCCCATTTCATTTCCCGGTTGACGGCGATAGCTTGGGCGGCGAACGCCTCATTGGCTTCAACCAAATCCAGCTCTTTTACAGTCCAGCCGGCCTTGGCAAGCGCCTTCTGGCTCGCATAGATAGGCCCCACCCCCATGATGGAAGGCTCCACCCCCGCATGCGCCCAGGAGGTAATGCATGCCATCGGCGTAAGGCCGCGTTTTTTAGCCTCAGCACGCGTCATCACCATGACTGCCGCAGCACCGTCATTAATGCCCGATGCATTTCCCGCCGTAACCGTACCCTCCTTATTGAAGGCCGGCTTAAGCTTTGCAAGCGCCTCTTTAGTGACGCCGACACGTGGAAATTCATCCGTATCCACCGTGATATCACCTTTACGATCGGGGATGATCACCGGCACAATTTCCTCCTTGAATTTACCGCTCTTTATCGCTGCTTCAGCCTTTTGCTGCGATGATGCCGCGAACGCATCCTGATCGTCGCGCGAGATGCTATATTTCGCCGCCACATTCTCCGCCGTCTGTCCCATATGGATATGGTAAAACGGATCAAGAAGCGCATCAAAAACCATGGTATCGACAAAAGTCGTATCGCCCATTTTTACGCCCGCGCGCAAACGCTGGGCATGCGGCGCCTGGCTCATGCTTTCCTGGCCACCCGCTATTACGATGGCGCTGTCGCCGTTTCTGATCGCCTGGAATCCGAGGCATACGGCGCGCAGGCCCGAGCCGCAAAGCTGGTTGATGCCCCAGGCAGGCACTTCCTTGGGCAGCCCGGCATTCATCGACGCCTGGCGCGCGGGATTGGGGCCCGCAGCCGCCGTCAGAATCTGGCCAAGAATGACTTCCGATACCTCTTCCCCGTTTACGCCGCTACGCTTTATCAGCTCGCGTATCACCGTTTCGCCAAGCTTATGGGCAGGCAATCCCGCAAACTTGCCGTTTAACGATCCGATGGCGGTGCGCACCGCGCTTACGATGACGACATCATTATCCTGCATGGGGCATCTCCTTCATCTTTGGCGCAGGTTTTATTGGCTTGGCGGCTAAAGTCAAGTAAATTGGCTATAAACCCACTCTGCAAACGGCTCCCATAAAGCATGCTTGCGGCGGCTGCCGACAATCATACCGACATGCCCGCTCACAGGCTCTATCAGGGTGCATTTTTTAATCAGCGCCGCCAGTGGAAGCGCGCAGTCCGAAGGCACGATTTTATCATCTCGCGGTGCCGCAATAAAACAAGGCAGGCGCAATTTGCGCGGATCGATCACCTGCCCTCCTACCCGCCACCCCCCGCGCGCCGGTGCGTTATACTGCACCCAGTCGATGAGACAGTCATGCCCTGCCCTGCGCGTCATCGGCACGCCGTCATTGACCCAGTGCTGAATCGCCAAAAACTCGTAGGCGGCGGGATGCGCGGGATCCATCTGCGAGAATTCGCGCAGCTTGTTCTGGAAAGCGTAAGGATTGGCACTGTGAAAGAGCGTATGAATAGTTTCGGCAGGCAGCTCATCGGCACTATTGATATAACGCTCCCACTGGGAAAGCTCTTCTTCGTTAAACGCAAGGCGAGGAAAATGCGGCGCTGAAAAATCCCAGGGTGTCGCAAAACAGGCAAGCCCGCGTACGAGATCGGGGCGTATCTGCGCAAGCGCCAGTGACAATAGCCCGCCCATGCAATAGCCGCCCAACAGGATAGATTTATTCGTATGCGTGCGAATCCATTCCGCCATCGGCGCCAGCACTTCCGTCACGTAAAGCGCGCAGTTAAAATGACGTTCATCCTCCGATGGCACGCCCCAATCGACGATGAAGACGTGCACCCCCTTTGCCCGCAGATAATGGGCAAAGCTCAGTTTTTTAGTGAGATCAAGAATGTAATAGCGATTAATGAGAGAAGGGATGAGGAATATAACCGGCGCGTTTTTATCCCCCGCACCGTAATCGAGCAGCCGCGCGGCACCTAGCGTTAATACAGTAGGCGGCTCCCCCACATCACGCGCGAAATCGGTGCATTGATAACGATGCACGCTGTTTAAAAACTCAACCGCTCTTTTTCTTGCCTCTGCTTCGACCGATTGGGCGAGCTTTGGGTCGCGCAGCAGCGCCTGCCAGGCTCCCGCCATTTTTTCCGCGTGGGGGTTTGGATACGACCCGCTCCAACCGCTCGAGGCGTTTTTCGATAGAGGCAAGGCTGAGGAGGCAGCGAGCCAGGGCATCATCGCGAGCGTCAGATGCAGCGGCAGCGCTCCCTGCTGATTGGGCGAACGGATTGGCATACATGCTGTCCTTACCAGAAGTAGGAACGGTTTGCATCATCTGCAACAGCGCGCGGATAAATTCGCTGTCATTCACCATGCAGGCCATCTGCACCTGCCAGGCATCCATGAATTGTCGCGCAAGCTTCTGATAATCATCTTTTTGTGACATTTTCGTTGCAGTGCAGCAATTTGTGTGGTAATGATAGTTAATTAAGACTATTTAATCGTTAAAGACAATAAAAAATATAGTAGAGGGTATTTCCATGCATAAAGAATCCACGGCGCGCAGCATCCCTGAGCCCGACATTCAAAACGCCATTATCGTCAAGAAATACGCGAACCGCCGCCTCTACGACACCCATACCAGCAGCTACATCACGCTGGAGAATCTATGCGACATGGTCAAGCGCGGCGAGGAATTTGTCGTTATTGATGCCAAAACCAACGAGGATCTGACACGCCAGGTGCTCACCCAGATCATCTTTGAGCAAGAATCCAAGGGGTACAGCCTGCTGCCCATTAAATTCCTGCGCAATATCATCAGCTTTTACGGCGGCAAGATGCAGCATTTCTTGCCCCCTTACCTTGAGGCTAGCATGGAGAGCTTCGTCAATAATCAGGACAAGATGCGCGATTATGTTTCAAGCGCCATGAACTTCTCGCCCTTTACCCAGCTTGAAGAAATCGGCAAGCAGAATATGGCGCTTTTCAAGCGCGCATTCTCCATGTTCAGCCCGTTTGATTTCAACAGGGAAGAGCAGTCCGAGCCGGAAGAGCGCATTCGCAAAACCGCCGGCGGCAAAAAGAATTGACGCGTTTTCGATTAGTTGTCATACCGCGGCTTTTGACTACGGTATCTTAGGCCAGATGGCGTGTTACCTAAGGTCCCGCGATTTAATGCGGGGATGACGGATTTTTTGATCATCCATCATCTAATCATCCCGCTTCCCGAAGGCGCAGTCCTTGCGTTACTCCGCTCCACAGGCCTTGCCATATCATGCAGCGCTGCACAGAGCACCGGGTCTTCGCCGTTTCTACGCAGTTCATTGGCAATTCTCTCCGCCTGCGCAGGACTCTCCCACTGCGCATGGGCAAATAACTGGCGCAGATGCCCTGCACGATCGACTGGAGCGTCCGGGTCAATCAGCGGCCAGGCACAGAGCAATTCATAGACTTCTTTCACTGAAGCGGGCGACGTTCCCTGCTCGGCAAATTCCGCGTAGCGCTGTTGATAGGGTGCGACTTTGATATCAGGGAGCTCAGACGATAGATAATCAATACATGCCACTCCATCATTACTCCTGACATATATATTCGCGCCATGCGCAAGCAATACTTCCGCTGCATCCTTCTGGCTATCCCAAGCCGCCCAATAGAGAGGGGTGAAGCCATTATTATCCTTAACCTCTATCTCCGCGCCGGCTTTGAGCAATGCTTCCACTACATTCCCATAGTCATACCAAGCCACATAATGGAGGGGAGTCTTACCAGAATTATTCTTAGCCTCTATCTCCGCACCGTGCTTGAGTAATGCTTCCACTGCATCATTATTATTACCATTCCCAGCCGCCTTATGTAGGGGAGTGTCGCTCTCATTATCCTTAGCCTCTATCTTCGCCCCTGCCGTAAGCAGTATTTCCATTGCTTCTCTATGGCCCCTAATAGCAGCCACATGCAAAGGCGTATCGCCGTTATCATCCCTGGCTTCAAGACATATGCCGTCTTCGATAAGCTTGCTAAGCTCGCCAAGCCACTGCCGATTAAGAACACTAAGCGCAGTGTTATCTAGATTGACAATTTTAAAAATCCGTTCCGTGCGCTCTCGGATAGCTTCGTCAGGCTGTGGGTCGGGGAAGGTGATGATCATTGAGGAAGGTTACGAATTTAGGGTTTGGTGGCGAATCGCATTCATTTTAGCATAGCGCCTGTTCTTCGTCATTATTGGTGATCACCGCCCGCCAAGGTTAGCGGGAATGATAAGAGACGACGGATTAAGCCGCCAGTCCTTTTGCCAGGAATCCGTTGATACGTTGAGAGAATGCCGCTGGATCGCTCACCTCTTCGCCTTCGAGAATCTTGGCCTGGTCAAAAAGCAGCAGCGCCACGTCGCGCAGCATGGTGTCGCTGTCATCCGCGCCTTTGACAACCCGCTCTGCCAGCGATTTGATGATCGTATGCGCAGGGTTAATCTCCAGTATCTTGGCATAGGTGGTGGCAAGCTGCTTCTGCTCGCGCAGAAAACGCTCAAGCCGTATATCCATCGCTCCCTCTTCAACCGCAAGGCAGACCGCGCTGCCTTCGAGTTTATGGGTGATGCGTACATCCTTGACCTGCTCACCATAAATCTTTTTCAGCACCTGGATAAGCGGCTCCATCTGCGTTTTTTCTTTTGCCCCTTCCTCTTTTTCCGCCTTCATCTCACCCATTTTATCAAGTTCGATATTGCTGCGCGTCACCGATTTGAATGGCTTTTTCTTGTAATCCTGCACCACGTTCACCCAGAAATCATCCACATGGTCGCTAAACAGCAGCACCTCAATGCCGCGCTGCTTGAACCCTTCCAATTGCGGGTTATTGCGCAGGAGATCGATTTTATCGCCGGTTAAATAAAAGATATGCTCTTGTCCCTCTTTCATGCGTGCCAGGTAATCATCAAGGCTCACCAGCCCTTCCGTATGCGTGCTGTAAAAGCGGCAGGCTTCAAGAATCTGCTCTTTGGGAGCCGTGGCCTCGCACAGCCCCTCCTTCAGCACCGCGCCAAAATTCTTCCAGAAGACGCTGTAGGCTTCGGGGTCTTTTTCGGCGCGTTTCTTAAGCTCGCTGAGCACGCGCTTGACGATGGAATCGCGTATTTTGCCAAGCAGTGGGTTATATTGCAGCGTTTCGCGGCTGATATTGAGCGGTAAATCCTCGGAATCGATGACCCCTTGCAGAAAGCGCAGATACTGCGGAATGATATCTGTGCCTTCCTCGGTGATGAAAACGCGTTTCACATAGAGTTTCACGCGGCGCTTGCGATCGGGGTGAAATAAATCAAAGGGCTGCATCGAAGGAATAAACAACAGGCTCGTATATTCCACCTTGCCCTCGGCCTTGTTATGCAGCGTCATCCACGGCATATCGGGCGAATGGGCGATATGGTGATAGAATTCCTTGTATTGCTCTTCGCTGATTTCCGACTTGGGCCTCATCCATAGCGCCGAGCCTTTATTGATGGTCTCTATTTGCCCGTCCTCATCCTTATAGTCGATAGGGAAGGAAATATGATCGGAATAGGTCTCAACAATATGCCGCAGGCGAAATTTATCGAGATAGGCTTCGTCGCCTTTCTTAATATGGAGGGTGACTGTGGTCCCGTGCGCCGCGTGCTCCGCTTCGCTTATGGTGAATTCGCCCGTGCCTTCCGATTCCCAGCGATAACCCTGCGTACTCCCCGCCTTGCAGCTTTCCACCGTCACTTTGTCCGATACGATAAAAGCGGAATAGAAACCAACGCCGAACTGGCCGATAAGCGGCATGTCTTTTTTAGCGTCACCCGTAAGCGCGCCTAAGAATTCCTGCGTGCCGGATTTGGCGATGGTGCCGAGATTGGCAATCAACTCTTCGCGGCTCATGCCGATGCCATTATCGGCAATGGTAATAGTTTTTGCTTTTCTATCTGAGGAAAGGATGATCTTAAGCGCCCCATCACTCCCAAGCAACCCAGGATTCGTCACCGCCTTATAGCGCAGCTTGTCGCAGGCATCCGACGCGTTGGAAATAAGCTCGCGCAGGAAAATATCCTTATTGGTATAAAGCGAATGAATCATCAGCTTGAGCAGTTTGCTGATTTCCGCGCCGAATGTATGTTTCTCTGTCATTGCAAGCACCTTTATTGTAAAATGTATCTGTTTCCTTTAGAGGATATGGAACAATTGTAAAAGAAGTTCAAGATGCGTCCTTTATTTCTACTATTATTTGCTTTACTGCTTGTAACCGTGCCCGTTTACGCCTATTCACCGGACGAGGAATTGCTCTACCGCATTACCTTCGGCAGCAGCGATGACGTCAAAATCCTGCTGGATAAGGGAGCAAACGCCAATGCCCGCTCAAACGATGGCAATCCCGCCCTATCGGTCGCGGTAGACCGCAGTGACAGCGAAGCTGCCGCCATGGTTGCAGTTTTACTGGCGCACGGAGCTAACCCCAACGCACCGGATAAAGCCGGAAATTATCCCCTCATAAGCGCCGCCAAAAACGGGCAGGCGAAGATGGTTGCAGCGCTCATAGACAAAGGCGCCGACTTCCACATCAAAACCGCCGCCGGCACCGCGCTTATCGACATCGCCAGGCAAGGCGGAAAGCCGGAAGTGGTCAAACCCATCCAGGACGCGATAGATAAGGAAAATGCCATGGCGGCAAGCCTGCGCAGCCCGGAACGGTTCAAGGAGATCATCCGGCTTTACGGTTTTCATAGCTGCAATTACCAGTATTGGAACTACTATCTCGCCTCACGCCAGGATCCGGATAAAGCGCCGGAGGCAACGCATAAAATCGAGGAAAGCAAGGCCACGCTTTCGCAGCTATTGCAGCAGATTCAGAAATATTATCCAGGCGTTGCGACAGAAGACATCCAGCGTATTTCCAATGATTCGGCCAAGGCGGTCTATGACGATCTCGATGCCATGATTTCCAACCGCAACCGCGCTGAACACGGCATCGGCCATGACGACGACGCCAAGGCGCGCTGCGAGAAAATTGCCGCGTCCATCAAGGTGGATTTCGTACCGGCAAACCTGCGGGAATGAAGGTCAGGGATTAGGGGTTAGGCAGGAGGGATTAGGGTATATTCCTACTGCCTAACTGCCTAACTGCCTACCGCCTTAACTATAATCATCCGGATTGAACTTCTTACCCGTCAGTTGCTCGATATTGCGCGTAATTTCCTGCCGGTCCCTGTCTACGGTTGCGCCCGACTTATTGGACATTCCCTTATAGGCCTGCAGCAAATCCCTTAAATCATTTGATTCCAAAGATTCTCCCGGAATATTTCCGGCATTCGCCCTCTGGTATCTTCCAGCCATATTGCTTAACACATCCATATCAAACGGCTGCCCGGTCATCGCTTCAAACTCCTTTGTGGCCTGCTGCCTGTCCATGTCGTCATAGGCGTTGGCATACATGCCGGTGGGAAGGCGTGATAGCTTATTATACAGGGCAGACATCTTGGCCAAACCATTGCTGCCTAACTGCGAGGCAAGCTGATCCAGTGCCGCACCCTCGCCTGATCCCACCTTTGGCGGCGCATTCAGATTAATAAGATAAGGATCTTCCCGGAGCTTGCGAGCTTGATCCGCCTGCTGTTTAGCGAAGGCAGCCGGATCTTTGTTAGCATCGGAAAGCGTTTTATTAAGCTCTCCCATCGTGCCCGCCTGGACGCGGGGTGCCCCTGCCGATGCCGCGCCAGCAGCCTTCGCACCTGCTGCTCCTGCAAGCGGTGCCCGCGCAACGCTGCCGCTATTGCCGAAAACACCCGACAATAATTGCTTGCCGCCGCTTACCGCACCGCCCAGCGCCATAGCACCCATACCCGCAACACCGCGTCCGCCAGTCAGGTTGTTTTTAAACCAGCCGCCGACATCGGTGCCCCTTACCACTCCCGGGCCGCTGCCGCCGGAGAGATCTTTGGCAATCTGCTCGATGAATTCGCCGAAACTCTTTCCTAAGTGGCACAAAAGCAGGAAGTAGAGAATATCAATCATATTAAAGGGCGGCGCTAAAGGATTTCCCTTGGTATCCACCCATTCGCCCAGATGCGTCTCATGCGCGGCGGCATTGATGGTGGGCCGCCAGAATTGGATATCCCATAACCCGCCCGGTAGGGAAAACCAGGTGACATAGCAGAAATTAGGCGCACCGGCCGCATACAGCATATTATACACGGTGTTTTCGATGAGCTGGCAGTAAAAGCCGAGGAAGGCAAAGAGCAATACCGGCGTGAGCGCGAAAGCCACCACCTGGTTAAGCCAGCCGATGAAAACCTGGCGGGTTTTTTCAAACAAGATAAAGGCAAAGAAAATGGGCGCAACGCCGAAGAGAAAAGTGAGCCCTACGAGCGATTTCACATAGGTTGTCACCGCGCCGATGACCATCAGCACAAACTGGATAAGCCCCCAGATGAGGAAAAGAGCCATCATCCAGCCGGTAATCCCTGTGGAAAGAAGGCTGACGATAGCAATGACGAACTTTCTGTCAAACACTTCGGTTAAAGGGCCGATAAGGGCCTGCATGGCGGAAGACTGCAAGGTCGGATTGAGGTTACTAGTGTTTATACCTACGCCCGCGGCAGAGAACTGCGTTATCAAATCGTTCATACCCCCCAGAAACAGAGTGCCGACATATTTATTGAAAAAATTCCATCCGCCCGGCCCGATAATCGCCCATACGATGGCGATTTTCACCAGTCGGCTCACCACCTCGCCGGTATGGTAAGAGGCGAGATTGAACATGATCATCACACCGTAAATGGTGATATAAAGCAGGATAGCCGCGCCTACCGCTTTCTGGAAATCGGAGCTGGCAGTCACATTCTCATAAAAAGTCTGGGCAATGCTCGTTAAGATACTATTGATAGTGGCGAACACCGAATCCATAATAAGCTGCCCGGTATTGAGCGTAGAATCCGTCTGTGAGTTGTTATAGGAGCAAGAATCAACGCAAGCATTATCCGCCGGGCATGTAACAGCGCTGGCGGTCGCCGGAACCATAAGCAGGCCGGCGATGGCAAGCCATCCGAGGAAGAGGATAGAAAGTCCGTTATACTTTTTCATATGCGATCCTTCGCCTAAAAATTATCCATGATATTCTTCCCGATAGCACTGCTAAACCCGCCCAATCCTTTTCTTGCTACTCCCGGCGCGCCCGTTATTCCCTTGAGATTACCTTTGAGCAACCCCTTGCCTGCCGAGGCATTGCGCATGGAATCGCCGCCGCCTTTGACCGCCGAAGCAATCATGGATTCAAACGGCACGCGCGCCTGCGAAAACAGGGCCAGGCCAACATTGCCGGCAATGGTTCTTGCCATCTCCGGAATCACTTCCATAAGCTGGCGCAGGATGGCTATCATCAGTGAGAAGGTGGTAAGCGTCAGTATAAGCTGGCCGATGGGAACTGTCGCTTTAAGGCGGGTGATGTGAGGCCCGAGGCTGCCGGCAAATTTGAGCGCCTGGTTGATGACGGCGATTCCCGCCGTTTTGATGAGATTGACATAGGTCATGGGATTAAGCCAGCCCCCGGTAAGGCTGTGCCCCTGCGGATCGCCGTTTATCTGCCATGAAAAAAGCGGCACGTTAGGCTCCAGGTTATTTTGCATCGCCTGTACATTCTGCGTGGAAGGAGTCGCCTGCAGATTGAGCAACTGTTCGATGGAGCATACGCCGCTGCCACCTTGGCCTTGCGCGTTAGGCAAGACGCAATTCCCCGGGGGATTGGCGCCGGGGCCCGGCAAGGGGCCGACGATGAACGCATTCAATATCATGACCGTAAGCGACAGAAACCCGATGATAAACATCGGCTGAAACACGGTGGAGAGAATAAGCCCTACCCATTTTTCAAATAGGTCCCTCGTATAGCTTTGGTTTTTATGGCTCTCAAACATCAGAAGCGGCGCAATTAAGGGGGTAAGTAGCATGAGAAAGCTCAAGGTGATATAAGCCAGCAGAACGCCGTAAATAGCACGCGCCAGGGTGAACAGCATCTGCACCATGGTGGTGATGCCGAGCATGGCGATGATAACGCCGAGCGTGCTGGTGAAAATGGCCGCCGCAATAATAATCAGCAGGCTGCCCATGATGAAGCTGGGATCGGAGGCAAGCCCGAACATGCCGCCTAATACACAATCGAAAATCTGCCATACCGCCGCATCCGCCGGAGGTGAAAGGAAGCAGCCATGGGCAGAGGCGACATTCACCATTCCCTTGGAGACCCAGCCGATCAGCTGATCCATGACATTGCTCAGATTCGTGAGGTTGGTGCTCGTACTTTCAATAAGATAAAGCGCAATAGCTATCTTGAAAATCAGTAGCATGGTGGCTTTGAACAGTTCTTCGATACCGAGCGTCATTAGTTTGATGCCATACAACGTAAGCGCAAGGGTAATGGCCAGCCATTTATAGGCAATCATGACTGTGCTGGCATTGAGGGCGTTAATATAGGCGGTAGCGCCGCTTAGGATCTCCTTCTTGACGCAATAAACCAGTCCCCAGGTGAATCCCATTGAATTGGTTGATACCACGGCCGCATTGCCCGCCGACGATTTTTCGAAAAACGTGCATTGCGAGTCTATCGGGACAGTCACGATTGCAGCTTCCGCCGGCTGATAGACGCCGGCAAGCAGCCATACCGCCAGCATGAAGACCATGCTGCACACTACACTTTTACTGCTGCTTACAACTGCGCGCATCATTTATCCCTTCTTGACGCCAGTTCAGTCGCCGCTTTCTGCGCGGCCTGCTTAGCCGCCTGTTGCGCCGCCATTCTTCCGCCCGATGCCGCCGCTGACGTGCCACCCGAGGCATAAGCAAGCAGGGCCTCTTTCGCTATATTGGCCACGTTGCGTATCTCCGCCTCGGCAAATACCGCGGACTTGCTCACAGCCGCCATGCTTCCCATCGTATCCTGCCCTACAAGACCGGAGGCCAGCTCCGGAATATAGCTGAGCAGGCTGTACATGACATAGGCAAGCTGTGCTGCGGCACAAAACGCAAGCAGGATATCGGCGATATAGGCTCCAGGGGTTTTTCCGGTACTTGCCGCCATGGCACTTAGATTGAGCGCCGTCTCCTGAAATCCGACGGCAGGCACCAGGGGATTGCCTTTCACACTGGTTTCAAAGTCGGAACCTTTTTTTCCCATATCTTTAACCGTGCCCAGCGTACCGGCATTGGCCGTACTGCTGCTTCCCTTAAATACGCTGCCATAATCGACATAAAACACGCTTTTAAAATTATCCTTGTTAATGTTGTTGGTCGGATCGAATGCATTGGCACTCTGGCCCGCGCTCGGCCCGGCAATCTGGTGCCAGATGGAATACTGGCCGGAAAATATCATAATATCGAGCGCCACCAACATCATGCCCATATAGCCCATCATAATAATAGGCATCAGCACATAGCCTATACAGATATTGAGCCATTTTCTGAAATAGGCGATGCTGCCTTTGAAAAGTAGCAGCGGCACGAATAAATAGCCAAGGCAGAAGATAAAAGAAA
>Ga0206872_10225_pt1 | contig 14535 bp, 13 predicted proteins | sample Alteio_BWOrgCont_34_FD_152906 | JGI IMG/M metagenome (GOLD analysis project Ga0206872, IMG submission 152906) | Enriched cells from forest soil in Barre Woods Harvard Forest LTER site, Petersham, Massachusetts, United States -... | ecosystem: Environmental > Terrestrial > Soil > Temperate forest >... | reverse complement strand
ATCGCCCGTCTGCATAAGGCTTGAACGAAACGGTCACGGTCAGAGGGTCTGTCACTGCGGCTGAAACATCCCGCCCTTGTGCGGTAATAGCCGAAAATGTTCCAAAGGACCGACCTGACGATCCAGGATTTTTGTTATCCACCCAGGCTTGGGCAAGCAGCCCCGCCCGGCCGTTGGCAGTCGCGGTGGGGGTGCGCGGCGCCCACAACTGCAGAAGCGCAGTTTGCGGCACATTGGGATCGGCACCGGTCACATCTACGATCAAGACGTCTGAATCCGGTCCCACCCAGGCGGTAACGGTCATGCCTCCGCCCCGTTCGCGGAATTCGCCGTCATAAAGGTCGAGGCGCCCGGAATAATCTTTAGCGTGCGTCAGGCGGGCAAGCCCTGGAATGACTACCCGTCCAGGTGACAGGCGATCTGGCATTGCATCATTTCGATTGAGTTGAGCAGTGATTCCATCAGCCGACCACAAAGAGTTGCCGAGAGGCATCGCCTGAGCTGCTTCAAAATTCGGTTTATCCAAAACGATGTCGGACCGGCCGATAACCCCGGCGACATCGACCTGGAATCTGCCGTCACGCCAGGCGCTAGTAGTCTGCCGGGTGACAGATTGGGCTTGAGCAAAGCCCGCAATTGCCTGACAAAGCAGAGCAAAGCCAACGATTCGGATTGATAGTTTCTTCGACAAAATTCTCTCTTTCAGCGCCGGCTTGACAAAATCTCGCATTCTTCTGCCAATGTGCGTCGTTGGCCGCTCACGCCTATCGATTATAATCTTTATGAAATACTATTTCATGGGCAAAATATCGTAGAATGCCTAATATTGCAAGTGCGAACCTTGTCGCCGATTGAGTTTCACGCCTGCTTGGCAGCTTCGTGCCGTAGCTTCACGAACTTCTACAGTGCTCAGCCTGAATTACAAATGCGGAATTCGGTAACGCGCGATGAAAGCATCGATCACGCGAAAACCGGGATTAGTGATTGTAGAGACCGTGACTGGATTTCGGGGGCGATAAGCGTACTTGGCAGATTAAGACAGCCTGTTCGTAGGCAACTGGAGGAATCTGATGCCCATTTGGCAGAATGACGATGAACTGTTCGCGATCGTAAAACGGGAACTTTTCACATCTGTGGTCGGCGATGTAATGGATAAGCTGAAACTGTTTCACCAGTTTCTTCCGCCGCAGATTAGGTCCATGCACAACGACTACATCCTCATCGGGAGAGCCATGCCAGTGCTTTCCGGGGATGTGTTTGAAGAAAGGGTCTCGGGTTCGGCGAACAAGATAATGGAGAAATCATTTGGCTTGATGCTTGAGGCGTTGGACGATCTGAAGCCGAATGAAATCTATGTCAACACCGGTTCAAGCCCGAGGAGTGCCATGTGGGGAGAGCTGATGACAACCCGCGCCAGGAAGCTCGGCGCTGCCGGTGCCGTCGTGAACGGATACACAAGAGACACGAGAGCAGTATTAAGGATGGAGTTTCCTGTTTTTGCCTTCGGATCGTATGGTCAGGACTCTGCGCCGCGCTATAAGGTTTACGACTATCGCGTGCCGATTGAAATAGGCCAGACCCGTATAGATCCAGGAGACATTCTATTCGGAGACATTGACGGCGTATGTGTTATTCCCGCTCGCGCAGAGGTCGAGGTGTTTTCACTCGCACTTGAAAAGGCGCGCGGAGAGAAACTGGTCAAGAAGGACCTGGAAGAGGGTGTTTCCGCGGTTTCGGCCTTTACGCGTCATGGAATCATGTAGGAGCAGGAAGCGTGCGAAATAGTCGACTGGACACATGTTCTCCTCGAACCTGAGCACCTTGCCGAACAGTTCTTCGAATGTGAAATACTCTTGCTTATATGAAACTGCCAAGCCGATCAAAGAGGAAGGCATCAGCGCAACCGCGCCGTTATAGCGCCCCAGCTTTGGACAAAGGGCTCGACATTCTGGAATTCCTGGCAACCGAACGCCTGCCGCTCACCCAGCTTGAAGTGGCGCAGGGCCTAGGGAGAACCTCGGGGGAGATCTATCGAATGCTTATGTGTCTCGCAGAGCGGGGTTATGTAATTCGTGAGGCCGAGTCAGGAAAATTCCGCCTCACGCTCCGACTTTACGAACTGGGCCACAAACAAAATCCGACGATGTTGCTCCGCCACGCCGCCCGGCTTCCAATGGAGTTGCTTGCCGAAGAAGTCGGGCAGGCGTGCCATCTTGGTGTTCAGTACGGGCGGTCGCTCTTAACTCTACTCGAGCGAATGCCGGCTCGCCGGATTTGCCTTGCGGTTGGAGAGGGTGCGGTTTTCCCCTTGATTCAAACAAATTCAGGAAGAGTGCTTTTAAGCCGAATGGCCAGGAATGACGCAGCCGAATTGCTGGGCGACGACCCACTCTACACAACCATGACTGAGCTAAAGCGGAAAGCCTTCTTCAAGATGCTCGAGAATATCCGCCACGCCGGCGAACTTGTGTCAGAAAGCAGCCTCAGCAAAGGAGTCACAGACATTTCGGTTCCGGTGGGAATTGAAGGTACTGATACCTTCGCTGTGCTCACGGTCTCCTATCTTGCAGGCGCTAATAGCAGCCTTATCCGCGCCGCAGTCTTGCGGTGCGCATCGCAAATCAATCAAAACATGGGAATGACTGCATGACCTTTGTTCGCTTCTTGTGACGTAATTCAAACCTTATGTCCTCGAAGAATCCCTTTACGTTGACCCGAGATAATTCCCGTAAGTCATCAATCCCACCGCAACAAGCAGCAGGACAAATGAGGATACAAGCGCGGCCCATGTTCGAGGACGACAACCCTTCCACTCACGCATTAGTAGCCCAACCAGCGCACTAAATACGACAACCATGACATTGATAATTGTCCAGCTTGTAAATTTGTATGCGCCCATCCTCACTTGGCCGGCACCATAGAGGAAAAATTGTCCATACCAGAGCAGTCCGGTAAGTGCGGCCATTGAGAAATTAACTGGCAACCAGGCTCTTTCGCTACCCGGGCCAAGGCTTACATACTCCCCCATAGTGCGTTGCCGGAAATGCAGAAACAGGCAGTAAGCCGCCGAGCTGATAAATGCCCCGCCGCAGGAAAAGATGTAAATGATATTGCCTTCGAATTGACCGGCGCCATGTGCGGCAGCGATTACTGCCATAGGTCGGCCCACATCGAGTGATATCCCGAATACCGCCGAAAGCACACCAGCGAGAACACAAAAGAAAAGCCCTTTGCCGAGTTGAAAGCCCTCCGGCATCGTATTCGACTTGCGCAAATCATTATCCTTTAACCAACCCGCAAGGCCGGAAACCAGAATGCCGACAGTAGCCACACCAACGCCCCCGAGCACCCAGGGAGTGCCTGTTCTGGCCAACAGTATCGCTAATTCGCCGGAAACTAGCGGGGTAAATATCGTTCCGACGACGCATGAGATTCCGATTGCGATAGCGTAAGTGATGGAGAAGCCAACATAACGAATTGCAACCCCAACTGCCGTCCCTCCTACCCCATAAAGAGCACCAAGCAGAATAGTGTTCACCATTACGCGAGTGGGAGTTTCTGCGAGCACCGCCGTTAATTGCGGCGTGGTGAGCCATGCTCCAAGCCAGGGAAGAATGACCCAACACACCGCCGCCTGGGCCATCCAATAGGTCTGCCATGACCACGCGCGGGTCTTTTTTTGCGGGGTATAACAAAGTGCTGAACTGCAACCGCCTATCGAAAGAATGATTGCGCCTGCTAGCGGATTGGGGGTGATCATATTGAAGCCTCTTACCGCCGAAAAGCGGCGCCCTTCGATGAGTCGCGTTCATTTCTGTGGACTGTTTGAGTAAAATGCGAGTCAGCGCCCCATCCAGCCGCCATCCACTATTAAAATAGTGCCGTGAACGTAGGAGGCTGCGTCGGACGCAAGAAAGACTGCAGCCCCCTTGAAATCGTCCGGGTTTCCCCATCGCCCTGCCGGAATTCGCGCAAGAATTTGTTGGCTTCGCACCGGGTCATTGCGGAGAGCTTCGGTATTGTCGGTACTGATATAGCCGGGTGCGATGGCGTTCACGTTCACACCCTTGCCTGCCCATTCATTGGCAAACGCCATGGTGAGCTGTCCAACTCCGCCTTTGCTTGCCGCATAGCCCGGCACAGTGACTCCGCCCTGAAAAGTAAGGAGCGAAGCTGTGAAGACAATCTTGCCGAATCCTCGCGCAATCATTTCCTTCCCGATCTCCCGGGTTAAGACGAACTGCGCACTCATGTTGATCTCGACCACTTTGTCCCAATACTCGTCTGAATGCTCGGCGGCTGGCTTGCGAAGGATCGTTCCTGCGTTGTTAAAAAGAATGTCTATTTGTGGAAAATCACTTTTCACCTCTGCGATGAATTTGTAGAGAGCGGCACGATCAGAAAAATCGGCGGCGTACCCTTTGAACGATCTTCCCAATGCCAGAATTTCCTTCTCTACTTCACTGCCATGGGTCTCGAGAGTTGCACTGACGCCGATGATGTCAGCTCCGGCTTCAGCGAGACCGATCGCAATAGCCTTGCCAATCCCGCGCTTGCAGCCAGTCACAAGTGCGGTTTTTCCCTCGAGCTTGAATTGGTCCAGAACGTTCATACTTCCACCCTATTTCTGAGTCCGCTCATGCTACTTGTGTGACTATTCTTTGCCGATACGCCACTAGTCTGAAACTAGCCGTGCCTCGGTAAAGGTTCGCCGCCCTTCGCGCTCGATCTGTAAGCAGCCTCAACAACTGCCATCGTGTGAATGACATCTTCAACACTTGTAGGAAGCGTGGGATCGCTCCCCTCAGCAAATCGCATGAGACTTGACATAGTGCCGACAAACGCGTGCGGAAACCACGTCCCTTCGAGCACTTGTTCGGTCCAGACCGGGTCCTTCCCGTCTTCAATGAGACAGTACTCGAACTTATCCGGCACACCGTCCGGATAGTTCATCAGCAACCCCATCTTGGCTTTGATCGCGCCCTTGGTCCCTTCCCATTTGATAAAGCTCTCCTGGTTATGGGAACCGAAATCGTGATCGTGGTTCACGTTGATAACGGCGTGAAGCGTGTCGCCGTAGTCAAACAGAATCGTCGAACGAGTGGAGGATAATTCCTTGGCCGGATGACGAAGTGTCTTCGCGAGTACGGATTTCGGATCGCCCAGAAAAGACCTGACCAAATCGATGTGATGAACGCTGTGATTGAGAATCTCCAGACGCGGATGCTTCACTACGTTGGGAAATAGATGCCACGGGGTATTGACTGAAATTCGTACTTCCATGTCATAGATGTCTCCGATGAGACCCTGATCGATGAGCCATCGCGCCGCCATTACGAATGGCGCAAAACGGAGCTGGCAATTAATCGCGGCAATCAGACCCTTTCGCCGGCAGCATTCCAATATCTCCTGAGCCATTGCGAGGTTATCGCCCATCGGCTTCTGAATCAGGACCGGCGAGTGATCCGGCAACTTCTCAAGCGTTTCAATGAATTGTGCGGCCATAATCGCAATGTCGTAGACCGCATTCCCTGGCGCCGCGGTGACCATCTCTTCAACCGTTGCGAACACCTTCGGAATGGCGAATTTAGCTGCGAGCTTTTCAGCGCGCTCCCGGTTGCGATTCCAGATGCCTGCAACTTCAAATCCCGCCATTCGGTAAGCAGGCAAGTGGGCGTCATTCACTATTCCACCTGCGCCAATAATGTAGATGGGGCGCGGATGCAGCGGGAGTTGGGGCTTGTGCGGAATGTTCATTCGTGTTGTTTCACCTCGAGCCATATACAAGAATGGCCTTCGTGCTTGAAGTTGTGTCGTAACCGCGCATTTGGCCTTTTATTGGTAAATTCAGTTCATAGATAAATAGGGGAGCGCGAAGATGCATCATAGGTTCGCTCGCGAATCACGAAAGAGCGCGTTCAATGTTTCTAACACTTTGTTTGCGCTTCCGCCATCACGTAAGAAACCATGGATGCAATTACCCGCTCGATCCTGGAAGTTCAAATAGCCCGGGTAGCTCGGGCGCACGAATGCAGCATCAACTGTCGATAGCGTGTTAAGAAAGAAATTGGTCGAAGCAGCATTGACCCTTTCGTCGAGCCACGCGGCACGATGCCCAGGCTGCCCACCCGATGTGAAATAGAGTCCGCGTTGCGTCTCAGGCGCGATAACGAATGACAAATAGTCAACCGCAGCCTTCAGATTTGTGCATCTTGCGGAGATTGCCAACCCTGTGCCGCCAAGCATTGTTGAAGGTGCGGAGCCTGACGTGACCGTAACTACGCCGCCGAATTCGAGTACCTTCCGTGCATAGTCCTTGCGTGAATAGTTGCTGTATCCGTATATGAACGGACAATAAGCAAATTCATCCGTCTGCGTCATCGCCTCACAAACAGCAATAGGATTTAGTGCAAAACATTGTGTCGGTACCACGCATGCCAGCTCTTTGAGCCGTTCAAGCGCCACGATGGCTTCAGGCTTGTCAGCAATTTCTTCGTCATTCTGAAAAATTGGTGCGCTGCCAGATACGCAGAGGTTTAGAAAGTTTCCGTAAACATCCAGCGGGATGCTGGGACAGCAAACCAGACCCCTCCGCCCGAGCCTGATCAATTCTTCCCAGGTGGAAGGCACGTCGACTCCGACCTTTTCCAGGAGGTCTGAGCGATAAGCCGAAACCGGCGCCGCTGCATCGATTGCGAGCGCCCACTGGCCACCAGCAAACTGATAACTCGCGTGAGATTGTCCCACCGAATTTACCGCCTGGTCCGCGATGAGGTCCGCAGGAAGCACCTCGGTCAGATCGAGCAGAATCCTGCTGCGACTGGCGAATCCTGCCCATGGGTGGTCGATCACCAGCAAATCAAACTCGTCCGCTAACGCGGCAAGAGGCTTGTCTGCGAATTCTTGCAGAGAGCGCCTCTCCCATGTGACATCCACTTCGGAATGCAATTCATGAAAGCGCTGGCCGGTAGCAACCATCGGTGTAAAACCGCGAGAATGATCCCAGGTTATGCCGCGAAGCCGATTCTCTCGGATTGCCGGAAATTGGCTTGACATGTATATATGCAATACGATTGCATATATACAATCGCAACGTCAAGAAATATGAAGGCTATACGTGATGACGCGGTTGAACGGGGAATGGGGGAATTGTTCGGTCGTGCCAGATTGCAAGTCTGGGGCGGACTCAGGGCCGTTTCCTTTGACGGATATGTCCTGTATAGCCTGGGCGAAAAAAGATAGCATCGTCACTCACCGCCGGCAATTGAGTTTAATCTCGACCGGCGCACAAATCATCAAGCCAGCTTTCATTGGAGTTATACATGCCTATTACCCGCCGAACCGCCTTGCAATTGCTTGCAGCAGCCCCCGCTGTGTCAATGTTGTCCCCGGCAGAGGCATCTCAGCAAACTCATCCTGGCCAGTCGGGGCCCTACCAGCCGCAGTGGCCTTCATTGCAGCAACATTCATGTCCCGATTGGTTTCGCGACGCGAAATTCGGCATTTACTTTACCTGGGGGGTATATTCCGTACCTGCGTTCGGTGATGAGTGGTACTCGCATTTCATGTACTTGCCCGGCCGTCCGGAATACGACCACCAGGTCGCCACTTACGGTCCCCTGGATAAGTTTGGCTATAAGGACTTTGTTCCGTCGTTTACCGCTCAGCACTTCGACGCCGACGCATGGGTCAGCCTTTTTAAGGAAGCCGGCGCACGATATATGGGTCCGATCGCCGAGCATGCCGATGGCTTCGCCTTATGGAATAGCCGCGTCAATCCCTGGAACGCTGCTCGCATGGGTCCGCGCCGCGACATTGTTGGCGAGATGGAGCGTGCTGTGCGCAAGCAAGGTTTGAAATTCCTGACGACGTTCCATCACCAATGGCTATGGGGCTGGTACACGAGCCCAGACCTCACGTCAGACATCTACAACCCCGCATACGCCAATCTTTACTGGCCGCACGAGTACACTCTCGGCACTCCTATACCAAAGGACTATTGCCCCCCGGTTCCCGGCGCGTTCAACTACGATCATCCAGAGCCTGCACCGACGGCCCGTTTTTGCGAGATCTGGCGGGATAAAGTCAGGGAGGTGGTGGATCGCTATCATCCCGATGCGATCTACTTCGACAGTCGCACCTCGATAATTCCCGAAACTTACCGAATGGACATGCTTGCGCACTATTACAACTCTGCCCACCACGACAGACGCGAAGCGGTCATGACCTATAAGGAAAAGGATTTCGCGCTCGGCTCCGGCCAGCTTGATATTGAAGCCGGGCAACTGGGGGATAAGGCTGACTACGTTTGGCAAACCGATGACAAGCTGGAGTGGAATTCGTGGTCCTATGTTACTAATCCGGACTACAAATCAGCCGGCCGCATCATTCGACAGCTAATCGATATTGTCTCCAAGAACGGCAACCTGCTCCTCAATGTGGGTCCGCGCCCAGATGGCACGATCCCGGATGAAGACCAGAGCCGTCTACGCCAGATTGGAGCGTGGCTCCGCGTCAACGGCGAAGCCATTTACGAAACCCGCCCGGCAGACAAGTTCGGTGAAGGTCCCACGCGTATTAAAGAGGGTACCTTCGGCTCCGGAAGCAAAATTGATTTCACCGCACAGGACATTCGTTTTACGACTCGCGCTCATGCGCTTTATGCCCACGTGCTTGGGGCGCCCGGCAGCCAGGTTCGCTTAGCTTCTCTCAGAAAAGATACCCCGTTGCCAAGCGGTACGCTCCACCATGTCGAATTGCTTGGATCGTCAGCGCCGATTCGTTGGGAATTGACGTCGGACGGGCTGGAAATCCAAATGCCCGAAATCCGACCCTCCGATGACGCGGTAGTCCTCAAGCTAACATAGCTGATCGCGGGAAACGGATTCGACAGAATTCGCCGAAATCCATCGTGTCGGCGAACGCATCATTAAATGATGCCGCCAGTCTGTATGCACAAGTTTTTCAGTTGACGCCGTCCAGGCAACGCGATCATCGACGGCTCTTTACATGAGGAAAAGCGCATTGGTCCTTAGAAATGCCGCAATGTTTACAGATTTAACCGTGGGACACTTTCCACATGGACGAAAAGGCGGTTCACCGCTTGCGCGAGAGTCGCAGCAGGGAATTGGCAGCCCTCGTGCTCAAGCCGCAAGAATACGGCGCACGGTTCACCAGCGCTGATTCGGCGGCGAGATTTGTCGAACCCTTTCGGAGTCAGATAAGCGATTACGCCCAATTTCCAGGCCTGCCCCAACCTGATCCAGGGCTGGTCGATACTATAAATGTTGAAGAGAAGAGTTGCGGCGATACCTAGCGCTACGACCGAACATCCCGTCTGTTCCAGGTTTTTCATGGCCTGATCCGCCTCTCATGCTCCGAGGCAGCGTTCATGCGCCAGCTGTCCACGCTGAGGGGTAAATCGGTTTCCCACACAATTTTCTGTTGACATCCCTCCAGTTGGATACGGATACTCCAGCCGTATACCGACCAGTCTGGCCGCATAGGAATTTGCTCCGAGCGGGAGTCTGCACCCGGTTACGAATACATCCCCAAGGAGATATCCAATTCATATGAAAGTGATTCCCCTGTATGTATTGGCTTTCGCCCTCGCCGGCGCGAATCTGGTATCGGCGCAGTCCAGCGACAATCACGACCTCGAACTGAAGGCGTGCGGCCCGAAGAATAAAGAGGTCAACTACTCAGAGAAAGCCGATCACAAGCAACATCCCCTGCCCCAACCCGATGCCGGCAAGGCGCTCGTGTATGTATTGCGCCCCACGAAGCTCGGATTTGTGATCCAAACCAAGGTCGCCGTGGACGGTGACTGGAAGGGCGTGAACAGGGGAGACACATACTTCTTCTTTCAACTCGATCCGGGCGATCATGCCGTCTGCTCGGTTGCGGAGAATCGTTCGGTTTTGCAACTCACTGTGGCGGCGGGCAAGACCTACTACCTGCAGCAGCACATTGAGACGGGCATGATGAAGGCACGGAACGAAATTGCGCCGATGACTGAGGATGAGGCGAAAGAGAAGCTGGCGAAACTTGACCTGGCCACCTGGCAAGTGAAGTAGTTGCGGAGGGTCAAGTTTCGAATGGCTCTGGTCGGCTCAATGGCCGATGGGCTGGTCTCTCGGGCTTTGGCTCGCTTAATCGGGCTACTCTTCACATTTATTTCAAATCTCAAATCGCCAGGAGAACGCGTGAAGAACCTGTGCAGTTGTTTCAATTATGTGTTTTCAACTTTGACCATTGCTCTCGGAGTTGTGGCCCTACTTGCGATGGCTGAAGGCCTGAAGGCACAGCTGGCGGCAAAACCTGATCCGCAGCAAACTACGGGCGCACAGGCATCGTCCGAAACAAATACAGGGGCCTCGGCCGACGCCGCGGCCGCAAACCACGGCGCGAGCATCCAGAGCCCGTGCGACTTGCCGGAGGATTCAGGCGATGGCCTGGCGATCTTTTCAAGTACGCTGCCGCTGGAACACGTTCGGGCGTTTGACTACACGCTTCACCGGAAGGGCACTCTGTGGGACAAGACAATCGGTTTGACTTTTTTTGAAAAGGGCGGCGGCGACTTTTTCACGGGAGAGTTTGGAAAGTTGTTTATTCTGCGGCTTCAAGCGGGGACTTATCAATTCACGGATTGGAGTTATACGCCCAAACGCGGAATCATGACTGAGCGCCCTATCGGTATTGGTCCGCTCACATTCGAAGTAGTAAAGGGCCGCGGTGTTTATCTGGGAGGATTCGATCCGGTTGTCAACGAAGGGAAAAACCTGATCCATGAGAAGGTTGATAGGGCCTGGGTTCTGGTGCATGACGATCGCACGCGCGACCTGCCCGTCTTGCTCAAAAAATGCCCGGCATTCGATTCGAAGCAGCTCGATCTCAGCGTGATGGATACTACGCCATGGCTGCCAAAGCAGAAGAAGTAGCTGGGAATTATCAGGACTGGTTCACAGCATGGCGAGAGGGCCGGAGGCTGTGGGCCATGCGGAACTTAGGAATGCAAGGGGAACTTGTGATTCGTTCGCCTAATTGTTTGCAATGGGTACCAGGGACATTAGCTATGTGCCTCGGCATCGCGACGTTTCTGCTTGTGCCCTGCGGCTCGCAGGCCGCCTCTGAGCAAGAGGCACAGCAACGTTCAGAGGCTCTTTCGGGGGTGAAAGGCCACGCAATAATGGCGAGTTCCGCAGCCCGACTCGACCAGCTGTGCCAGGCCGGTCTTGGCCATCAACCGTACAATGCCGAGGCAATCGCCAAATACCAAAACGATGCCGCGCGAGGCGACGCTCCCGCAGAAAACACCCTCGGGTGGCTATACCAATGTGGTCTTGGCGTTCCAAAGGACTTCGCCCAGGCAATCGCCTGGTATCGGAAGGCTGTCGTGCAGGGCTACGCGCCCGCCGAAGTCAATCTTGGCTGGATGTACCAGTACGGCCTTGGCATACCGAAGGACTATTCCCAGGCTTTGGCATGGTTCCAGAAAGCCGCCGATAAGGGCGACACAGCCGGAGAAGACTCTGTCGGCGATTTCTATTGGTTCGGCCTTGGTGTCGAACAAAACTACGCGCAGGCATTCGGATGGTTCCTAAAAGCAGCCAACCAAGGCTTGATCCAAGATGAGGACGCCGTCGGCAGTTTCTATCTGCACGGTTTTGGAGTGACGAAAGATTATGGCCAGGCGCTCGCGTGGTTCCAGAGAGCGGCAAACCAAGGTGACGCTCTCGGCGAGGACAACCTCGGCGATATGTACGCAGAGGGTCTCGGCGTCCCCAAAGACTACTCGCGGGCAATCGCCTGGTACGAAAAGTCCGCGGCACTGGGCAACGCCAATGCCGAAACCAATCTTGGCGGAGTGTACCGGGATGGCTTTGGCGTGGAAAAAGATTACGCCAAGGCCCTCGAGTGGTTCGAGAAAGCGGCCATCCAGGGTGATGCGACGGCTGAGGACAACCTCGGCGCCCTCTATCTGAACGGCAGGGGAGTGCCCAAGGACTTGACTGAGGCTTTCGGCTGGTTCCAGAAGGCGGCCAACCAAGGTGACGCGGTCGCTGAATATAGTGTTGGGAGCCTCTACATATATGGATGGGGCGTAGCCAAAGACTACAGCCAGGCTCTTACCTGGTTTCAGAAAGCCGCAGCACAGGGCAACGTGAGAGCCGAAGTGGATCTCGGCTCAATTTATGCAGGCGGCCTCGGCGTACCAAAAGATTACGCGCAGGCGCTCGCGTGGTATCAAAGGGCTGCCGACCAGGGCTTCGCCCCCGCTGAGGACAACCTGGGTCTTATATATGAGAAGGGCGTCGGAGTGGCGAAGGACTCAGGCAAAGCCCTGACATGGTTCCAAAAGGCCGCAGCGCAAGGCGACGCCGGAGCTGAAGCCTACATTGGCTGGATGTACCAGAATGGCGACGGAGTCAAGCAAGACAATGCGCAGGCAATCGCCTGGTATGAAAAAGCAGCCGACCAGGGGAGCAGCTTGGCAAAAAGCAACCTGGCCGCGCTCAAGAAGCAAGTTTCTCGATCAACTGCGGAGTCAGCGAGCTCTCAGTCAACAGCGACGAACGGAGACCAAACTACCTCGGACCGGCAAAGCCCTAACTATGGACCACTGACCTTCAACAGTGACGGTGCAGATTTCTATTTTGCGCAAGACGGCAAATTCGCGCCGGCGTCGATCAATGACGGGACCATTGAGATTCACCTCCACACCAGCAGCTTTCAAATTGGATATAACGGCGAGCAGATGAACATTTGTCTAGCGCCAATTCCCTTTGAAGAAGTGAGGGCCGATCCAACTGGATATAAGGCTTCGTGCTTATCAGGAGCAATGAGCGGTGCGAGAGCGCCGAATAGCGATGCTCTACTGGTCTACACCGGAAGCAAGTGGAGCGATGGAAACTCGGCATTGACAGACGAGACTTCAATGAAGGCCACTCCGATGAAGGGCTTCAAGTCTGCGTACCAGGTGGATCAACTGCTATTTGTCCAAGCTCCCGATAAGTCTCTTGGCAGCTTTAGGGGGGTCCTGTACGGATACATCGCCGTTTACAAGCAGGGCGAGCGAAGCAACAAGGACATTATGCCGATCCATTTGATTCTTGAATAGAAAACCTACGCTAGGCGGACTTCAGAGTCCTAATCAGCTTCGAAAGATTAGGATTATGCCCGAAGGGTTGTAGACGAGCAGCGGCGTGGCAGAAAAAGAGTTCCTCGTTAGACAGGGCGGAGCCGCGCGACCCGAATCAGGCCAATCGACTGAATTTCTTCCCTCTATGTGACGATAAATAGAGTTGGGTCGATTTCGGATCGGCTGAATGGTTCCACAATGGGATTTGGCAAAGAAAGTCCGGAGTTGCAGAAACCATGGATTCGTGGCACGCCGAAACTGGGTGGGGCGGGATTTGCCCTGCTCCTGGCGGCCGTATCCTGGGCCTGCCAATCCGTGTGGCTTCACGCCTCGGAGGCCCCCAATGTGGCGAGCGCGCACGCGATTCACGGCATGCCCCCGACGGAGGCAGCGCGTCGCTATCCTGTGCACCTACGTGCCGTGCTGACCTTCTATGATCCTTACGTCGATCCGAGACGGGGCGTCGTTTTTGTTTGCGATCATTCCGGTTGTGTTTTTGTTTCGATACCCAGATTGCCCGTTCTTTCAATTCGCCCTGGAGACCTTCTCGAAATCGCAGGAAGTACCGGCCCCGGCGACTACGCTTCGATCATCGAAGCAAGTCAGGTCAAGACTGTTGGCCATCCGGGTCTGCCGGGGAATCCGCGCAGGGTAACCGTGGACGATCTCGCTTCCGGAGTCTACGACACGGATTGGATTCAGGTGGTGGGCCGCGTGAGATCCATCCACCGGGAATCAAATATTGTCTCCCTTGTCATCGCTGCCAAGGGCGGAAGCTTCGGGGCTGTGACTGTGCCCGAGGCGGGGGTCGACTATGACCGGCTCGTAGACTCCTTCATACAGCTCACGGCGAACACTGCGCCCGCCTTCAATCAGCGCCGCCAGATGGTAGCCGTGCATCTGTTCTTCCCATCGATAAGTCAGGTGCGAGTGCTTGAGCCTGCGCCCCCCGATCCGTTCGGCCAGGCGCCCATCTCTGTCCTGGACATGTTCCGCTTCTCGCCTGATGCAAGCGTCCTGCATCGAGTGCACATTCAGGGCACGGTCACACTGGACTGGCCGGGACGTCTGCTTTGCATCCGGGATCACGATTCCTCACTGTGTATGCAAGTCACCCAAGCCACGCGAGCTCCGGTAGGATCGCTCGTGGATATTGTTGGTTTTCCCGCAATTCGTTTTTTCAAACCGACTCTGGAATACGCTTCCTTCCGCCTTTTGCACCCGTCTGATGTTCCCGTTCAACCCATCTCGGTGGCTGCCGATCGAACTCTCAAGGACGATTTTGACGGCAAACTAATCGAGATTCAGGCCGAATTGGTGGGTCGCGACTCTACTTCACCTGATTCAAGACTCGTAATGCAGGCCAACGGCGTTCTGTTCTCGGCGATTCTGCC